>ERZ808046.328-NODE-328-length-50739-cov-4.363626_pt1 | contig 50739 bp, 52 predicted proteins | sample MGYA00380196_ERZ808046 | MGnify/ENA primary metagenome ERZ808046 (study PRJEB31490, sample SAMN06133421) | mouse gut metagenome | isolation source: Z6_2 | host: mice | place: China: Chengdu | collected 2015-05 ... | reverse complement strand
AGCGCTCATTGGGAGTACCAGAAGGGCAGCAGCTCATTGAAAGCGAGGAATAAATGATGGCAGAAGTTAAATGGATTAAGATAGCAACAGACATTTTTGATGATGAGAAGATATTGTTGATAGAAAGCCTGCCGGATTCCTATGCAATCATAACCGCTTGGTTCAAATTGTTGTGCCTTGCAGGAAAGCAAAATAATGACGGTGTATTTCTTATGAACGATAAGATTGCCTATACAGACAAGATGCTTGCGACTATCTTCAGAATGAAAGAATCAACAGTAAAGCTGGCACTGGATACATTTGAACGATTTGGGATGATTCAGAAAATTGATGGAACCATTACAATACCTAACTGGAACAAGCACCAGACCTTAGATGCTTATGAGAAGAAAAAGGCACGTGATAGGAGATATCAGGAAGAAAGAAGAGCCAGACAAAAGGCACTGATTAAAAAATCGTCTGACAAGTCGTCTGAGGAATCGTCTGACGTCGCTATTTCAGATAAAGAAGATATAGATAATAATATATGTTCGCTGGATCCGGACGGACGTGAGTCCAATTTTGAAAAAATCTATGCTATTTATCCCAAAAAGCGGGGGCGAACAAAAGCGTTTTCAAATTACTGTTCTTGGCTGAAGGGAAAATCGGTCAACGGGAAACGCCGGAAACTTACAAACCGGGAAATGTATTTGGCGGTACACAGCTATGTTGAACAGCAAAGGGCAGCAGGCACGGAACTTGAGTATTACAAAAACTTTGATACGTTGATGGGGAATCAGCTCTTAGATTATGCGGAGGTGGAGCAAAATGGGTAACCTTGCTGAACAGTCGGTTATCGGGTGCCTTTTGATGGACAACAAGATGTTCTGTAAGGTGCAGGGAATTTTGAAGCCGGATATGTTTAAGAATCCTGTCCTCAAAGAGATCTACAAGGAAATTGCGAAGTCTTGTGATATTGGACACGTTGCGAACATTGTTACAGTTTCACAAGCAGTGGTGTGTGATGCATATCCAACAGAGTATATCGGACAAATCCTAAAAGAGTGCATCCAGATACCGTTTACATCCGTGGAGATTATGAGCTATGCAGAGAGTATCGTGAAAGATTATAAAGCCAGTATGCTGAATGAAATCCTATCACATACACAGGTTTCCGCTCCGGTAATTGAGCAGCAGATTGCGGAGCTGATACATAGCCTTGAATCCTTAAAGCGTGGCGAAAAATGTGGAGCGAAAAAAATATCAGAGATTGTAGGAGAGCAGCAGGGGCTGTATTTCAAGGAGCGAGAAGAAGATAAATTATATATAGGGTTCTCGAAGCTGGATGATATCACAGGCGGTTTAGAAGGCGGTGATGTGATTGTAATCGGTGCAAGACCGGGAGTCGGCAAGTCAGCATTTACCTCTCAGATCATCCTGAAAATGGCAAAGGCTGGTAAACGGATTGGATTTTACAATTTGGAGATGTCGGAAAAGCAGGTGTATGAGAGATTACTGAGTAATCAAAGTGGAATACGCTTAAGCCGGATCAGACGTGCGGTGCGATTTCTTGGGGATGAAAAGGAACGGTTTGATAAAGCCAATACTGCACTTGGGGGAATGGATATCCTTGTCAGCAGTGGTACAAAGTCGATATCCGATATTCGCAATGAATGTAGATATCAGGAACTGGATTGTATTGTTATCTGTTCCTGTTCAGTGCATACAACTGAAGGATATATAAAAAGCCTGCTGCCGGTTAATCAAAATATCGGGTGCTAAGGGGTGCAAGGGTGCAATGAACTCCGGGCGAACGCCGAGAAAATTGTAACGAACGGCGAGGAAGTGAAGCAAGAATGAACCAAGAGAAAATTTCAAATGAGCAGCTAGTTGCCAGAATCAGATCAGGAGAGAATGAGGCAGGAAATATGCTTGCCCTCTGGCAGCAGAACACGGGATTCATTAACAAGATGGCTTTGAAGTATTCCGGTTATGCCGAAATGGATGATCTGAACCAAGAGGGCTACATCGGGCTGTGTGAGGCAGTACGGCATTATGAGATTGATTCCGGTGTTCCGTTTATCAATTATGCTGCCTTTTGGATAAAACAGACCATGCAGCGCTATATTGAGAACTGCGGGAGTGTAGTCCGAATCCCGGTTCATGCCCGGCAGGAAATCAGAGACTATAAGCGGGTATTGAATGAATACCGGAAGTATTACGGGAAAGAACCATCAGACAGGGAAATGCGCCATTTTCTTCATGTAAGTGAGGAGAAACTTGACCAGATAAAGAAAGCCGTTCAAATGGGGCAGATACGAAGCCTGAGCGAGCCTATCTCCAATGATGATAGTGACATGAGCTTGTCGGACATGGTGGCATCCGGGGAAGATATGGAAGAGGATTGTATCCGGCGAATGGACTTTCAGAAGATGCGATCTGTCCTATGGGAAGAGGTTGACGAGCTACCAGATCAGCAGGCACAGGTTATCCGGAAACGGTATCTAAACGGCTGCACAATGGAAAAGGTCGGGCACGAGCTGGGTATCGGTACATCGGCGGCCAGAAACCTGCAGGACAAGGCTATGCGTTCTTTGCGGTTTCCCCGCAGAAGCAGGAAGTTTCGGGCATATTATGACGTTTATCTGTCTGCTGCCCCGATTCACCACATTGGAATTAAGAGTTTCAACAGGACTTGGATGAGCGAGGTGGAACGGGATGCCATTGGATGGTAGTGAATGGTTACAGGGTGCGTTGCAATAGTAACGGTGCAGTAAACTTCCAAAACAAACGAACGTGCAACGTGCAGGGGATATGATATCCAGAGATTTCTGAGTCCCTAAAAAGAGACGGTATGGTAACATAAGTAACACCCTAAAAAGGGATGCATACTCAAGTGGTCAAAAAAGATGTAAATAGGTTTAGTATTTCGTAATTTGTCAAAACAGAAGGAGCGTTCAGAATTTGAGACGGTATATTGATATTAGAGATTGTATAGAATTGGGTGCGAAAAAGGTCCCTGCTGCCACGGTTAAGCTAGAAAATGGACCGGAGTATAACGTGCAGTTTGCAAGTCAAAAAACAGGATTTGGAGAGAAGACCTTTTTAGTATGCCCGGTATGTGGCAGCAGGCGTACAAAATTATATGTGTGCAATGATGTACTTGTGTGCAGAGATTGTTATCCGCTACCTGTCTACAGCGGAATCAAGAATGTAACACCGGGAGGATATAAGTATATTGCACACAGGATGCATAGCTTTGCAAAGGCTAACGGTATACAGATCAAGCGCTTTCCGTTTATCTATCTGGAGTATGAGAAACCGAAGTATAAACATTTTGAGAAATGGCATGATGCAATTACAAAGTTGCAGGCATTAGAGAACATGAGGAACCAAGCGGTATTCTTTCGGAAAATATATCCGCTTGAAGTGGTGAACAGTATTTTTGAAGATAAGAATATTTATTTGTATGTTTGTGAATTGTATGATCTGGATACATACTTTTACGATTGGGAAAAGGGATACGAGGAATTTAAAAATCTATTTAGAGCGAGGCGCGAATGAATCCTAATAATTTGATACCGAACACTAGACGAAGCCCGAGCGAACTGAGAGAAATGGGGAGAAAGGGCGGTATTGCCAGCGGAGTGGCCAGAAGAAAGAAAAGGGATAGTATAAAGGCAGCCAAGATGTGGATGCAGATATTTAATGAGCTGGAGCGGAAGGACAAGGCAAAAGCTGAAAAGGTGCTGAAAGCATTGCAGAGGGAATACGGGATAAAAGGATGATGATTCGGCACTTTCGGCAGTCTTAAAAAGGAGACCTACTGCCGTGTATCAAGACATTCTGGACACCCTAAAAGGGACCTGCTGCCAGTGAGAGAATAAAAGAACAGGAGAAATACATAGATGAGATTAAATGTAAAAAGATATCAAGAATTGATGCAGGAGCGGAACATAGAGAAATCAGACATTGAGAGAATGACAGGTATTACAGTGAATACCTTAGACTGGATATTTGAAAATGAATACTTGGAAGTCAGTGCATTGGAACGGCTTTCGGATATATTGAGATGTGACACAAAGGAAATTGCATTGCCGGACCATTATGGAAATGAGAATGTAATTGAATGGGTAAAGGGCGGTAAGACAGCGACATTGAGCCTCACGCAAGGCAGGACAATTACAAAGGTCATGCGACTGGCCAAGAGCAGACCGGAAGAGTGCAAGATCATTGCTGAAAACAAAGACGGCAGCGTTTGTGCGAAAGTACCGGTTGGTTGGATTCGTATTAATCGGCCGAAACAGTTTACAGAAGAACAGAAAAAAGAAATGGCTAACAGACTTAACGGAAATAATTTTGACACCGCTACTACAGGGAATGAAATGGACTGATTTTCAATTTTTATCCATTCAGTGAGGAAATGTTAGGGTAAAGGGGTAAAATTGATTTTTCCCACAAGAGAATCAAGTAATATGGTACATTGAGAATTGAATAGTGTTGGTTTTCTTATACTCAAATTATGTAATACTATACAAAAATCTCCAATGTGGCAGCAGGCAATTGAAATGCCTACGGAGATATGTTACACTTCCACTAGAACAACCGTGTTGCAGGGTGGCTGGCCTCTATTCTACATAGAATGGGGGTGGTGCTGATGGATAAGAAACCTTTTGACTTCAAAGATTTGATGGCATTTGGAATGTTCATTTTAGCATTGCTGACATTCGTATTTGCGTTTATCAGATAATGTTTTAAGGCATAAGAAAACCACCCCGGAACTTTGGCGAGCGATGGAGTGGTATTCTATAACCATATAATCGAGGTCAACCCACCGTGTGGGCGGTTGTTCTCTTTGTGTCTTTAATATAGCATATCTGATAGTGATCTGCAAGTGGCAGCAGTCATTTCGCCTTAGTCGGCTTAGTAGCCTCTAATGGTGCGCCGTCTATATGTGCGAATTTTCCGCAAGAATTGCACCGTATATTTAGAGACTGCCTACCTATATCCAGTGTTTGTACATCTAGGTCAGAACTGTGGCAAAAAGGACATAAGCCAGCATTTCCAGTGGTAGAATAAGAGATTATATTTTGTGTCCAGTCTTTTTTCTTGTTCTTCATCCTACTTATAACTCTAATGTGCTGAAATCAATCTCTAAATCATCGTAGATCCCTGACTTAACAGAATCGGCAAAAGAATAATCCCCGGTATCTTCGGAAACAAAATTGTAAACAAGGATTCTGTTCTTTTCCGGGTCAACAATCCAGTATTCACGGACTCCTGCAGTACGGTATTTAAACAGCTTGGTAAAGTAGTCCATCCGCCTGCTGCCCGGTGATACAATTTCGATAATCCAGTCCGGTGCGCCGGAGCATCCGCGGTCTGTGAGCTTATTTTTGTCACATATTACAGAGATGTCTGGCTCTACATAGTTTCTATCATTTTCATTGAGAAATACAGCAAAAGGGGAAATGTAAGGTTTACATGAACCTTTATTTGCTTTGATATAATTGCTGATTACTGTGAATAGCTCCCCGGCTATTTCTTGATGCCGTCTGGTCGGCGGTGCCATGTAATAGATCTGGCCGTCAATCAACTCCGCACGTTGTCCATCCGGAAGGGCATAGATATCATCAATGGTGTATTGGTTATTCTGCTGTGGTAATGGCATAGTAACACATCCTTTCATAATCTGAGTGTTGACAGTTGCAAGAGGGTTATTCTTCATCGGGGATATATTCCAAGATATCTCCGGGCTGGCAATCTAATAGATTGCATACAGTCGAAATATTATCCCAAGAAACAAGTTCGTTATTGCGAAGTTTTTGAATGGTTGCTTCTCCGAGCAGCTTTTCTTTTCGTAGTCTATAGGTGGAATATCCAGCTTCCTTCAATGCGGACATAATACTAATTTTGTATTGTATTGGCATTTGTATTTTACCTTCTTTCTGTGGTGTTATGAGCATAAAGATACTTTCTCTAGTTTATGTTGAGTATAGCATAAACGTACACATATAACAAGTGTACAAAATAAACAAAATATACACCATAAATATGTGTGTAGTGCCAATGGACATACACTCAAAATCGGTGTACAATATAATCAAGTTAAGAGAACAGCGAAGAGTGAAAACGAAGTGGCGAAAGCGTACCGGAGACACTAACGCAACACCGGGAAGCAGGATAAGGGGATATTGAGATGGTCGTGATACCTTAGATACTTTAAGGCCTGCCGGGGCTGTTTGGAACACCCAACAATGAAAGGAGACAGAGATATGAAGTACAATCTCAAAGCGATCATGCTGAGAGCATGGAAGAACTACCGGAAAAACAGAGAGCTTACATTTGTCGAATGTCTGCATCGTGCATGGCTTTCCGCAAAGGCTGAGGAAGTAAACGCAAAGCGCATTGAAGATGCCAAGAGGGCAGCAGGAATCAACGAAGAAACCAATACATGGAATGGTTGGAGACGGCTCGGATATGAAGTGGTACACGGGAGCAAGGCTTTGTTCGGCACAGATCTGTTATGGGGTAGCAGAGGAGATGGGGCTACCTATAAAGCGAGATTCTTTGGACGTTCTCAAGTACAGGAACTGGCAACAGAATAAAAAAGAGCCCTTGCCAGTGCTACCAACACTGACAGGGGCGGTATAGCCGAAGCTACACTATAAAGCAAATACATAGTAGCATATATCCGGCGGAAAGAGCAAGCATTAAATGAACAGAGTGGATAAAGAATTTAATAAAATTGTACTGGAAACCGTCAACGAACTTATGAAGGCAAGTACAGAGAGCTATGAAGAGATACGTCTTACATTGCTATCTCGTAGAAGTGGAGACCAGAACGTTGATAATTATGTCAAGAAGCTGTTTGAATACACGGATAAGCATAGACCGTTACAAATTGGAATGAAGCGAGGTGCGGTGTGATGGAGAATGGGAAAACATTTGAAAAACTCATACACTTGGCAAGAAAAAAGGGAATAGCTGTAAAATTCGCACCTCTTCAGTACAATTATGGGAGATTAAAAGGTGATCGCATAGCAATAGCGAATGACATAGGCATAGAGCAAATGAATAAGACGCTTGCGCATGAATTAGCACACGCCTATTTGCATTATGATAAAGGAAATATAATACAGAATGATGGAAGTTATGAAGAACAGGCTGACAGGGCTGCAGAGATGCTGCTTGAAATGGCAACGGAATTATGAAGATGCTTTCCACCCTCCGGGGAACGGTGCGCCAACACCCGAACCCGGCGGTGGATAGATATAAAACGAATGTGTTCGGATACGCTCCGGTGTGCTGCCAATACTACCGGGGCAATAGTGGAGAGAGTAAATTAAAAATCTGTTAAAGCATGAATGGAGGATGGATATGACAAGAGAAGATGTAATTATTAATATTATGCACACTTATGGTAAATACGGATATTCAAGAAAAGACGTAGAAGAAATGGTAGCAAGTGGTGAAGCGCATGGCTTTTCCTATCAAACCATTTACACGGGGCTTAGAATGTCACTGGGAGACTTTACGGGCGAAGAGGAACACTTTACTGTATCTGAGATGGCGGAGGCGCTTGGAGAATCAGAAGAAAATATCGTAAAGCAAATTGAAGAAATGAAAAAGGATATTGAAGAATCTGGGGGCGATGCACAGGACTATGTAAAAGAGATTGATCCAGAGGAGGTACAAAGATTTATTGTTATGCCGGGCGGATTAACGTCCTGATAAACCATTTACAACGATGCTGCAACATCGGAACAGGAGCTGGTGAATATGTGCGACGTCGCACAGAGAAGATATTACAATTTTCAGAGAGGAAGTGATTGAATGAACCGGATCAGCAGAATATACACGAAAGCATATTCCAACACGCCTGCTGCCACGGCCGTAGATAATGAACTGGACGAGATTATCAGAAGTGATATTCTGGACGGCGTGAGTCAGGATGCGAGATTGACAAAGGAAGAATGTTCAGTGCTTGTGTATGCGGCCAGCAGTCACGGAGAAGAGCATGGCTTTGTGAGTGGCTTTCAATATGCTCTGGCACTGATATTTGAAAGTCTATGCAATTAAAATGCCCCAGTGGTGCGGCAACACCAGAGGGGCGAAAACTAAACATAACCCAACACGCAATGGAAGGGCTGTCTTGATTATACAATGGTCACGCAGCTCTTTTCAAGCTATTTTATACCTGCTGTTGGCAGCAGGAGAAAGGAGCAATATGGCGATTGATAAAAGAGGCAGGAAATTACCGAAAGGCATACAGCAACGGTACGATAATTTCGAAGGACGATTCATGTATCAGGGGAAAAGGTACATGGTGCATGGAAATACAGTTACAGAAACCCAAAAGAAAATGACAGAGCTGAAATATAAATTGGAGCATGGTGTTTTCGTGGAGAGAGAACGACTCACACTTTCAGACTGGCACAAGACATGGATGGAAGAGTACAAAAGAAATCGTGTGAAGATTGGCACATATAATAACTACCAGAAGTATTATGAGAGCATTATCAGAGATCGGCTTGGAAACAAATATATCACGGAAATCCGAGGAGAACATATTCAGAAACTATATAACGATCTTGTAAAAGAAGGTTATGCTCTTTCAAGCATCAAAATTGTATCTGCAGTATTAAACGGCTGTCTTCAGCAGGCTTTGAGAAATGGATTGATAGAACGTAATCCCGTCAAATTGGCAGAGTTGCCGAGACAGAAGGAAAAAAGCGTTAAGCAAGCAATGACAAAGGGTCAGCAGGCGCTGTTTATGGAGTATGCGAAAGAGAGTTATCTGTACAATTTCTTTGCTGTTATGCTCCGCACCGGAATGAGAAACGGTGAAATGCGTGGGCTGAAATATACAGACATAGACAAGAAAGGTAAAGTGATTCATGTTCAGAGAACATTGAAATACATAGAAGGTCAGGGGTATCTTGAAGATACTCCAAAGACCAGAACATCAAAAAGAGATATTCCGCTGACTGCTGCCATATTGCAGTTGTTAGATGCACAGAGGAAATACTGGGGCTTTAAAGTGGAGAAGATGGACCGGTATCTGTTCTGTAACGAAAAAGGCGAACCATTGAGCAGGGAACGGGTACAGGCTGAAATTGACCGGACTATAAAACGGATCAGGGCAGCAGGCCATGATTTCCCAAGAATTACTCCGCACATATTCCGGCATACATTTGCTACAAGGGCAATAGAGGCAGGAATGCAGCCGCAGGTTCTTAAAACCATTTTAGGGCATAGTTCACTGGCTATGACGATGGATTTATACAGTCATGTACTGCCGGACACCAAAGCGGAAGAAATGGAGAAGATTGCAAATGTATTTTGATTTTGACATTAAAGCGGTGGTGTGATATTTTAAAGGAGAAAGATAGATGTTAATCTTTTTGCTCTTTGTAGAAATCATATCCTCTGTAACTATTGAAGGGAAGCGTGCCATTTGGCACAATGTGGAACTGAATTGGAAAGTGGAGGTATGCAATATGGTGAACTACATGACAATGATTTTGCTGGTGGACGGCAGCGCATTTGGGATATGAGCCGGAAATGATGAGTGAAAAGTTGACATAAATGCGCATAATGCTAGAGAGAGCGATACTCCGATATCCCACTTGACAGGAACCCTTCTGATGAGGGTTCTTTTTCTTATCTTTTTAAGTACCAAAAAAGTACCAAATTGCATACAGGGGGATAAACTAAGATAAAAATAAAAAGCCCTAAAACAGTGTGTTTTCAAGGCTTAAAGGTATCTGATGAACTCAAATGAAATAACAGGATTCAAAGTTTTGTTTTACGTGTGGAAGGTCTCGAACACACGCTATATATTTGGCTTGAAATCAAGGTTTTAAGAGGTTGCAGACCTCTTCTGGTACTTAAATGGTACTAATCTGTATGCGTATTTTCGGCACTCCGGCTATCTCAGAGTATTTCTTCATCGGATAATATAAGGACTGCTTTGAAATTTCAAACAGCCTTGTTTCGCCGTTACAATCATATATCATACGCATGTAATTTTCAAGCTCTTATACAAGAAAGTCCGGCCCCGTGAACAGTAACGGTAAGTATACTATTGTCAATGTTCGTTTGCGACGTCGCACAAGCGTTATTTATTTCGTGGTCTGAAATCTTTTGGATTTTTCTTTTTCAACTCTTCAAGTTTAAATTGCAAATATGAAATTGTGCTGTTGTCAAGCTCTTTTAAATCAGCGTCAGTAACTTCTAGCGTACCGTCTGGAAATTCAATCCATGTTGCAGCGTCCTCTTCATTATGGGAAAGCCGGCACCCTATCTGTTTTAATTTGTCCTCAAGATAAGAGGTCCAAAAGAAATCAGTCTGTTGCGGCGTGCCGAGCAGATTGGCAACGGTTACCTTTAATATCGGTGCTATTTTCTGTAGTTGGTCTATCCGTGGCTGCCGCTTTCCTGTTTCGTATTGGCGTATTGTATTTTCTGATGTTTTTGACAGTGTGCCTAATTCCTTTTGGGTTAGGTTTGCCATCTTTCTATAGTTTTTAATTCTTTCGCCTGTAGTCATTTAATCACCTCATGATTACCTTACCACATTTTAATAAAAAAATAAAGATTCATTTGAGTTGTTTTTTTGAGGTTGACAAACACAATTAAAATGATTATAATTAGAAACAACTCAAATGAGATGGAAAAAGGCGAAACGAATGAAAATCAGCAAGAGAAAAATGGAGCTTTCAATGGCGAGGGCGAAGATGAATATTCAATGATATAATAGTACATAGAAAGTACGTAGAAAGTACGTAGAAAGTACATAGAATCCTGCGGATGGGGAGCTGGTAGAGGTGGCGGGAAGGCGAAAGAGAAAGAAAAAGTACAGCATAAAAAATTTTATAGCCGCTATGCTGATCGTTATACTGAGCGGCATCGGTCTTTATGCATACTTCGGCGGAGACGGAGCGAAAGTACATTTATCCGAAGTAAAGACGCAGATGCAGGTCTCGGTGTATGAGGCGGGGGAGAAAATCGGTCTGGCGAAGCCGGTCAGTGACCTGATACAATGGGGACAGGAACTATGGGAAAGGTTTGTTCCAGAGACGGAGCCGAAGGTTACACTTGCAGACATACCCAAGTATGCCGGTGCACCGTGTGTAGAAGTCAATGGCAATGTGCCACAGTTTGACGAGGCGGATTTTGAGAAGGATGCCTTTGAGACATATAGTTCATTGGACATATTGAGCCGCTGCGGTCCGGCATATGCAAAGCTGGGGCAAGAGATGATGCCGCAGGAGGAGCGGGAAAGTATCAGTCAGGTGAAACCGACGGGATGGCAGAACGTAAAATATGAAGGGATTGCTCAGGAATATTTATATAACCGCTGCCATTTGATCGGATTTCAGCTTGCAGGCGAGAATGCCAATGAGAAGAACCTGATTACCGGAACACGCTATATGAATATGGAGGGGATGCTGCCATTGGAAAATAAAGTGGCGGATTATATTAAGGAGACGGGAAATCATGTGATGTACCGTGTGACGCCCATTTATGAGGGCGCTGATATGGTGGCGAGCGGGGTGCAGATTGAGGCGGAGTCTGTGGAAGACGGCGGAAGCGGAGTGCGGTTTAATAAGTATTGCTACAATGTGCAGCCCGGAATTGAGATTGATTATGCGACAGGGGAGAGCTTTGAGAAGTAGTATCAGGCAAGTGTATATGGCAGCAGAATCAGGCTATATAATAGATACGGGAAGGATAGGGAGAGAGGGAACATGTCTATAAAATTTGGAATTATCGGAACAAATTATATCAGTGATAATCTCTGCCGTGCAGCAATGCAGGTGCCGGGAGTGGAATTGTATGCGGTGTATTCCAGAAAGCAGGAGACGGGGAATGCATTTGCAGAGAAATATGGAATCTCACATGTTTTTACAAAGTATGAGGAGTTTTTAGCATCGGAAATCGATGCGGTGTATGTGGCTTCTCCGAACATGACGCACTGCCGGCAGACGTTGGATGCGCTGCGTCATAAAAAGCATGTTCTCTGCGAGAAAGTCATGGCAGTCAATGAAAGAGAAGTGCAGAGCATGATTGACTGTGCCCGTAAAAACGGCGTGATCCTGCTGGAAGCTATGCGGCCGGATTTTGACCCTGCACTGGCGCTTGTAGAGGAACATTTGCCGGAAATCGGGAAGCTGCGGCGGGTGACATATGAATACTGCCAGTATTCTGGCCGGTACGATGCGTTTCGTCAGGGAGAAATCTTGAATGCCTTTAATCCGGAATTGTCCAATGCGGCAATTATGGATATCGGTGTGTACTGTATTCATTCAATCGTACGTCTGCTTGGAATGCCAAAGGGGATAAAAGCATATGCCACCAAGCTTCATAATGGCTTTGAAGGAAGTGGGATTGTTTTGATGGAATATGAAGATCTGCTGGCAGAGGCGGTATATTCTAAGATATCCGTAAGTGTAAATCCAAGTGTGATCCAGGGGGAGGATGGTTCCATCCTGATTGATTATATCGGCAGTCCGAAGCATATGGAAGTGCAGAAAAGACAGGGCTGCCGTGATGCATTGGATGGAGGAGGGACTATAGAGATTCCCTATAGCCCGGCAGAAAATAATATGATTTATGAAGTAGAAGAATTCCTTCGTTTGATCGAGAAAAAAGAAGTGGATCATAAATATTTACAATATTCTCTTGATACAATCCGGGTGATTGATGAAGCAAGAAGGCAGAATGGGATTGTATTTTCGGCGGATTTAGTGCTATAATATATGGCATGTAAAATAATAGTTCGGCGTAAACAGATAAGGAGCATAAGAGATGGAATTAATAACAGTTCGCGAATTATTTAAGAACAGAGAACAGTACCTTGATAAGAAGGTTACGGTCGGCGGATGGATCCGCAGCATCCGTGACTCCAAGACATTTGGGTTTATTGTGGTAAATGACGGTTCTTATTTTGAAACATTACAGATTGTATATCATGACAGCATGGAAAATTTCCAGGAAGTATCAAAGCAGAATGTAGGCGCTGCAATTATCGTAACAGGTACTCTTGTTGCGACGCCGCAGGCAAAGCAGCCGTTTGAGATCCAGGCTGATGAAGTGTTGATTGAAGGTGCATCTGCACCGGATTATCCGCTGCAGAAGAAGAGGCATAGTTTTGAGTATCTCAGGACGATTTCCCATCTGCGTCCGAGAACAAATACATTTCAGGCAGTATTCCGCGTGCGTTCTCTGGCGGCATATGCAATCCATAATTTCTTCCAGGAGAGAGGCTTTGTGTATGTGCACACACCGCTGATTACAGGAAGCGACTGTGAAGGAGCTGGAGAGATGTTCCGCGTGACTACAATGGATATGGAGGATCTGCCGAAGAACGAAGACGGCAGTGTGGATTACAGTCAGGACTTTTTCGGAAAGGAAACAAGCCTGACTGTAAGCGGACAGCTGAACGGAGAGACTTATGCACAGGCGTTCAGAAGCATCTATACATTTGGGCCGACATTCCGCGCAGAGAATTCTAACACCACAAGACATGCTGCTGAATTCTGGATGATTGAGCCGGAGATTGCGTTTGCGGATTTGGAAGACAACATGAATCTGGCAGAGGCAATGCTGAAGTATGTCATCAACTATGTGATGGAAAATGCTCCGGAAGAGATGGATTTCTTTAACTCCTTTGTGGACAAGGGGCTGATTGAGAGATTGAAGAATGTCGCAGAATCTGATTTTGCAAGAGTGACTTATACAGAGGCGGTTGAGATTCTGGAGAAGAACAATGACAGGTTTGAATATAAGGTACATTGGGGAAGCGATTTGCAGACAGAACATGAGCGGTATCTGACAGAGGAAGTGTATAAGAGGCCGGTATTCGTAACCGATTATCCGAAGGAAATCAAGGCTTTCTATATGAAGCTGAACGAGGATGGCAAGACTGTTGCCGCGGTGGACTGCCTTGTTCCGGGAATTGGAGAAATCATCGGCGGAAGCCAGAGAGAGGATGACTACGGGAAGCTGCTTGCGAGAATGCAGGAGTTAGGACTCAATGAGGAGGATTACGGATTCTATCTGGATCTGAGAAGATTCGGCTCTACACGCCATGCGGGATTTGGTCTTGGATTTGAGCGGTGTGTGATGTACCTGACAGGTATGGGAAATATCCGTGACGTGATTCCGTTCCCGAGAACAGTAAATAACTGTGAATTGTAACTGGAAGATTAAGCTGTGCGGCAGCGGCAGACAGCTTTGCCGGCTGCTTTTACGCATGTGAGTAAAGCGGTTGTGAATAGCGGCAAATGAGAGGAAAGAAATAGGAAAGCAAGAGGGTGTCCCGGATTCTGGTGATACCCTTGTTTGGGTTCAAGACCGTAAGCGGAGGGGACAGAGATGAGATTTATTCATATTGCGGATGTACATCTTGGGGCAGAACCGGATGTGGGAAACACGTATAGGGATGTGCGTCCGAGGGAATTGTGGGAGACTTTTGAGAATGTCGTGTCAATCTGTGAAGAAGAGCAGACGGATTTACTTTTGATTGCAGGAGATTTGTTCCACCGCCAGCCGCTTTTGCGGGAATTAAAAGAAGTAAACTATTTATTTTCTTCCCTGACGCATACGAAGGTAGTATTAATTGCGGGAAATCATGATTATATTGCGGACAAATCCTATTACCGTACATTTCAATGGAATAGAAACGTATATCCTTTGTTCGGGCCAGAAACTGAGTATGTAGTATTTGAAGAATGGGACACGTCAGTTTATGGTTTCAGCTATTTTTCACGTGAAATCCGGGAGCCTAAATATGACGGCGTAAAAGCACAAGGTATGGCGGGGTGTGAGATTTTATTGGCACATGGCGGAGATGAAAAACATATACCGATTCGCAGGAACGCACTGGAACGGTCAGGTTTTCGCTATGTTGCCTTGGGGCATATCCATAGACAGCAGAACCTGATTCCGGATTATGCCGTTTATGCCGGGGCATTGGAACCAACGGATAAGAATGATACTGGACGTCACGGTTATATTCGCGGGGAAATCCGTGGCGGTATAGTCAGGACGGAGTTTGTTCCGCTGGCAAAACGGGAATATCTTCACCTTACATTGAAGATAAAGCCTGAGATGACGATGGGGACGATACGAACCTGGATGCGTCAGATTATAGAAGAAAGAGGCTTGGAGAATCTTTATCAGTTTACTATGAAAGGATTTCGGGACGCAGGGCTGGAACTTGTGCCGGAAGAACTGATGGCCGGCGGCAATATTCTGGAGATTGTGGATGAGACAAAGGCGGCATATGACATGGACAGACTGGCAGAAGAGAACAGGGATAATTTGATTGGAAAATACATCGGCCTATTTGACGGATGTGAAGAAGGCGGTATAGAACAGCAGGCATTGTACGAAGGGGTGCAGGCTTTATTGGAGAGCAGGTAGAGGATAGGATCATGGTAACAGTTTGGCTGAAAGCCGAACTGTTATAAATCATGGGTCTAAGAAGGGGAGAAATGAAATGCAGATTCTGGAATTGCATTTGAAAAACTTTGGGAAATTTACAGATTACCATCTTGAGTTTCCGAATCATTTTCAGGTTATTTACGGGGAAAACGAATATGGGAAATCGACGGTATATGCCTTTATCAAGGCAATGCTTTTTGGATTGGAGCGGGGGCGCGGCCGTGCGGCTGGCAGGGATGAATTTAGCCGTTATGAGCCGTGGGAGAATCCGAATTATTATGCCGGGATGATGCGGTTTCGCTGCGGCGGGCGTACCTTCCGTCTGGAGCGTACGTTTGACAGGTATACAAAGAATGCGTCCTTGATTTGCGAGGATGACGGGGAAGAGCTGTCTGTAGAGGCGGGAGATCTGGAAATGCTGCTAGAAGGGATGACGGCAGCATCTTTTGAAAATACGGCGGCAATCGGACAACTGACGGCGAAGCCGGGACAGGGGCTTGCGGCAGAGCTTAAGAATTATGCCGCAAATTATTATGAAACCGGAAGCTGTGATGTGAATCTGCAAGGTGCGCTGGATTATCTGAGGGAAAGGAAAAAGCAGGTGGAGCGCAAGCAGAAGAGCCATAGGGAAGAACGCCGCAAGAGGACGGAGAAGCTAGAAGTCCAGGAGCGGTATGTGGAGATGGACGAAGAGCGGCTAAAAACAGAACTGGCGGAGACGGAAGACGAGCTGGAAATCATGAGGCGAAAGGCGTCAGCGCAAAATGAGAGGCGGAAAGACAGAGATAACCGGCAGAAAGCGGATACAGAAAAGACGCAGGAACAAAGGAAGGAAGCCAGCAAAAAGATGGGCGGGCAACAGAGCGTTTACATGTATTGCGGGGCTGCACTGGCTGTTATTAGCATTGGAATTTTGGGATACAGCCAATGGATAAACATGGGCATATGGCTGAAGGTCTTGTCAGGGAGTTTGCTTGCGGCAGGAACCGGGCTGGCTGCGGTGGGATTTTTGCTGAAAAGAAAGCAGAGAAAACAGCGGCAGATTCGTATGGGTTTTTCAGAAGATGAATTTTCTAAGGCAGTGTACTTTGACGAATCGGATTCCAGAGCGGCCGATCTTGCTGACAGCATGCAAAAGCTGGAATGGGAGATTGCCCGTATCAGGGAGGAATTAAAGGAAAAGCAGCTTTTAAAAAGCAATCTTAGGGAACAGCTTCTGGAAGCGGAAGGCAGTGATGGGGCAATGCAGAAATTACGGGAAAAATTGCGCGCCTTGGAACTGGCGGAGCTGCGGATGAAGGAAGCTGCGGAAGAAATGGTACATAGTTTTGGCGAACGGCTGAATGCACAAGCCTCCCGGATTTTGTGCGAGATTACGGACGGCAGATACAGCAGACTCTTAATTGACGAAAGTCTGGATATGGCAGTCCTGCATGAGGGCAGGCGGATTCCGGTGGAACGGCTGAGCCGCGGAACACTTGAGCAAGTCTATTTTTCTCTGCGGATGGCGGCGCTTCAGATTTTATATGAGGAAGAAATACCGGTCATTTTAGATGATGCTTTTGTATTTTATGATGAAAAAAGATTAAAATCTGTGTTAAAATGGTTGAGCGGACAGCCAAGACAGGTTATAATATTTAGTTGCCAACAAAGAGAGGCGGCGATATGTAACAGTTCAGACGGATCCGTGCATTTACTGCACAGACCGTAAGAAAGTGTAACAGTTATTGGAAGGATGAAAACCGATGAAAATTACATTGCCTGCAAAAGTGTCAATGATTATTAATAATTTGCAGATGCACGGCTATGAAGCCTATGCCGTGGGGGGATGTGTCCGGGATTCGATTCTGGCAAAATGTCCGGATGACTGGGATATCACAACTTCTGCAAAGCCGGAAGAAATTAAGCGGCTGTTCAGCCGGACAGTGGATACAGGGATTGAGCACGGAACAGTGACGGTATTATTGGGAAAAGAAAGCTTCGAAGTGACCACGTACCGGATCGACGGGATATATGAAGATGGCCGTCATCCGAAAGAAGTCATCTTTACAAACAGGCTGGAGGAAGATCTGCGCCGCAGAGATTTTACGATCAATGCGATGGCGTATAATGATGAAGTGCGGCTGGTCGATGTATTCGGCGGGATGAAAGACTTGAATCATCATTTGATCCGCTGCGTAGGAAATCCGAAAGAGAGGTTTTCCGAGGATGCGCTTCGGATTTTACGCGCAGTCCGGTTTTCCGCCCAATTGAATTTTCCGATAGAACCGGTAACGGCAGATGCAGTCCGGGAATTGGCGCCGGCCCTTGAGAATATCAGTGCGGAGCGGATTCAGGCAGAGCTTGTAAAGCTGCTTGTGTCCGCACATCCGGAGCAGATCAGGGATGCCTGTGAGCTGGGGATCACAAAGGTGATCCTGCCGGAGTGGGATGCCATGGAGGGGGTGGCGCAGAATACCCCTCATCATAGATATGACGTAGCGGAGCATACGATCCATGCCCTGAAAAATGTCAAACAGGATAAGATTCTCCGGCTGACCATGCTTTTTCATGATATGGGAAAGCCATCTATGAAAAAAACGGATGAGAATGGCATAGATCATTTCAAAGGACATGCACTGGTAAGTGAAGAGATTGCCCGTTCGGTTATGCGGAGATTGAAATTCGACAATGAAACGGTGAAGAAGGTGACCCGTCTTGTGTGCTATCATGATTACCGGATTGAGGCGACACCACGGAATGTGCGCCGTGCCATGAACCGCATCGGCGTGGATCTGTTCCCGTATTATCTTGCTGTGAGGATGGCGGATGTGAAGGCGCAGAGTCCATACTGCAGACGGGAAAAGATTGAAAATATCATCGCCATGCGGGAGATTTATCAGGAAATACTTATGAACGAGGAATGTGTGACACTGCGTAACCTGGCGGTAGGCGGAAGGGATCTTATGGAAATTGGCATGAAACCGGGCAGAGAACTGGGGAATATGCTGAATGAACTGTTGGAATGGGTCATTGATGAGCCGGAATGTAACAAGAAAGAGATTTTATGTGAATATGTAAAAGAAAAATTAGGTCTGTAGCATACTCAGGCTGTCTCCTTCATAGATTAGAACAAAGATAAATATTCCACACGCATGCGGATCCGGCTTCAATTGCGCGGAATATTTATACGAAATTGAAGCGCAGGGGGCAGCCATGAAAGACTATGAATTAGAAATACTGGATCAATATGAAATCGAAATAAGAAGCACCCGCAAAGTAAGGGGTGCGTTTTTTTGCGATACGAATGAAGGAACAATGCTGTTAAAGGAAGCAACGATTTCTGCCAGGCGGGCTCTTTTTTTGTATAAAATGCTTTGCAGGCTTTCCGGCGATGGTTATCCGAATGTAGATATCCCGATAGTTTCCAAAGAGGGGAATCTGATCAGTACGTCGAGAGACGGCAGCCGATATATGCTGAAACGGTGGTATAACGGACGGGAGTGTGATGTGCGCCGGGAAGCGGAAGTGTTGGAGTCAGTGAGGAATCTGGCTTTCCTCCATCAGAAAATGCATTGGCAGAAGGAGTCGGAAGAAGGATCGCCATCTGTAGGCCGGCATCTGAAAGAGGAGTTTCTCTGTCATAACCGGGAATTGAAAAAGGTCCGTGCATTTATCAGGAATAAAGTGAACAAAGGGGATTTTGAATACCTGTTTTTACAGTGTTTTGAAAAAATGTACCGGATGGCCGTGGGGACGACAAAACGGCTTGAGGATTCGGGGTATGAGGATTTTTATAGAAAGAGTATTGAATCAGGCAGTCTGGTCCACGGGGATTATAATTACCACAATATATTATTTTCTAACGTACCGTTTGCGGGAATCGGTTCAGAAACAGCTTTTCGTGGGGCAAACAGGATGGCAACAACGAATTTTGAGCATTTCCGGTTAGATGTACAGGTGCAGGATCTGTATTATTTTCTGCGTAAGGTGATGGAAAAGCATAAATGGAATGAACGGCTGGGGCTGCAGATGCTGGAGTCATACAGTGCGGTGCGCCCGCTGGAGGCTGCAGAATGGGAGTATATTGCCCTGAAGCTTGCATATCCTGAAAAATTCTGGAAAGTTGCCAACACGTATTATCACTCCAATAAAGCATGGATTCCTGAAAAGAATGTGGAGAAACTGAAGACTACAGTGATACAGTCGGAGGAAAAGCAGCGCTTTTTAAGAAATGTATTCAGATTCTCAGTGGAATAATAGAGAAATCCCCAGAAAGAGTAAAAAATGTATAAAAAAGGTGAAAAACCGCCAAATATATGGAAATCCCTTGACAAACAAGTGGGAAACAGGTATAACAGGAAATAAAGGTGAAGCCGTGCGTAAGCGTGAGGAAAGACCTTTATTATCATTCTGTTGGAATATATAATATTCTACTACAACAAAGAGGAGGAAATATCCATGAACAAAACAGAATTAATCGCAGCAATCGCTGAAAGCGCTGAAATTTCAAAAAAAGATGCAGAGAAGGCTATCAAAGCATTTTCAGATGTTGTAACAGAAGAACTGAAGAAGGGCGAAAAAGTTCAGCTTGTAGGATTTGGTACATTTGAAGTATCTGAGAGAGCAGCCAGAGAGGGAAGAAATCCGCAGACTGGCAAGACAATGAAGATTGCAGCCTGCAAGGCACCGAAGTTCAAAGCTGGCAAGGCTCTGAAGGATGCTGTTAATGCATAATCACGGTTTTCATAATGGGAAGCAGGGGAGACCCCCTGCTTTTTGTATGTCTGGGGAGGAGGATTATAGATGAGATTAGATAAGTTTTTGAAAGTGTCACGTCTGATCAAGCGCAGGACTGTGGCAAATGAAGCATGTGATGCAGGAAGAGTGCTGATAAACGGTACAGTTGCCAAAGCATCTGTAAAAGTGAAGGTAGGGGATATTATTGAGATTCAGTTTGGGACGAAGACAGTAAAAGTGGAAGTACTGGATATTCAGGACACAACCAAGAAGGAAGAAGCCAAAGATCTGTTCAGGTATCTGTAATAATATCCGGGATTCCCTCATATATATCAGATGTGGGATGGTTACAGCCTCTTTAAGTGGTGAGTAAGAAAATTGTATCAGGAGCGAGGCTTGAAACTGTACAAAAAGGGGGAATTTGAATGGAAGAACGACAGACCGTAAAGAATCATAAGCTGATTGTGAATAATCGAAAGACAAGTATGGTGACAGGGGTATTGGATGTACTTTCATTCGATCTGAACGAGATTCTGCTGGAGACTGAGCAGGGGATGCTGATGGTAAAAGGAACAGATCTGCATGTGAACCGCCTGAGTGTGGAAAAAGGGGAAGTCGATCTGTCTGGGAATATTGACAGCTTTGCGTACTCAAGCGCAGAACATCTGCCGGGCAGGCAGGGGGAAAATTTCTTTTCCAGATTGTTTAAGTAGGCAGTGTTTATGATGCTGGGGATCGGAACGGAGGCGGCGATATTTCTTTATGCGGGACTGACGGGAATTGTGACATTTTCTTGTTATCAGCTTTTGAAATTATTCCGCCGATTAATCAGGCATAATATTATTGTAATCAATATTGAAGATTTTCTTTACTGGCTCGGAATTAGTGCATATGTTTTCCGGCAGATGTATTATACAACGTATGGTAGCATACGCTGGTTTTTTGTACTAGGTATTGTATGCGGGAATTTTTTGTCGTATTTCGTCGGAAATTTCTTGAAAAAACTCTTTTTAAAATGGAAGAAAGCTCTTGAAAAAGGAAGACAAAACCGATAGAATAAAACAATAGATATGGGGAGATGACAGTTCGGACAGGTCTGTGCATTTGCTGCGCAGACCGTGGGAAAGTATGATGGAGGCGGAATCCGGCCCCTTCACCGCAGGCGAACTTATTATATGGACCGGATTCCTGTAACAGGCCGGCTTATCTGAACTGTTACAGGGGGAGATAATAAAGGGATTAATATATTGGGTGAATCTGGATGAATAAAAGTGGAAATACGGATATGGCGGGACGTCGTAGAAAAAAGCGTTCTTCTGTATTAAGACAACATAAAAAAAGTGTCATGATTATCTGCGCCATATTGTTCCTGCTGACAGGTACTTTGTCAGTGAATGCAGTAGGTCTGTATAATAAGAACAAAGTATACAGACAGCAGGAAGCGGAGTTAAAAGCACAGATTAAAGAAGAGAAGGAGCGCTCCAGAGAAGTAGAAGAGTTTGAGGAGTATGTGAAGACGGACGAATATATCAAAGAAGTGGCTGAAGAGAAGCTCGGTCTGGTAGACCCGGACGAGATTATTTTTAAAGCAAAAAACTGATGAAGAATATAGAAGAAAGTGTGAGATTACGAAAGAGAAGCTGACGGGTGGATTTCCCCGAAGTTTCTCTTTTTTTGAGCTGCCGGATAGTCGAAAGAGATACCCTTAGGAGCATCCTGTGATGCATGTCCTAAGGGGCGGGCGGACTTCGTCCGACAAAGTGTTAAACTAGGAGGAGATATAATGGACAAGGGACAGGCTCTGCACAGCCCCTATGTGTCGCAGATTGAGCGGTTTGCAGATTCCGTGAAGCAGCTGTCGGATACATTTTTGCTGATGGAGGAGAAGAAAAAGACATTTACAGGAGAAGAAGTGGATGACATGTTTGACCGGGTCAGGGAAAAAGTCTGCGGTCAGTGTGAGAAATGTTCATGGTGCTGGGGAGATAATTTTGTACATACATATCAGATGGGATATGAAATTTTATCGGCAGTGGATAATTATGGAACTGAGCTGAATATGGAGACAAAGCGGAAATTGCAGCAGCGCTGTCTGAAGGCGCCGCGTTTTTTGCGTGAGATGCTGGAGGCTTTCCATGACGCACGCCAGAACATGATGTGGATTAACCGGATCATGCAGAGCCGGGAGGGGTGTGCGATTCAGATGGACACGTTTGCGGAGATGCTTCGGACGACTACAAAAGAACTGGAGAAAAGTATTTTCACGGATGAACGTATGGAAAAGAAGCTGGGAGTGAGGTTGAAACGGAGAGGCGTCCGTGTACTGTATACACATTTTTTTATGAATAAAGAAGGAAAATATGTAGTCCATATAACTGCCCGGGCTATGAATGAACAGTGCGTAACGCTGCGGGAGCTTGCAAAGGAGGTGTCGGCAGCCGTAGGACGCAAGTTCGTACCGGAGGACAATCAGTTTCAGACATTGGGAAGAGAGTATATTACAGTCGTTTTTTTAGAGGGGCCGGCTTTCCATACGTTACAGGGCGTGGCAAGGATCGGGAAGGGCTGCGGCAATATTTCCGGGGATAATTTTTCACTGGTAGATCTGCCGGGAGGAAGGCAGAGCGCGGCGCTGTCTGACGGCATGGGTTCCGGGAAGAGGGCGTGTGAGGAAAGCACGCTCGTCATAGAGCTTCTGGAAGAATTGCTGGAAGCGGGATTTCCAGAGAAAACAGCAATTCAGATGATTAATACGACCTTAGTGATGGGGAGGGAGGAAATCCACTATTCGACAGTGGATATGAGTGTGTTTGATTTATATACGGGGGAATGTGAAATCATTAAGGCGGGCGCCTCCTCGACTTTTATTAAGCATAAGGACCGGGTAGAGCATCTGAGTTCCACCAGTCTGCCAATCGGAGTGGTGCATAAGCTGGAAATCGACTCCGTTACACGCAAATTAAGTGATGGTGATTTTGTCATCATGGTGACAGACGGAGTGCTTGACGCGCTGCCTGTCGGGGAACAGGACATTCTGCTGGAGACAATCATCCAAGGGACGGCGATGATTAATCCGAAAGAAATGGCGCATCATATCCTGCAGCAGGTACTGAACTGGACCGGACGGGAGCCGGAGGATGATATGACGGTATTGGTAGTGGGGATATGGGAAAAGTAGTGACTGTGAATAATAACGATGAATAATAACGATGAATAGCAACTTTCAGCTTGCAAAGTTGCGGCAGATTCGTTATATTTTACATATGAGAAATTTAGAGGCTAAAGTCAGGGAATATATTGACAGATATCAAATGATTGGAAAAGGTGACAGAGTGATTGCAGGCATATCGGGCGGAGCGGATTCGGTATGTCTGTTTTTCGTACTTTTGAAGCTGCAAAGAGCAATGGGGTTTTCAATCATAGCAGTGCATGTGAATCATGGGCTGCGCGGTGCGGATGCTGACGCAGACGAGCGCTTTGTGAAAGATCTCTGTGAAAAATATAAGGTGCCGTTGGAAATTTCCCGGGTGGATTTGGAATCAATTGCTAAAAAACGGAAACAATCTCTTGAGGAGGCGGGGCGTGATGTACGCCGGGAAATATTTACTCAGACGATGATTCAATATTCGGGAAACCGGATTGCGCTGGCACACCATCAGAATGACAATGCGGAGACCTTGCTCTGGAATCTGGCGAGGGGAACCGGGCTTCACGGTCTTTGCGGTATCCGTCCGGTGAACGGGAAGTGGATCCGCCCCCTTCTCTGTCTGAGCAGACAGGAGATAGAAGTGTATCTGAAAGAGAGAAATCAGGCATATTGTATAGATTCAACCAATCTGGAAACGTTCTATACGAGAAATAAGCTGCGCCATCAGGTAATCCCGATTTTGGAAACAGGGGTCAATTCTGCGGCGGTCCGGCATATGAATGAAACAATGGAGCAGATTTGTGAACTTCGGGAATTTGTAGGGCAGGAGACGCAGAAGGCACTCGCGCAATGTGTAGACGTGACGGAATCTGGTTATAGGATTTCCATGGAAGGTTGGAAGAAGCTTCCATCTTTGCTGCAAAAAGAAGTCATTTATTCTTGCATAGGACAGATTGGCGGCGGCAGGAAAGATCTGGGCAGGGTTCATGTAGAGGCGGTCGCTGGCTTATTTGATAAGCAGGTCGGCAAGATGAGAAATCTGCCGGGGGAAATCCGGGCGGTCAGAGATTACGCTGGGGTAGTACTTGAAAAATCGAGCCATGCAGAGGCAGAGCAGCTTCCGCAAGGGAAAAGTGGTGAATCATGCAGAAAGACGGAAGGGGCGGGAAACAATTGCAGGACAGGTACATTTCCAGAGGTGGAAATACAGATTCCGGGGATTACCGTGGTACCGGAAATGAATCTGAAAATTGAAACCCGGATTCTGGAAACGGACGATGGCTTTAAACTATCAGAGATTCCACAAAAAAAGTTCACGAAATGGTTTGATTATGATATAATGAAGTGTCTATATATCAGGACGAGAAAAAGCGGCGACAGTATCGTGATTGACAGCGGCGGCCACAGGCAGAAATTAAAGTCCTGGTTTGTCAATGAGAAAATACCTGCAAATGAAAGATCCCGGATCCCTCTGTTTGCGGACGGACAGCAGATTGTCTGGGTTGTCGGGCACAGGATGAGCGGTGCATATCAGGTCAGCGGACGGACAAAACGGATTTTGCAGATAGAGGTTAAGAAACAAATGAAAAAGTTGGGAGGACAAGAAGATGGCAGAGGAAGTTCGTGTTTTATTATCGGAAGAGGATGTTGACAAGAGAATTGAAGAGCTGGGTAAAAAAATCAGCGAGGATTATGCAGGAAAACAGGTACATTTAATCTGTATTCTCAAGGGCGGCGTATTTTTTATGTGTGAGCTGGCGAAGAGAATTACAATTCCGGTATCCATGGATTTTATGTGTGTGAGCAGCTATGGAGACGGAACCGAGTCCAGCGGCGTTGTGCGTATCGCAAAGGACTTGGATGAAACGATTGAAGGCAAGGAAGTGTTGATTGTAGAGGACATCATTGACTCAGGAAGAACGCTGGCTTATTTGATGGAAGTCCTGAAAAAGCGCAATCCCAGCAGTCTGCGCCTTTGTACATTGCTGGATAAGCCGGAAAGAAGGGTCTGTGATGTGACGGTTGATTATGTCGGATTTAATATTCCGGATGAATTTGTAGTGGGCTATGGCTTGGATTATGCGCAGAAATATAGAAATCTTCCGTATATCGGTGTTGTCGAGGGTATCGATTAAGTAACAGGTCAGCTTGTCTGAACCGGTGTCCGATGGACTCTTACGGAGGAAGAAACAGGAAGGAGTAACTAGATTTGAATAATAAGAAGAATCGGGGAATGAGCGGTGCGCCGTTCCTCATTTTCATCATGATTGTACTTGGTTCTCTTTGGTACATGGGCAGAATGCAGCAGCAGGGACAGGAAATCACATATTCTGCATTCGTGGAGGCTGTGGAGGACCGCAATGTGGCTGAGGTGTATATCACTCAGAATAAGACGGCTCCGACAGGAATCGTGACGGTATCTTTTAAGGGAAGCAACTCAGTCAAGGTTGTATATGTGTCTGATGTGAACGTGGTACAGGAGTTTTTAAAAGATGCAGATGTTGATTACCACATGGGAAATATCAAAGAAGATAGCTGGATAACCACCGCCGTAGTTCCGGCCTTGATTGTCTTAGCCGGTGTGTTCCTGATGTTCATGCTGATGAACCGGCAGGGAGGGGGCGGCAATGCCAAGGCAATGAACTTTGGGAAGAGCCGTGCCAGAATGAGCGGTCCCGATGATAAAAAGGTAACATTTGCGGAGGTTGCCGGACTAAAAGAGGAAAAAGAGGAATTGGAGGAAATCGTAGATTTCTTAAAGGCTCCTAAGAAATACATCCATGTGGGCGCCAGAATACCGAAAGGCGTGCTTTTGGAGGGACCTCCGGGAACAGGTAAGACGCTGCTTGCAAAGGCGGTCGCAGGGGAGGCGGGAGTCCCGTTCTTCAGTATTTCCGGTTCGGACTTTGTAGAGATGTTTGTCGGTGTGGGCGCTTCCCGTGTCCGCGATCTGTTCCAAGATGCGAAGAGAAATGCACCCTGTATTATTTTTATTGATGAGATTGATGCCGTGGCAAGACGGAGAGGAAGTGGTCTTGGCGGCGGTCACGATGAGAGAGAGCAGACTTTGAACCAGCTCCTTGTAGAGATGGATGGATTTGGCGTCAATGAAGGAATCATTGTAATGGCGGCGACGAACCGGAAGGATATCCTAGATCCGGCAATCTTGCGTCCGGGACGTTTTGACAGAAATGTTATCGTGGGCCGCCCGGATGTAGGCGGACGTGAAGAAATCCTGAAGGTCCATGCCAAAAATAAGCCGCTTGGAGATGATGTGGACCTGAAACAGATTGCTCAGACGACGGCCGGATTTACCGGAGCTGACTTAGAGAATCTGTTAAATGAAGCCGCGATATTGGCAGCAAAGGAAAACCGGGTATTTCTGCAGCAGTCTGATATCCGACATGCATTCGTAAAGGTGGGAATCGGACCAGAGAAGAAGAGCCGCATTGTATCAGACAAAGAACGTAAGATAACGGCATACCATGAAGCCGGGCATGCAATCCTGTTCCATGTGCTTCCGGATGTAGGACCGGTGTACAGCGTATCTATCGTACCTACAGGCGGAGCGGGCGGTTATACGATGCCTCTGCCCGAGAAGGACGAAATGTTTAATACAAAAGGGCATATGCTTCAGCAGATTACAGTATCTCTTGGCGGACGTGTTGCGGAGGAAGAGGTGTTTGACGATATTACGACAGGCGCTTCTCAGGATATTAAACAGGCGACGGCGATTGCAAGGTCCATGATTACAAAGTTCGGGATGTCGGAACGTTTGGGACTGATTAACTATGATAATGACAGTGATGAGGTATTTATTGGAAGGGATTTCGGGCACACTTCAAGAGGATATGGTGAAAAGATTGCCGGAACCATTGATGAGGAAGTGAAACGGATCATTGATGAGTGCTATGCAAAGGCGAGAAAACTTCTTCAGGAGTATCATCCGGTACTGGAAGCCTGTGCAGAGCTTCTTTTAGAAAAGGAGAAGATTACACGCAGCGAATTTGAAGCTCTTTTTGGAGAAGATACGGGAGATAATGTTGAAGTATCATTGTAACTGAAATAGATGTAACAGTCCGGCTGAGAGTTGAACTGTTACAAACAGATAAAATAGAATAGGAAAGGATTATATGAATAGAAACGCATTATTCTGTGATGGAACGGCTTCTTATGTGATACCGGCAGAGCCGGAACCGAATCAGTCAGTGGTTCTCCGGTTCCGGACGGGAAAGAACGATGCCGATCGGGTGTATCTAGTCGTTCCGGGAAAGGGACAATTCCAGATGATGAAGGCCGATACCAGAGGAATGTTTGATTATTATGAGATTACATGGCAGCTTACGGCAGAACTTTTCTCTTATTGTTTTCTGGTAAACAGCAAAGAAGAATCCTGTTACTATAATCAGTGCGGTGTGTCAGATTCTGTTATTGAAATGTATTATTTCCAGATTATGCCTGGATTTTCTACACCGGATTGGGCAAAGGGCGCCGTTATGTATCAGATTTTTGTGGATCGTTTTTATAACGGAGATACGGGCAATGACGTACAGGACAGAGAGTATATTTACATTGGTGCACCGTGCGAGCGGGTGAAGGATTGGTTCAGTCCCCCGTCTTCAATGGATGTGCGCCGGTTTTACGGAGGCGATCTGAAGGGGGTTTTAGATAAGCTGGATTATTTGCAGGAACTGGGGGTTGAGGTGGTTTATTTCAACCCGCTGTTTGTGTCACCGTCCAATCACAAATATGATATTCAGGATTATGATTATATCGATCCTCACTATGGCAGGATTGTGGCGGATGGCGGAGAGGCATTATCGGAAGAGACGCTGGATAATGTGAATGCGACGATGTACCAGAAGCGGGTTGGTGATAGGGCTAACTTGGAGGCGAGTAATGCTCTGTTTGCGGAGCTGGTAGAGGAAATGCACCGCCGGGGAATGCGTGTGATTATTGACGGAGTATTCAATCACTGTGGTTCTTTCAATAAATGGATGGACAGAGAGCGCATTTATGAGAATCAAGAGGGCTATGAGAAGGGTGCGTTTATCAGCGCTGACAGTCCGTATCGGAGCTTTTTTCATTTTCCAAATGCCTGGGAGGGCGCCTGGCCCTATAACGGAAATTATGATGGCTGGTGGGGGCATGATACCTTGCCGAAGCTGGACTATGAAGATTCACCGAAGCTGGAGAAGTATATTCTGGACATTGCAAAGAAATGGGTCTCTCCGCCGTATAATGTGGATGGCTGGAGACTGGATGTGGCAGCCGATCTTGGATTTTCGAATGAGTTCAACCATTTATTCTGGAAGCAATTCCGCAAGGCAGTCAAGAGCGTCCGGCCGGATGCGCTGATTCTGGCAGAGCATTATGGAGATCCGTCAGAGTGGCTGATGGGAGACGAATGGGACAGTGTTATGAATTACGATGCATTCATGGAACCGCTGACCTGGTTTCTGACCGGAATGGAAAAGCACAGTGATGAGCGCCGGAAAGATTTGTGGGGAAATGCGGATAACTTCGTCCGAACCATGAACCACCACATGGCATGTATGATGACGCCTTCTATCCAGACTGCAATGAATGAGCTGTCCAACCATGATCATTCGAGGTTTCTGACCCGTACGAATCATATTGTAGGACGTGTGGACAGTCTGGGGACGAAGGCGGCAAGTGAGGGGATTAACCGTGCGGTTTTCCGTGAGGCGGTAGGCGTGCAGATGACGTGGGTCGGTTCCCCGACCATTTATTATGGAGACGAAGCCGGACTCTGCGGCTTTACAGACCCTGACAACCGCAGGACCTATCCGTGGGGAAGGGAAGATAAGGAACTGATTGCATTTCATAAGGAAATGATTCGGATACACAAAGAAAATCCGGTAGTCCGCACAGGATCGCTTCTGATGCTTAGGTGGTCAGGCAATATACTGACCTATGGAAGATTTAACAAGGATGAGCAGATTATCGTGGCATTGAATAACAGTAAGGAATTAAAGGAGGTCACGATTCCTGTCTGGAAAGCAGAAGTGCCGCCGGCCGGAAGGATGCAGAGACTGATTTATTCTTATGAAGATGGTTATACAGTCGAACATGATGAGTATATTGTAGAAAATGGAGAAGTCGTGATTAACATGGGTAAGCATTCCTTTATTGTGATGCGGACGATGCCTGCCCCGATGGAATTCATATCTTAACAGCAATATAAGGAGAAGATAAAAATGACAGAGAAGCAGAAATTTTACATGACAACCGCAATTGCCTATACGTCGGGCAAACCGCATATCGGCAATACTTATGAAATCGTGCTGGCAGATGCAATTGCGAGATATAAGAGAAGTCAGGGATATGACGTGTTCTTCCAGACGGGAACCGACGAGCACGGACAGAAGATTGAGCTAAAGGCAGAGGAAGCAGGAATCTCACCAAAGGAATTTGTAGACGGCGTGGCAGGTGAGATTCGGAGAATCTGGGATTTGATGGACACGTCCTATGACAAATTCATCCGTACGACAGATGAGTACCATGAGAATCAGGTACAGAAGATTTTTAAGAAGCTATATGATCAGGGAGATATTTACAAAGGTTATTATGAAGGGATGTACTGCACTCCGTGTGAGTCTTTTTTCACAGAATCACAATTGGTGGACGGCAAATGTCCGGATTGTGGACGCGAGGTACAGCCGGCAAAAGAAGAAGCCTACTTCTTTAAGATGAGCAAGTATGCGGATCGTCTGATTGAGCATATCAATACGCATCCTGAGTTCATCCAGCCGGTGTCCCGCAAAAATGAGATGATGAACAACTTCCTGCTTCCGGGATTGCAGGATCTCTGTGTATCCAGGACTTCCTTTCAGTGGGGGATCCCGGTGGACTTCGATCCGAAGCATGTAACTTACGTGTGGTTAGACGCACTGACTAACTATATTACCGGAATCGGATATGACTGTGACGGAGAAAGCACGGAGCAGTTTAAGAAAGACTGGCCGGCAGATCTGCATCTGATTGGAAAGGACATCATCCGTTTCCATACTATTTATTGGCCGATTTTCCTGATGGCACTGGATCTTCCGCTGCCAAAGCAGATTTTCGGTCATCCGTGGCTTCTGCAGGGAGACGGCAAGATGAGCAAGTCCAAGGGAAATGTACTCTATGCGGATGAACTGGTAGATTTCTTCGGAGTGGATGCAGTACGTTACTTCGTGCTTCACGAGATGCCGTTTGAGAATGACGGAGTTATCTCATGGGAGCTTATGGTTGAGCGTATAAACTCTGACCTTGCAAATACGCTCGGCAACCTTGTCAACCGCACGGTTTCCATGACAAATAAGTATTTTGGCGGAACGGTGGCAGACAAAGGCGTTACAGATGAGTTCGATGCAGACTTAAAGGCAGTGATGGAGAAGATTCCCGCACTTGTAGAAGCGAAGATGGACGACCTGCGCGTGGCAGATGCAATGACAGAGATTTTCAATCTCTTTAAAAGATGCAACAAATATATTGACGAGACTATGCCGTGGGTGCTGGCAAAAGACGAAGCGAAGAGGGACCGTCTGGAGACCGTGCTGTGGAATTTGATTCAGGGGATTTCGGCGGGAGCGGCGCTTCTGGAATCCTTTATGCCGTCTACAAGCAGGAAGATCCTTGAGCAGCTCGGCGGCGGCCATGTGACGGATAAGCCGGAAATCCTCTTCCAGAGGCTGGATATGGAAGAAGTCCTAAGAAAGGTAGAAGAGCTTCATCCGGCAGCTGCAGAGGCAAAGGAAAGCGTTGAAGCTGAGGGCGTTATCGACATTGAGGCAAAGCCGGAGATTACCTTTGAACAGTTCGGCGCAATGCAGTTCCAGATAGGTGAGGTCATTGCCTGTGAAGAAGTTAAGAAATCCAAAAAACTGCTTTGTTCTCAGGTTAAGATTGGTTCTCAGGTGAAACAGATCGTGTCAGGTATTAAGGCACATTATACACCGGAAGAAATGGTTGGCAAAAAGGTAATGGTTCTGGTGAATCTGAAACCTGCGAAGCTGGCTGGCGTGCTTTCTGAAGGCATGCTTCTGTGTGCGGAGGATGCAGACGGCAATCTGGCGCTGATGACATCGGAGAAGAATATGCCGGCGGGAGCAGAAATCAGTTAGTATAGTGATAGTTCAGCGCGGGACTTTGCATTTGCTGCAGAGTCCGTAAGAAAGCGTGACGGAGAGAGAATCCCGGAGAATGATGTTTATAGTTGTTCCCCGGGACTTTTCCTGTCTAAGAAATCTGTCGAATTTACCTGACAGAATATACTAAAATCCATCATTTTTGTTGTGCTATGCTCTTTGTGAAAATGAGATGCCAGGAAATGGAAAGGCTTTTCCGGCATATCCTAAAAATTTGAGCAGAGGTGAGTATGATGGAAAGACAGATACCGAAAAACGTACGTCAGATAGGAAATGTGAGCGATACTCCGAAAATATATGTGGAAGATTATGTGGATACTTTTTTCAATCAGTTGTGTGAGAAAGCGGAGGAGTATCCAATCAGGGCTTTTCTCGTGGGGGATTTGGTAAAATCAGATGGGGAAGAGTATGTATACATATATGGTGCGATTAAAATGCACGGCCTGAAAATGTCCGGAAATGAATATGTGTTGGATGAAGAGACATGGAAAGCGGCATACGAGGACTGCAAACAGTATTTTGAGGATGGGGAAATGCTGGGGTGGTTTGTGACTCGTACGGGGGTTCCGCTGACAGCGGAAAACAGTACGCTGAAGCTGCATAAGAAATCATTCCCGAAGAATAATACAATCTTTATCATGAAAGATCCGGCAGAGAAGGAGGAAAAGTATTTTGTGCATAAACTCAATGATCTGATTGAGGTCGGGGGACATTTTACATATTATGAAAAGAACCCTTGCATGCAGAACTATATGATTTCTGCAAGAAAGAAAAACGGGGTGTGTCCCTCGGAAACTGTGGAGGACCGAGCTGCGAAGGACTTTCGAAGCCTTGTGCGCTCCCGCGGAGAACAACAGAGCCAGAGGAGGGCAAACCGCTTGATGTATGCCATGAGTGCCTGTCTGGTCCTGCTTGTGGTGATCATGGGCGTGGCGACAATAAATAATTTTGATAAGATGAAAGCGGTGCAGTCTATGATAGAGGGGACAGGCTCTGCGGCCGAGGTAAAACAGGAGGAAGTGCAGGAGACAAGCGGAGGAGTAACGGCAATTGTTGAGAATGGACAGGCTCCCGGTGACAGTTCCCAGACGGGAGATGATACAGGAGGCGCTCAAAATGCAGTTGATACGGGAGGCGCCGCTTTGACGGACGATACCGGGCAGCAGGAGGAGCCGGCCGTGGAAAATGAAGGGGCAGACGATGGCGGGGGGAATAGCCTGGCTGCCGGTGATGAAATAGGACAAGAGGACGGAGCCGGGCAGATGTGGGCGGATACAGGAGGCCGGGGGTATAATGGCAGTGATGGGATTTACATCGTAGAAGAGGGGGACACGTTGGCAATCATCAGTAAGAAGATGTACGGAGATATTTCTCATACAGAGGCAATCAGCAAAATGAATGGACTGTCCGATGGAAATTTGATTTATATCGGACAAAAATTGCTATTACCGTAGAATAGTGATATACTTATGCGAGACATATTCATAAACACATATAAGGGGTAAAAGATGGCTCAAAAGAAAAAACCATATTTAAAGCTGGTCAGACCTTTGAATCTGGATGAGATAAACAGGAGGGCAAAGCATTATCGCAGGAAGCAGATGAAGAAGTTGGCGGGGCATGTTCTTCTTGGAGTCATGACAGTTTCGGGGACGTGGATGCTGATAATGAACCATTCCTATGATACGGTTTACCGGTCGGCGTCTTACAGGCGGAATACGTCAGATACAAGTGACTATGCTGCTTTTGGAGACGGAATCATTAGATATACGAGAGACGGCGTTACATATCTGAACCGTAGAAATAAAGAGCAGTGGATACAGCCTTCCCAGTTCAAGAATCCGTCTGCTGACGTGCGGGAAAATGTATTTGCGGTAGGAGATATCGGTGGGAACGCCATTCAGGTGTTTGATGTAGAGGGGCTGAAAGGTGAGATAGAGACAACACATCCAATTGAGAAATTTACGGTTTCGGATCAGGGAATTGTCAGTGCGGTTCTGAAAAATGAATCTATGCCTCAGATTGTTACTTATGATGCAGTAGGGAATATTCTGGTGGAGAATCAGGTCTCGGCGGCAGACGGTTATCCGACGGCTTTGGAGATGTCTCCTGACGGGAATGTGCTGATGGTATCTTATCTGTCTTCGGTCGGAAGTGTGCTGAAATCAAAAGTTGTGTGTTATAATTTCGGTGAAGCCGGGGCAGAGCAGACAGATAAACAAGTAGGGACAGAAGAATATGAAGATTCGGTCATTCCGGAGATTTATTTTATGGATGAGTCTGTATCGGTGGCGGTGGGCGATCATTCGTTTGCCGTGTATGAAGGTGGGCAGGTTCCGGTGAAGAAGCGGGAGATACAGGTCGGACAAGAAATCAGAAGTTCATTCCATACAGAGAAATATATCGGCTTTGTGTTATTGAATCAGGAAAAGTCTGGTTATGAGGTCCGGCTGTATAACAAAGCGGGCAAACAAGTCATGAACCGCGCATTCACCGGAGAATACAGTAATGTACAGATGGTTGGAGATGAGATCATCATGTATGAGGGTTCTGCTTGCTGCATCATTACAAAAGCAGGCGTGCCGCGGTTTAAGGGAGACTTAAAAATAGATGCGCTATTGATGGTTCCGGCGGCGGGGTTTAATAAATACCTTGTGATGAGTACAAATGAATTACGTGCCATATATTTGGCAAAATAGGAGAAGAATATGGACAACTGGTTATTGATTATTGTAGGCGTTGTGTTTTTATTAAGTATAGTGATTGGGTATATACGGGGATTTTTTAAGATAGGGTTGTCTTTATTATCTTCTGTTTTGACGGTGGTACTTGTGATTTACCTGTCGCCTTATGTGGCAAAGGCTTTGACAAACTTTACCCCGGTGGATGAAGTGATAGAGCAGAAATGTGTGGAAGCATTCATGCCGGAGCTGTCTGCCGATATTCTGGCAGATAAGGACTTAAGCGGGACGCCGTTTGCCGGACTGGATACGGATCAGATGAACAATCTGGCCGATCTGGATTTGGAGAGCCATGGAATTACAGTGAAGGACGTTATGGATATAGTTGGAGAGATTCCGAAGGACAAGCAGATAAAGGAGATTGAGAATTCAGCCCTTCCGGGATTTCTGAAAGATGCGCTTCTGGAAAATAATAATACAACGATTTACGAAGAGCTGGGGGTCAGTACGTTTGCGGAGTATGCGGCATCCTACATTGCCCGGATGGTAATCAATATCCTCTCATTCCTCGTGACATTTATCCTTGCAATCATTCTTGTAAAAGCATTGATGGTGGCCGTGGACATTCTTGGGGAACTGCCCGGCGTGGGATTTTTAAACGATGTCGGCGGCGGGATTGCAGGTGCTTTCATGGCGCTTCTGATTGTGTGGCTTGGATTTCTGGTTGTCACGCTGATTTATACGACAGCGGCCGGGAAGGCGGTATTTGAGATGATAGAGGAGAGTAAGATATTGACGTTCCTATATGAGACGAATCTATTGCTGTCAAAACTGATGAGATTTTAAAAAATTTGCCAGTAAATATTGACATCTTATGCCGGATGTGATATTTTATAGGAGCTGTAGAAAACAGCAGCTCCATATGGGGGATTAGCTCAGTTGGGAGAGCGCCTGCCTTGCAAGCAGGAGGTCACGAGTTCGAATCTCGTATTCTCCACTTAAGACAGTCCATGGGACTGTCTTATTTTGTGTGTGGGGAAATTGAAAGGTGCTGTCGGGAAATGGCAACACCTTTTTAACATCTTTTTATTGACTTATTTCGTTCCGAAGATCCGATCGCCGGCATCTCCCAGTCCGGGACAGATATAAGCATTCTCGTTCAGCTCGCGGTCGATATGTCCCACATAAATCTGTACGTCCGGATGTGCCTTCTGCAAACGATGGATGCCCTCCGGTGCAGCGATGATGGACATGAATTTAATCTTGCTTCCGCCGTACTGTTTGATAAAGTCCACTGCGGCAACGGCAGAACCGCCTGTTGCAAGCATTGGGTCTGTAACGACAATCAAACGCTCGGAAATCGGTTTCGGCAGTTTGCAGTAGTATTCATGCGGTTCATGTGTTTCTTCATCACGGTACAGACCGATATGTCCGACTTTAGCTGTCGGAACGAGCGCTTGAATACCATTCACCATGCCGAGCCCTGCTCGAAGAATGGGTACGATTGCCATATTCTTTCCGTCGATTACCGGTGTCATGCAAGTTTCAATTGGCGTCTCCACTTCTACATCTTTCAGCGGAAGGTCTTTTAATGCTTCATAACCCATCAGCATGGCAATCTCTTCCACAAGGGAGCGGAACTCAGCAGTTCCTGTGTTCTTGTCGCGCAGGCGGGAAATCTTATGCTGAATCAGTGGGTGTGTCAGTTCAATTACGTTATTCATAGATGTTCTCCTCGTTCGCATAATAGTATTTGTTGATTGCTACATAATATGCAAATAGTATACCATACATTTTTTGGAATGTAAAAAATTTCAATTCCAAAGAAAACGATTGATTTTTTCGCATAGAGATGCTATATTGAACATAGAAAAGGGAAAGACAAAGAAGCGGCTTACCCTCAAAAAAAGTAATTGACTGTTACTTAATAACAGCCGTCACTATTTGCGGTAGTGGCGGCTATTTTCTTTTTCCCTTGAAAATCTGATAACACAGACCGACAAGGGCAACAATGAATATACAAAACTGGAATAAGTCCGAATATGTAACGCTCATTGGTTCGCCCTCCTTTCTTACGTCTGGAGGGTTGGTCCCTCCGAAAATCAGAGGGTAAGCCGCCCGGCTCTTTGGTTTCCCATTCTCAAAATATAGCATGTTTCCAATCAATAAGCAATCATTTTGTTTCATTTTCCCGGGCTTTCTATCCCCCCATGGGGCTTGTGGGTTGTAAGTATGCAATGCTATACTACTGATACTGAATAAAGGTAACAGTTCGGCATTTTGTTGGACTGCTATGGACAAAGGAAAAGGGCTGAAATATGGAGAAAAAGAGAGCTTTAAAGGGTGTGGCGGCAATCTTACTGGCGGCGGGGGTAATCTTTGCTGCAACGGGATGTCAGTTATCAGAGAGGGATGGAACGGAAGTGGATACGGCGGAACAAAGCGGAAGCGGAGCAAAAGATTCGGTTATTGTAACCATGCCGGCAACTTCGGAACCGGCAGCGGGGTTCGATCCGGCTTATGGCTGGGGAGCGGGGGAACATACACATGAGCCGCTGATTCAGAGTACGCTGACGACAACGACAACAGATTTGGAGATTGGGAAAGATCTGGCGGTGGATTATTTTACAAGTGAGGACGGACTGACATGGACGGTAAAGATACGGGACGATGTGAAGTTTACAGACGGGGAACCGTTGACGGCAGAGGATGTTGCGTTTACCTATAATCATTGCAGAGATAACAGTACAGTCAGTGATTTCACTATGCTGAAAGAAGCTGTGGCAACGGATAAGACGACGGTGGAATTCCACATGGACCATCCCTATTCCATCTGGCCCTATACGATGGCAGTGGTTGGGATTATGCCAAAACATGCGTATGATGAGGATTATGGACAGAACCCAATCGGCTCCGGAAGAGATATCCTGAAACAGTGGGACAAGGGGCAGCAGGTGATTCTCGAGGCAAATCCTGATTATTATGGGGAGGCGCCGACGATGAAGAAAGTGACAGTGCTCTTTATGGAGGAAGATGCGGCGCTGGCAGCCGCCATGGCCGGACAGGCGGATGTGGCGCATACGGCAGCTTCTTATAGTGAACAACAGATTGATGGCTATGAATTGCTGGCAGTACAGACGGTAGACAACCGCGGCTTTAATCTTCCGACAGGTGAAGTGACAGAAAAGGACGGCGTTGTTTACGGCAATGCATTTACTGGTGATGTGAATGTCCGCCGTGCAATTAATCTTGGGATTGACCGAGAGGCAATGATTGAAAATGTACTGAATGGATATGGTACAAAAGCGTACAGTGTCTGTGACAAAATGCCATGGTACAATGAAGCCTGCGAAATAGAATACAATCCTGAAAAGGCAGTGCAGTTCCTGGAGGACGGCGGATGGAAAGAAGGCGAGGACGGTGTTAGGGAAAAGGATGGCGTGCGTGCGGCATTTACATTGATGTTCAGTAATGGGGATTCTGTGCGTCAGGCTTTGGCAGAAGACACGGCGAACCAGCTTCGGGAACTTGGAATTGATGTGAAGACAGAGGGCGTGGGCTGGGATGTGGCATATGACCGGGCGCAGTCAGAACCTTTGCTGTGGGGCTGGGGAGCGCACACGCCGATGGAGCTGTATAATATTTACCACACAGACAGCAGCACAGAAGGAAGCAAAGCGGCGCGGTATTCTCCGTATGCAAATGAAACGGTAGATAAGTATATGGATGAAGCGCTTGCGGCATCATCTGCTGAAGTGTCTTATGAATTCTGGAAAAAGGCACAGTGGGATGGAACAACAGGAATCACACAGGAAGGGGATATCCCGTGGATCTGGCTTTGCAACATCGACCATTTGTATTTTGTAAGAAATGGATTGCATGTGGCGGAGCAGAAAATCCATCCACATGGACATGGATGGTCGGTCATCAATAATGTAGACCAGTGGAGATGGGAATGACATGTAACAGGTCAGACAAGCTGACGGTTACAATAATAGGTCCGTTAGAACGATATGTGATGTGTGGAACATGGCTAAAGGAGTTACATGAAAAATAAGACAACGGAGAATCACACAGTATATATTATAAAAAAGCTGTTTCGTCTGGTATTGCTTTTGTTTGTGACGAGTGTTACTGCATTCGCCCTGATGAAGGCATCGCCGATCGATCCGCTTCAGGCAAATGTGGGACAGTCGGCGCTTGGGTCGATGAGTGTAGAGCAGTTGGAAAAGCTTCAGGAATATTGGGGCGTGGATGCAAATCCGGTGAGGCAGTATCTGGCGTGGATGTCGGACTTTGTGCGGGGAGATATGGGAACTTCTCTCTTGTACCGCCAGCCTGTATCAGAGGTGATTGCGGTGCGGCTTCAAAATTCCCTCGTCTTGATGGCATCGGCATGGCTGCTGTCGGGAGTTCTGGGGGTGATTTTGGGGGCATCGGCAGGTATGAACCGCGGACGGTGGATTGATAAATGCATGAAGGGATATTGCTTTTTGATTTCCAGTACGTCTGCGTTTTGGCTGGCAATGCTGCTCCTGATTGTGTTCGGAGTATGGCTGAAATGGCTTCCTGTGGGTTTAAGTGTTCCCATTGGCGTTGCTGCGGCAGATGTGACCTTTGCTGACAGGGTGCAGCACTTTATTCTTCCGGCTCTGACGTTAAGCATTACAGGGATTGCCAATATTGCATTGCATACACGGGAGAAGATGATAGAGATTGTGGAAAGTGATTTTTTCTTGTTTGCACGTGCCCGCGGAGAGAAAGGATGGAAATTATTCCGGAATCATGGACTTAGGAATATTTTGCTTCCGGCGGTGACACTACAGTTTGCATCTGTCAGTGAAATTTTTGGCGGGTCGGTTTTGGTAGAACAGGTCTTTTCTTATCCGGGACTGGGACAGGCAGCAGTGGCGGCGGGGCTTGGAAGCGATATGCCTTTATTGATGGCGGTTACGGTTGTAAGCGCCTTATTTGTGTTTGGCGGAAATATGCTTGCAGACGTACTCTATGGAGTTGTGGACCCGCGGATCCGGAGAGGGGGCGTACGGCAGTGAGAGAGAAAAGTAAGGAGAAGAGCCCATCAGAAATGACGGGAAAGAGAGGGGCGGGGCTTTTCGGAAACCGGAGACAACGGGTATTGATTGGCTTGGTGTTTTCTGTGGTATTTCTGTCTGCCGTCTGTATTGGAGGCATTCTGTGTGAGGAAGCGGCGGTGGCAACGGATTTTTCCAGAAGGAATCTGGCTCCCTGCGCCGAATATTTGTTTGGGACAGACTGGCTGGGACGGGATATGTTTGCACGGACGCTTAGAGGACTGTCTGCCAGTATTTTATTAGGCGTAATATCTGCAGCGGTCAGTGCGGTGATCGCGCTTTTACTGGGCGTGATATCCGCAGTGCTGGGAAAGGGGGCGGATGGAATTGTTTCCTTTTGTATTGACTGGGTGATGGGGATTCCGCATATTTTGCTGCTGATTTTAATTTCCGTGGCTCTGGGCAAAGGACTTCGCGGCGTGACCGTCGGGATTGCACTGACTCACTGGCCGTCGCTTTCTAGGGTGATCCGCGCGGAAGTATTGCAGTTAAGGGAGAGTCCGTATCTTCAGATTGCAGAAAAGCTGGGAAAGGGAAAATGGTATCTGGTAAGAAAACATATGCTGCCCCAGCTCATGCCGCAGTTCTTTGTAGGAATGGCGCTCTTGTTTCCACATGCAATCCTGCACGAGGCAAGTGTGACATTTCTGGGATTCGGGCTGTCTTCTGAGCAGCCGGCGATTGGAGTGATTCTTTCGGAGGCCATGCGGTATCTGGTGACAGGACAATGGTGGCTGGCGGTATTTCCGGGGGCGCTGCTTGTGATGACAGCGGCACTGTTCTATGCAATCGGAGAGAATCTGCGGAAGCTGAGTGTGCCGGGGAGCGTGCATGAATGATGGCTGATATTAGGTTTGGAGAAGTGGAAATGAATCGAGTTGGTTGTGTGGGAAAGCAAGTGAATGCGAAGAAAGAAGTGATATTAAGTATTCATAATCTACAGATTTCTTTTACGCAGTATGAACGCGGCTTGAAGCAGAGGACGTTTCAGACAGTGAAAGGACTGGACTTAGAGATTGGCGCCGGGGAACTTGCGGCGGTAGTCGGAGCAAGCGGTTCGGGGAAGAGTCTTCTGGCTCATGCGGTGATGGGGCTGCTTCCTTACAATGCGTCCATAAGCGGGGAAATGTATTACCGCAAAGAAAAGCTTACCAAAGAGCGTCAGGAAAGCTTGCGCGGTAATGAAATCGTGCTTGTGCCGCAGAGCCTGGCTTATCTGGATCCGCTGATGAAAATCGGGAAACAGATCAAAAAGAACAGTAAAGATGAGAAAAAGACCCGTAAGTTAAAAGATATTTTTGCCAGATATCATTTAAAAGAAGAAGTGGAAGAATTGTATCCTTTTGAAGTGTCAGGAGGAATGAACCGGAGGATCCTCATTTCTACGGCAATGATTGAAAACCCAAAACTAGTGATTGCAGATGAACCGACGCCGGGGCTGGATCTGAAAACAGCGAAGCGGGTGATGGGGCATTTTCGGGAAATGGCGGACATGGGAGCGGGGGTACTTTTGATTACACATGATTTACAGCTTGCCATTGAAACGGCGGACAGGATCCTTATTTTCCATGACGGGCGGACAATTGATGAAGCGGCGCCGGGAGATTTTCAGGCGGAAAATACATTGAAGCATCCATATACAAGGGCTCTTTGGAGGGCGATGCCGAAAAATGGATTTGCATGTGAGTCAAACGAGTGTGAATAGTAATGGAATGGAATAGTTCAGCGCCGGAATTTGTGCCTGCTAAAAGGTCTGTATAAAATGTGATGGAGATAGAATGAGTCTATGAAACTAGAAGTGAAAAATATATCATTTGCCTATCCGGGCGGGGAAAAGCGCGGCAGCCACAAAGAGATACTGCGAGAGGTTAATCTGACTGCGGAAAGTGGAGAACGGGTCGGACTGACTGCGCCAAGTGGATTTGGAAAAACAACGCTGTGTAAATTGATGGCGGGGTATCTGCGGCCGGATTCGGGAGAAATTCTGCTGGATGGAAAATGTCTGTCCTCTTATAAAGGATACTGTCCGGTGCAGATAATCTGGCAGCAGCCGGAGCTGGCGGTGAATCCACTTCTTCGGATGAAAGATGTGATTGCCGAGGGAGATGAGGTGGAAGAACGGATCTTGAATGAACTGGGAATCCGGCCGGAGTGGATGAATCGGTTTCCGGGGGAATTGTCGGGCGGCGAGTTACAAAGATTCTGCATCGCAAGAGTACTTGGAAAGAGGACGAAATTTTTGCTGGCGGATGAAATCAGCACCATGCTGGATTTGATTACCCAGAGCAGGCTGTGGCATTTTCTGATTGAAGAGACGCAGCAAAGAGGGATTGGGATGATTGCGGTAAGCCATGACCGGGAATTGCTGGAATGTGTTTGCACGAGAATAGTAGAGATGGTATAATAATATGGAGCTATAGCAAAGCAGCAGCGCAGAAAGTTCAGATTGAGAAGGGTTTTAGAGAGATGAGCGGACAGGAGACAGAAGAGAATGTACATAAACATGGGAGCGGGCAGAATCATCATGTTCACAGTCAGGCAGAGAAGAAGGCGGTGATGAACCGTTTGTCTAAGGCAATCGGGCATCTGGAGTCTGTGCGCCGGATGGTAGAGCGTGATGAGGATTGCAGCGAGGTGCTGATCCAGCTTGCAGCGGTGCGCTCGGCAATTAACAATACCGGCAAGCTGGTGCTGAAGAATCATATTAACCACTGTATCGTTGAGGCGGTAGAGGAGAAGGATGAAGAGGCGATCGAGCTTCTGAATCAGGCGATTGATAAGTTTATTAAGTAGGCAGAGCGAGACTTGAAGAAAACAATATGGGAAGACAGAACTTGTAATATGCAGAAGAAAACACAACAAACCAAAGGATTCGGAATAACAGAAAAACGGCTGATTGCAGCTTGTATCTTTCTGTCGGCAGCAGGGATATTGAATGTGCTTGCAGGTACAATTGAAGAGTTTGGAGAATGGTACGCCGGACATATCTATCCGGCGTTTGTTTTTCTGTTCGCACATTTAACAGGGCGGCTGCCTTTTTCTGTATCAGAGATTGGGATTTATGTAATTGTAGGTATGGCGATTGTTACAGCAGTAAGTGCGGTTATTCGCGGAAAACAGACGGGCCGGACCGGGGCTGCAATTCTGAAATGGGCATCGGGAATCTTTCTTACAGCCTCAATCTTATTTTTGCTTTATGCAGTGAATTGCGGAATCAATTACCGCCGCATTTCATTTTCGGAAAAAGAGGGACTGGTGACGGAGAAATTTTCTGTTGAGGAATTGCAGGAGGTCTGCGGCTGGCTGACAGAGGAAATCAATGTGCGCACAGATCTGGTAGACAGGGATGAAAACGGCGTGATGAAGCTTGGAAATGCTGCGGGAGAAGATGCGGTACGGGCAATGGAAGGGTTGGCGGAGCAGTATGGATCAATGAAGGGATTTTACCCCCTTCCAAAAGAATTGCTTGTATCGGAGATCCTGTCTTATCAAAATCTGACGGGAATCTATCTGCCCTTTACAGTTGAGGCAAATTATAATGGAGATATGACAGATTACAACATTCCGTTTACCATGTGTCACGAGTTGTCGCATCTACGGGGGTTCATGCAGGAGGAGGAGGCGAATTTCATCGCATTTCTGGCATGTGAAATGTCGGAAAAACCGGAGTTTCAATATAGTGGATATCTAATGGCATGGATTTATAGTACAAATGCCTTGTACCGGACAGACAGGGAGATGTGGTCTGAGGTACGCGGGAAGCTGGATGTGAAGGTGAATGCGGATTTACAGGCAAACAGTGCGTTTTGGGATTCTTATGACGGCGCCGTGGCAGAAGTGGCGGATAAGGTAAATGATACCTATCTGAAAGTAAACGGACAGACGGACGGGGTGAAGAGCTATGACCGGATGGTAGATCTGCTGGCGGCATATTATGACAATGACCGTTGAGTGAATATTCTAAAGCTTCGGTGCCACTGGAAATTTAAAGCTTGAGAGCCATTTTGAAACACTAGATATAGAATATCCTTCTTACCGCTTACACGATTGAGCCGGAATTGTTTTCATGCTGCAAGGGTAAATACACTGCAATTGCAGTCTTTGCAGCATGAAAGCAATTCCGGCATAAAATAATCAAGCGGTTAAAGATATCTGTACCAAACCGTATGGTCACTATATATTGTGGTGGCTTTGAAAAATTTATAAAGAATAGCTGCCTCTATTTGATTGCTTTAAAAGCATAAATATTGTAAAATATATTTATTAAGCATGGCAGATTGGAAGGTGGTTTTTATGGAAATCAGGGTTCTTCGCTATTTCTTGACCGTAGTCAGGGAAGAAAGCATCACAAAAGCCTCAGAAGCTTTGCATATCACACAGCCGACGCTTTCCCGTCAACTTGCACAGATGGAGGAAGAAATTGGCGTAAAGCTGTTTGACAGGGGAACACGGAAGATTAAATTAACCAATGAGGGGATTCTTCTTCGCCGCCGTGCAGAAGAAATTTTACAGCTCGTGGATAAAACGGAAAAAGAATTGGTGGAGCAGGATGAACAGGTGGAAGGTAAAATTTCCATTGGCTGTGGAGAAAGCGCCGCCGTGCAGCTTCTTCCGAAATTGATCGATTCTTTTCGCCAAAAGTATTCCCGCGTTACTTTTGAGATTTTTACGGCCACGGCAGATTTGGTAAAGGAGCAGATGGATAAGGGATTGCTGGATATTGGTCTGCTTATTGAACCGGTTGATATGGAAAAGTATGATTTTATCCGCCTGAACATCAGAGAAAAATGGGTGGTTCTGATGCGCACCGATGATCTGCTTTCCGGGAAAGAAGCTGTAACTGCAATGGATTTGTCCGCATTGCCACTGATTCTTCCGCGGCGTATGAATGTACAGAGTGAATTGGCAAGCTGGTTTGGCAGCTATTATGAGAAGCTGAATGTCGTCTTTACCAGTAATCTAAGTACGAACAGTGCAATCATGGTCAATGGCGGATTGGCATATTCGCTGGTGATTGAAGGCTCTTTGCCTTTCCTGGATCAATCACAGGTTACATACAGACCGCTTGATCCGCCGCTCACGGCAACGAGTGTATTGGCATGGAAACGCGGGCAGCCGTTTAGCTTGGCAGCCACAAAATTTATCGGGCACATTCAATGTTTTTTAGGCATTAGAGAGCAATAAAACCTTAATTATGGGGGAAAACGTAACAAAAAGAAACCCCTATCTCTCAAGACTGAGGGTAGGGGAGCCGAATAGGCGAAGCCTATTTTTTAGAGGCGCAGACCGGATTTGAACCGGTGAATCAGGGTGTTGCAGACCCACGCCTTACCACTTGGCTACTGCGCCTGGCTAAGCTATGAGCACTTAACGCCTGTATTCCAGGCATTTACGTGCGATGCTTATCGCCGTCGTTTGTAAGAGTTTACGTTACTTTTTAGACGGCGTAGTGACTCCAACGGGAATCGAACCCGTGTTACCGCCGTGAAAGGGCGATGTCTTAACCGCTTGACCATGGAGCCGTATAAAATTGAGTTATCCGTGTAAACAGTGACCGTTTGTTATACTATCATAGATTGAACATAATTGCAAGTGTTTTTTAACTATGCTATGATAAAATGCTATGATAAAAGAGGAAATGAGGAGAGGCCATAGATGGAATATAATCATGAAGTAATTGTTCCAAATGAAGATTTACCATTTAAAATGTTCTTATTTGAAGGCGAGCATGGTAATTATTTCCGTGACAAGCACTGGCACCGCTCAATAGAAATTTTTGCGGTGTTTGAGGGCGGTCTGACATTCTGCCTGATGGAGATGGATCAGGAACTAAAGCCGGGGGATTTTATGCTTGTAAATTCCAATGAGATCCATTCGGTAGATTCGCCGCTTCCGAACCAGACGGTTGTCGTGCAGATTCCTCTGCAGACATTTGCGGATTATTTTACAGGAGAGCAGTACATCCGTTTCACCCATGACCCGAAAGCTCATGATGCGCAGGTGATGAGGCTGATCGGGGAAATGTACGCTGCGTATACGGAGAAGAAGCCCGGGTATGAGATGAAGGTAAAGAGCGGATATTATATGCTTCTCTATTTGCTTGTAACGAAATACCGGGAAACAGATGTGACACAGGACATGTTAAAACAGAACAAGAAATTGAATCGTCTGACAACAATTACAAATTATATCAAGGAAAATTATCGGGAAGAAATATCACTGGAATCCTTGGCGGGGATTTTTGGGTATGCGCCGGCATATTTGTCAAGAATGTTCCAGAAGTACGCGGGGATTAATTATAAGGACTATGTGCAGAACGTGCGGGTGGAATATGCGTTCCGGGAATTGACGGGAACGGACCATACCATGAGCGAAATAGCTGCAAACAATGGGTTTCCGAACAATAAGGCATTTGCAAAGGCATTTCAGAAAAAATACGGAATGCTGCCGAGTGAATACCGAAGAAGTATAAAAGGATAACAGTTCAGCATGTCTGAACTGTTGCATGAATAGATGATAAAAATAAAAAGGACAAAAAAATGCCTCTGTTTGGATAAATATTTGGTCGATAGAACGATTGGAAATTGCTATGATGAACTTAAAAGAGACTTAAATTTTTAAGGAGGTTCGCAATGCAGATTCAGAATGTGAATGATGATTCATTCAAGAAATACGGGAAAGTTCTGAAGGGGTACAGTGTAAATGGTATCCTGAAAGAGATGGAACATACACCGATGACAAAAGACGTTGTCTATGTTCCGTCTGTGGAAGAGTTGGAAGTACTGGCGGATGCGGAGGAGATGAAGAACCGCGGATTTGGCGGAATTCCGATTCAGATCGGATATTGTAACGGAGACAACAAGAAGCTGAACGGGCTGGAATATCACCGTTCTTCAGAAATCAATGTGGCAGTCAGTGATCTGATCCTGCTGCTTGGTCTGGAGCAGGATATCGAAGAGGACTGTACATATGATACGTCTAAGGTGGAGGCTTTTTTTGTACCCGCAGGGACAGCGATTGAAGTCTATGCGACAACGCTTCATTATGCGCCGTGTACGGCGGAGGGAGAAGCAGGCTTCCGCTGCGTAGTCGTACTGCCGAAGGGAACGAATACAGAGCTGGATTTTCAGGCGGGAACGGAAGGGGAAGATCGACTGATTACCGCAAAGAATAAGTGGCTGATCGCACATAAGGATGCCGAAATCGAAGGGGCGTTCTGTGGTTTGAAGGGTAAGAATATCGATATAGCCGGTGAAGTAAAGTAAATACATTTTCAGAGAGTTTTAAATTAGAGATAGGAATATTTGAAAAAAATGAACTCAAAAATAAGCTTAAAATCAAGAAAGGAAGGTATATCAAGATGAATAACATGCCAGAATTGAAAATCGGAGTTGTAGCAGTAAGCCGTGACTGTTTCCCGGAGAGCCTGTCCGTAAGCAGAAGAGAAGCGCTGATGAAGGCTTACAAAGAAAAATATGGTGAGGCAGACATTTATGAATGTCCGATCTGTATTGTAGAAAGCGAGATACATATGGTGCAGGCGCTTGAGGATATCAAGGCAGCCGGATGTAATGCATTGGTTGTATATCTTGGCAACTTCGGACCGGAGATTTCCGAGACATTGCTTGCAAAGCATTTTGACGGACCGAAGATGTTTATCGCAGCGGCTGAGGAGCGCGGAGACAATCTGATCCAGGGACGTGGAGATGCATACTGTGGTATGCTCAATGCAAGCTATAACCTGAAACTGAGAAACGTAAAAGCATATATTCCGGAATATCCGGTTGGAACAGCAGAGGAATGTGCAGATATGATTGCCGAATTCCGCCCGATAGCAAGAGCCGTTGCTGCGCTTCAGGATTTGAAGATTATCAGCTTCGGACCGCGTCCGCTGAACTTCCTTGCATGTAATGCGCCGATTCAGCAGCTTTACAATCTGGGAGTTGAGATTGAAGAAAATTCTGAACTGGACTTGTTTGAAGCATTTAACAAGCATGCGGGAGATGAAAGAATCCCGGCAGTTGTAAAAGAGATGGAAGAAGAGCTGGGAACAGGCAATAAGAAGCCTGAGATTCTGGAGAAGCTGGCCCAGTATGAGATTACATTAAAGGATTGGATTGAGGAACACAGAGGCTACCGTAAATATGTAGCAATTGCAGGTAAGTGCTGGCCGGCATTCCAGACACAGTTTGGATTTGTACCGTGTTATGTAAACAGCCGTCTGACTGCGCAGGGGATTCCGGTATCCTGTGAGGTTGATATTTACGGTGCGTTGAGTGAGTTTATCGGAACTGTTGTAAGCCAGGATGCAGTAACGCTGCTTGACATTAACAACAACGTACCGGCAGATATGTACAAAGAAGAAATTGAAGGTAAGTTCCCATATACACACAAGGATACATTTATGGGATTCCATTGTGGAAATACAGCCTCTGGCAAGCTTTCTTTCTGTGAAATGAAGTATCAGCTGATTATGGCTCGTTCTCTTCCGGAAGAAGTGACACAGGGAACTCTTGAAGGAGATATCAAGCCGGGCAACATTACCTTCTTCCGTCTGCAGAGTACGGCAGACTGTAAGCTGCGCGCTTATATCGCACAGGGCGAGGTACTTCCGGTGGCAACACGATCCTTTGGCTCTATTGGAATTTTTGCGATTCCGGAGATGGGAAGATTCTATCGCCATGTACTGATTGAGGGTAATTATCCGCACCACGGCGCGGTTGCATTTGGCAGCTATGGCAAGGAGCTGTTTGAAGTATTCAAGTATATTGGCGTTCCGGTCGAGGAAATTGGATACAACCAGCCGGCAGGCGTGAGATATCCAACGGAGAATCCGTGGAAGTAGAAAGTTTAGGAAACCGTTACGGGTTTGAGTGAAGGAGAAAAGATTATATGTTATATATAGGTGTCGATTTGGGTACATCGGCGGTGAAGCTGTTGCTTATGGACGAAACAGGAAGGATACATAATATTGTATCGAAAGAATATCCAATTTCTTTTCCGCATCCGGGATGGTCGGAGCAGAATCCTGAGGACTGGTTTACGCAGTCCATGGAAGGGATTAAAGAGTTGATAAAGGATTGTGATAAGACACAGGTTGCGGGAATCAGCTTTGGCGGACAGATGCATGGGCTTGTAGCATTGGACGCAGAGAATCAGGTGATTCGTCCGGCAATTCTCTGGAATGACGGGAGGACAACGAAGGAAACGGATTATTTGAATGAGGTGATTGGTAAGGAGTCTTTGTCAAAATATACGGCGAATATTGCATTTGCTGGCTTCACGGCCCCTAAAATCCTTTGGATGAAAGAGAATGAGCCGGAGAATTTTGCCCGTATTGATAAAATCATGCTGCCGAAGGATTATTTGGCATATATGCTGTCAGGCGTGCACTGCACAGATTATTCGGATGCGTCAGGAATGCTTCTTCTGGACGTGGAGCACAAATGCTGGTCTCAGGAAATGATTGACATCTGCGGTATCAGGGAAGAGCAGCTGCCGAAGCTGTTTGAAAGTTATGAGGCAGTAGGTGCATTGAAGCCGGAGATTGCGGCGGAATTGGGGCTTCCTGAAGCTGTGAAGGTGATTGCGGGCGCCGGAGATAATGCGGCTGCTGCGGTGGGAACCGGAACAGTTGGAGAAGGCAGATGTAATATTTCTCTTGGAACCTCCGGCACGATTTTCATTTCCAGCAAAAAGTTCGGAGTAGACGATCATAATGCGCTGCATTCTTTTGATCATGCAGACGGCAGCTTCCATTTGATGGGGTGCATGCTCAGTGCGGCATCCTGTAATAAATGGTGGATGGATGAGATTTTAAAGACAACGGAATATGGAGAAGAGCAGAAAAATATTACGAAGCTGGGGGAAAACCACGTCTTTTACCTTCCATATCTGATGGGCGAGCGTTCTCCTCACAATGATCCGAAGGCGAGGGCTACATTTACCGGAATGACGATGGATACGACAAGGGAAGATATGACGTTGGCAGTGTTGGAAGGCGTGGCATTCGGGTTGAGAGATTCTCTGGAAGTAGCAAGAAGCCTGGGAATTAAAATTGAGCGTACAAAGATTTGCGGCGGCGGCGCTAAGAGTCCGCTTTGGAAGAAAATCATTGCAAATGTGATGAATCTGAAGGTGGATGTGATTGAGAGCGAGGAAGGGCCGGGATACGGCGGAGCTATACTGGCGGCCGTGGGCTGCGGCGAGTTTGCAAGCGTAGAAGAGGCTGCGGCGAAATTGGTGAAAACCCGGGATACGGTTGAACCGGAACCGGAGCTGGCAGCGAAATACGAAGAAAGATATCAGCAGTTTAAGAAGATATATCCGGCGATGAAAGCATTGTTCCAGGAGATTTAATTTCGTAAGTAACAGTTCAGCCCTAGGTTCAGCCCTAGGGCTTTGCACTTGCTGCAAAGGCCGTAAGAAAATGTGATGGAAAGAGAATCCGCAGGATTTGATAAGAAGCTCTTGAAGTGATAGCCAGAGGGATAGAGGAAAAATAAATGCAGCAGTACAGACATGAGTTTATTTCTCCCAATGAGATGATGGAGGTTTATTTAGACTTCCGAATCGATACGGGGAGTGTGGTAAACAAGCATTTCCATAACTGGATAGAGATTGTATATCTGATTCGCGGAGATTTGGAATTTCAGGATAACAATGAGGTAAGGCAGCTAAAAGAGGGAGAATTTGTCGTTGTTAATCCTATGAGTATCCATTCTACAAAATGCCTTCGCGGGAATACGGCAATCCTGCTTCAGATTCCGATTGCCTTTTTGGAAAAGCTGGTGCCGGATATCAGGCGGTATGTGTTTGAAATAGATTATGCATCAGAAGATGCCAGAGTGCAGACGAAGCTGCGGGAAATCGGAAGTACGCTGCAGAATCTTTGGATTGCCTATCAGTTTCATGTAGAGGGATATCAGCTGAGATGTTATAGTTTGATTTTTGAATTGATTTACATATTGATCCATTCATTTTCATATAAGGCAGACCAGAAAGAAATATATCGGAATCAGAAAAACATGCAGCGGATTCAGTTTATCATGGATTATGTAGCGCAGCATTATACGGAGGCAATCAGTATTCCGGAAATTGCAGGTGAAGTCGGGCTCAATGAGATTTATTTTTCCCGGTTTTTTAAGAAAAGCATGGGAGTTACATTTCTGGAATATCTGCATACTGTCCGTTTAGAGAAGATTCATGTTGATTTGCTGAATACGGACTTGAGCATACAGGCAATACGGGAGCGTCACGGATTCTATAATGAAAAGGTATTCCGGCGGATGTTTAAAGAGATGTACGGATGTTCTCCGAAGGAGGTGCGGAAAGGACAGAAAAGTATTTCTGTAGAAGAACGGTAAAAATCATGTAACAGTCCGGCTGAAGACCGAACTGTTGCATGGAATCTATACACAGGCAGGTTGGTACAAACAAAAAGTTTGTATCGACCTGTTTTTTGGTTTGGAAAATGACTGTTGCAAATAGACAATACCATATATAAT
>ERZ808046.327-NODE-327-length-50744-cov-13.984013_pt1 | contig 50744 bp, 46 predicted proteins | sample MGYA00380196_ERZ808046 | MGnify/ENA primary metagenome ERZ808046 (study PRJEB31490, sample SAMN06133421) | mouse gut metagenome | isolation source: Z6_2 | host: mice | place: China: Chengdu | collected 2015-05 ... | reverse complement strand
TGTTCTTTGATAATTGAATCATTGCCAGATATTGAATTTTCAAGGTCCGTAGCTAAAATCTATGTGCGAAGTTTGAGTTAATAATTCTTTCCATATCTGGTTCCAGCCTGCTTAGTTCTTCTATGACATTTCCTTCATGCTCATAACCGATTTCGCAGTACCCTTCTTCCTGCTCTGTATAATCATCGAGCAGTAGCAGTTTTTCCCTCTTTTTTAATACTGCCAGACATTCATTGACTAATATCCGATAAAACCATGTCCGAATCGCATTCTCATTTTTTATGGTTTCATAAGACTCCAGTGCTTTGCAGACCGCAGTCTGGACAGCGTCCAGAGCATCTTCCTGATGCCTGGTATAACTATAAGCCACCCGATAAAATCGGTCCTGATTCTCAATTATGTACTGAATCAGCCTTTCATACAAAATTTGTTTCATTGGCGGTACACACCTTTCTATCATGTTCTTCTTTACTATATAGATAAACAAACCATACGAAAAGTTTCAGACCTGAAGAATTTCGTAACAGAACTCTTTCGATCTGTTATAAAAATTGATTCAGACCGTCAAAGACCCCCTGTTAAACCATTGAAAAACAGAGGTCCTTTTCCTATTATTAAATATCAGTTTTACAGCTCTCAATGAAATCGTTTTAATCCCCGGTACGATGTACGCCGCAAACCTTCCCCCAAATTTATTCTGCGATATACTTGAGCGATAAGTCATTTAATTCATCCAAAACCTTCTGATTCCCTGTCCGGTCTGCCATTTTCATCACCAGTTCCAGAGTCTCCTGTGCTTTTTCCTTCCAGACTTCCTTCGGCATATATTCCATAGTCCGCATGTTGTGAAGTCTCTCTGCCAGCCGAATCAGAACAATATCCTCTGTCCAGGAACACACAGGACAGGACCCGGCCTTTTCCATTTTAAGAATCAGGTCAGCAACAGGCCCAGGAAGATTATTTTCCATTTCCTTAATCGTCACAGTCGTTTCTCTTAAGGCGTCACAGAACATTCCCGCATAGATTATATGAATCTCGGCGCCCATCTGAGCCAGTAAAATGGCCACATTCAGCGGGTGAGTAATATACTCATCCTGAGAGTACCGTTTGCTTCCTCTATAAATATGGCACGCATATTGATAAATTCTTTCCGGCTCACCCAGATTCCATACCCTTTTATCCTCTGAAAGTCTGTTCTTCAAAACCGCGAAAAGCTGATCTTTCGAAGCATGAGGCTCCGTCCTTTCTAAAAAAACATGCTGCATACTGTTTCCTCCTATACAATCTATTCCCATTGTTACTGCCCTCAAAAGGGAGGGGGAGAAGCCAAATTCATTTTTAAATGCCTTTGTAAATCCGCTGTGGGACTCATAGCCGAATTTCAATGCCACATCAATAATCCTGCATCCTTCAAGGATTTCGTCTGAGGCACGAATTAATCTCCTTTTCTTCACATAGGCCATGACGGAAATATGCATCTCCTTTTTAAAATTTCTGGAAAAATAGTACTCCGAATATCCCATTTTCTGAGCAATATCTCCCGCACTCAGGTGCATTTCCAGGTTTTCCTCAACAAATTGCAGACTCTTCCTCACAATGTCTCTGGCTTCCATTCTTAACACTCCCTCTCTCATGTGGTAACCATATTTTATCATTTATTCCCCCGGTTCGCTTTTCCATTCCTGCCCATCCCTGAGCCATACGCGGCATTTTAAGACGTCACATTTTCCTCTTCGTCCCCTTCCCTTTTCTCCAAAACCTGTTTATAATAGAACCATTACTGTCCGCCGCCCTGTGCCCATGCCATAAAGCCGTCAGGGAACGGCCGGACAACGAAACCTTACAGGAGAAATATCACATGATAATTTTTAATGCTGTATATCAGCTTCTCTGGGGCGATCTTGTGACTCTGCCGCTTCCCGGCGGAAATTCCATCGGCCTGTCTCTGCTGGTTTTAATCCTGGTGCCGGCAGGCATCTATTTTACATTCCGCACCAGATTTCTTCCGATCCGCCTGTTTCCGGAAATGGTCCGGATTGCCACCCAAAAACAGGCCGCACGGGGAAAAAATTCCATTTCCGGTATCCAGACCCTGATCATTGCCACCGCCACAAGAGTCGGCATGGGAAACCTGGTGGGAGTTGTTGCGGCAATCTCCGCAGGCGGGGCCGGAGCCGTGTTCTGGATGTGGATAACGGCCATCCTCGGCTCTTCCACTGCCTTTGTGGAAGCCACCCTTTCCCAGCTTTACAAGGAAAAAGACCCTCTCTACGGCGGATACCGCGGCGGTCCTGCCTACTATATCCATGCCCTTTTTACCAGGAATCGCAAACCCCAAAGATATTCTGTCATTGCTGTGCTCTTTGCCATTTCCGGCCTGATCTGCTGGTGCGGCATCAGCCAGGTAATCAGCAACTCCGTTTCCTCGGCCTTTTATAATGCCTTCCATATTCCGACCCTTGCCACTACCATTATCCTGGTCCTTCTGGCGGCCGTCATCGTCCTTCGGAAAAACGCAACGGTAAAGGTTCTGGATATCATGGTTCCCTTTATGGCAGGCTGCTATTTTCTAATTACCGTATTCATTATTATAAAAAATGCCGGACAGCTTCCTCAGGTATTCCGAAATATCTTTGAAGAAGCCTTCGGCATCCGCCAGGCTGTGGCCGGAGGTTTCGGCGGCGTTTTGATGAACGGAATCAAACGGGGACTTTTCTCCAACGAGGCAGGATCCGGCTCCGCCCCCTGTGCCTCCGCCGCCGCGGACGTGGAACATCCTGCAAAGTCAGGTCTTTTACAGGCATTCGGCGTCTTCATTGACACCATTGTGATCTGCAGCTGCTCTGCCTTTATTATGCTTTTAGTTCCAGAGAACCTGGTAAACGGTCTTTCTGGCATGGACCTGCTCCAGGCCGCCATGAATTACCATATGGGAACCTTCGGCGTTATTTTCATAGCGGTCACATTATGGCTCTTCAGCTTTTCCACCTTCATCGGCATTCTTTTTTATGCCAGACCCAATGTGGCCTATCTGTTCGGCGACAACTGGATTTCACAGACTGCTTATAAGATTCTGGCTCTTATGATGCTGTTTATCGGCGGCCTGGCCGCCTACACCTTTGTCTGGGACCTGGGCGATGTAGGAATCGGCCTCATGACCATCTTCAACATGATTGCCATTCTCCCGATGTCCAAAGAAGCCATACGCTGTCTCTCTGAATACGATAAAACAAGAGGCAGGAATAACGGCAGTATCTCTTAAAAAGGAAGTAACAGCTCAACCTCGCATCTTCTTGCCCGCATACTGCGGATAAGAAGCGCCGGGCGTCCGCCCTTTGCCACATCGTCAAATGGCAAATTTAATTTTTTCTTGCAAATATTATCACTCCATGGCATAATATAAGTAAGAAATTCTTACAAGAAAGGGGCATATGTAAATGAGTATGCAAATATTAACCGTTTCTTCCAAAGGTCAAATTTCCTTGCCCGTCAACATTCGAAAACTTCTGTCGATTGATGCAGGCGATAAACTGGTGGCATATACTTCAGGAGATGTTATCATGCTCAAAACGTTAAAACTTCCTTCTGCAGAAGAATTTGAAACTTCACTGGACGAAGCTCAAAAATGGGCACTGTCTGTTGGATACAATGAAAATGATGTTGATGATATTGTTAAATCAATTAGAAAAAAGAAACGTGTATGAGAATTGTAATAGATACGAATGTTTTGATATCCGGTGTGTTTTTTGGTGGATTTCCAAGAAAAATTCTTAGTGCTGTTGTTGGGCAAAAAATAACTGCCTGTGCAACAGCGGAAATTATTAATGAATATGAAGAAATTGTGCAGGAAATGATTGACAGAAAACAAGGGCATATCAATAGAGCAATTTTAAGCCCTCTAATCAAGGTTATGGAGATTATCGAACCTGTTACTCATGTCGAAATATGCCGTGACCCCGATGATAATAAATTTCTGGAATGTGCAAAAGATTCCTACGCATTATATATCGTCAGCGGAGATAACGATCTCCTCGTAATAGAGAAGTATGAAAATATTCAAATTATAACAGCAAAGAATTTTTGCGAGAAATATTTTTTAGAATAACGAAACAAATCTGGTAACAGAAATGTGAAAGTACTGACGAAGTTTCTGCCTCAGATGAATACGATACCCTCAGATGCACTCCAAATGCCTATGGCAGGTCTGGTCTTCTTCGGCAAAGTGCTGATGGAGAGTGTCATTCAGGGTCATGGTGCTGTGGGCTATGCGGGGGGGCCTGATTCCCCCGCCCGATTTATCTTCTGCATATTCTGTCATTCTCAGTGCTCAGACTTAAGCCCCGCGCCACACATGGGAATCAGTGTATCCGGAGTCCGTCCATGCTCTTTTACATAGGCCAGATATGCCGCATAAGTTCCCGCCGTCGTATGCTCACAGAATACCCCCTTCTTTGCCAGGGCTTCCCTGGCTTTAAGGATTCCATCCTCCGGCACCGTCTGCATTTCAATCCCATATTTATAGATATACTCAAGAATTTCCTTCCCCCGCATGGGCTCGGCAATGGCGATTCCCTCAGCAATAGTAGGGACGGAACAAATCGCTTCCGGCTCCTTCTTTCCCTTCTTCCAGGCCTCCACCAGGGGATTGCACCGCTCGCTCTGTACAGCCACCACCTTTGGCATCCGGTCGATGACACCGCTTTTAAGGAGATGCTCCAGTCCCTTCATCACGCCAAGAAACAGGGTTCCGTTGCCTGTGGGGATAAAAATGTGCTCCGGAATCCTGTGAAGCTGCTCAAATACCTCATAAATATATGTTTTAGTACCCTCATAAAAGAACGGATTATACACATGGCTGGCATAGTAAATCCCCTCCTCCTCCACCTTCCGGCGGCAGGCGGCCGCACAGGCCTCTCTGTTTCCCGGGATCACATGTACCGAAGCGCCGTGGGACCGGATCATCGTGATTTTTTTCGGAGAGGTTCCCTCCGGCACAAAAATTTCACATGAAATCCCGGCCTTTCCGCAGTAGGCCGCCACGCTGTTTCCCGCGTTTCCGCTGGAATCCTGCACCACCTGTTTTACGCCGATAGCCTTACAGTGGGCTGCTAAAACAACGGCTCCCCTGTCCTTAAACGATAAGGTCGGCATAAAATAATCCATTTTAAGAAGCACGTCTTCATCCAGAGGCACCACCGGAGTCATTCCCTCTCCCATGGTGATATCCTTCCATGTATCTCCCTCCAGAGCCAAAAACGCCCGGTACCGGAACAGCCCCCAGGTATCCCGGTCCACTTTTTCCAGATCAAATTTCGGCGGTTCACAGGAAAGTTTCCACAAACCTCCACAGAGGCATTTTGCTTTTCTTGTGGTTACCGGCTCCCTGCGTCCGCATTCCGAACAAATATATTCCATTTTCCTGTCCACCTTTCCATGAGCGGGCCTGTGCTCAGACGTTCTCGATAATTTCCGCCGCCTTCATCCCGCGGTTCACAATATACTGATATTCTTCGGACATCTCCGGAAGCTTTGATAAATCCGGCTCTCTGTTTTCAAGGAATGCCCCGGAAATCTGAAACATCAGCGCTTCCCCATAGGCGTGCTCATCCATGTTTTCTTCCGAAAGCACCTCCCCCTGGAATTTCATATCTTCTGTATCCTCTTCCTGACCCAGAGCCATATGAGTCAGGGTTTCCAGTATAATAACAAAATGCTCCTCATCCCAGGCAGACAGATACATGCATTTGCAAAGCCCCTTTGTAAAAAACGGATAATTTGCATAACAATCCAAAAGCTCATGAAACCGCGTCCTGTGGCCGGAATTTTCAAACATGCCGGCATTTTCCAGCGCCATAAAGCAGGCATCTTTCCACTGCATATAAAATCCTCCCTCTTCTAAAGCAGAGTACTCCCGGAAACATCTTTGTTTTTGGCGTTCACTATAACAGTTCCGATATTCCTTAAACTGCTGCCTTTTAAATACATTATACTCATCCAGCGAGACGGGTTCAAGGTTTCTTTCCTCTATTTTTCAAAAATCTGCTGGAACTCCCTGATCTGGCTTCGTCCGATGGGAAGGCACTCCTTCTCATAATGCTTAAGCCGCACACAGTATCCGTTATTGTAACTGACCTGCATCTCCATCACATAGTCCAGATTAATCAGATAGCTTTTATGGATTCTGTAAAACCGGCATTTTCTCAGATTCAGCTCATAATTATTCAGTGACTCATTCTGAAGATAAAAGCTTCCGTCGGCCATATGAATCTTACAGGAACGTTTTTCTGTCTCTATGTACACAATCTTTGCCACATCCAAAACCTGAAAGCTGGTTCCGGTGTTCACCATGATCTTATTAATCTCCCATTCCGCCGGCGTCTGCTTTTCCCTTGTCTGTTCTTTCAGCCGTTCCATGGTCTTTTTTACCCGCTCATAGTCAAAGGGTTTCAAAAGATAATCGGCGGCCCTGATCTCAAAGGCTTTTACTGCATAATCACGAAACGCTGTGGCAAATATGATCCGGGTGTCCGGACATTTCGTTTTCAGCATGGAGGCCATGGTGGTGCCGTTCATGCCTCCCAGATTGATATCCACAAAACACACATCGAACTGGTTCTTCTCCAGAATTTTCAAAAACTCCTCGCTGCTATCTGCCTCTGTGATCTCCGCTTCCGGCTCACACTGGCTGATTAAATACTTAAGCTCGCTTCTTGCCGGGCGCTCATCATCCACAATCGCAATCCTCATGATATTTCACCTCCTGATGGGGAATATTCATCCTCACATTGGTTCCCGCTTCGCTGGAAACAATCTGAAGCCCATATCCCTTTCCATAAATGCTCACCAGACGCTTCTGCACATTCATAAGTCCGATTCCCGTATGCTCCACCTTTTCTCCCCCGTAAAGGCTCTGGATAATCCGGTAATCAATTCCCGGCCCGTTGTCTATGACATCGATCCGCGTACTCTTTTCTTCCCGCTTCACCTGGACCGTCACTTTTCCAACGCCCCGCTCCCGCTTCATGGCCCCGTGGTGGATGGCATTTTCCACAATGGGCTGTAAAATCAAATTGGGAACGCAACAGGTCAGATCTTTCGCCCTGGCGCAAATTTCCACCGAAAGCCGGTCTTCAAACCTGGCCTCCTCCAACATGGTATAGGCTTTCACATGCTCAAGCTCCGTATCCAGAGTCACCATATAATCAATATCCTCCAGCATGTTTCTGAAATAGGAACTCAGGGCCAGCAAAAGTTCCCTTGCTTTCTCCGGCTTTTCCCGGCAAAAACAGGAAATGGTATTTAAAGAATTAAAAAGAAAATGCGGATTGATCTGGGACTGGAGCGTTGTGATTTCCGCCTTCCGTAAGGCTTCCTTCTGCTCCTCCATGGCCACCAGCTTGATCTGTGTAGCAAAGTAATTGGCAAGACCTGTCACAAACTCAATGTCTGCCCGATAGGAATAAGCGTTCTTTTTCACTAACATCACCAGAGCCGTCACCTGGTTGTCATCTCCGATTATTGGAGCAGAAATGACTACATTATTCTGATACAGAGGATAAAACCCATCCTCCGGCAGGGGAATTTTGCTGATTCTCGTTGTCTTATATGTTTTGGTGGCGGAAAGAAGCCTTGGGTAGTTGTTCTCTGTCAGGACAATGGAGCGGAAGGCGCTGCTGCACCCCAGAAAATCCATCCCCTGAATCAGCACCACTCCCTGGCAATGATACTCTTCCATTATAATGTCAATAATTTTCTGTATGTTTTCTCTGCCCTTATTCACCCTGGCCAGATAGGGAGCGCACCGCTCTGCGGTACGCATAGCCAGGGACACCTTGGAAGCCACTTTTAAGTCTTCCGTGTTGAAAATCGACTTAAATACATTAAAGAAAATCACCATGCCTACCGAGTTGATAATCACCATGGGGACAATGACCACCTCCACAATATTTAAAGCCTCTGCAAAAGGTTTTGTGAGGAGCAGAATCATGGCTACATGAATCAGTTCGGAAAGAAACGTAATTCCTAAAAGAAACCCGTTGGAATACTGCCGGTTTCCTTTTTTCCTGTACCCGACCACACAGCCGATCACGCCGTGAATCATGGCGGACAAAACACAGGCAATCGTGGAAATCCGCTCCGGAAAAATAACATACCTGTGTATGCAGGCAATCACTGTGGTCACAATTCCGGAAACCGGGCCGCCCAAAAAACCTGCGGACAGGACGCCGATCACACGGGCGTTGGGAAGCGCACCTGTCACCTGGATCCCTATATAGTCAGAAATAACGCAGAAAGCGCCGAAGATCATTCCCAGAACCAGCTTTTCACCAATGTTCCTGATTCTGGCATCCTCCTCTTCCCGCTCTGTTGCCTCCTCGTTTAACAGAAGTCTCTGGATAAATCCCATTTTGGTCATAAGAAAGGCCAGGACCACCAAAAGACAGATATTAAAGCAGATACTGTAAATCACCTCAAAGATCATACGCATCCTCCACAGCAAAACCTGTTTGAATAATCAAAGAGGCCACTGCAGTCCATTCCCTGCAGCAGCCTCTTTGCTCATGCCTATGCTGCTATTGTAGCACTTTTTTTCGCTGTTGTCTTCTGGAAAATGACAATACAAACAAAAATTGCAATTCCGATGATATCGGTTGTCAGCCCGCTGTCAATCAAAAGGTACGCACCGATCAGACCCACAATTCTAAGAACCACATTAACCTTTCCAAACAGGAAGCCTTCCACTGCAACGCTGATTAAGAATACACCGACAGCCGCGGTAATGGCAACCTGAACGGCCTTTGCAATGGGAGTGTCCAGAAGCAGCAAATCTGTATTATAGACAAACATATATGGTAAAATAAATCCTGCCAGAGCAAGCTTTACGGAAGCCCATCCTGTCTTCATGGGACTGCCGCTCGCAATACCTGCCGCTGCGAAGGCTGCCAGGGCAACCGGCGGAGTCAGGTTTGCAAACATTGCAAAGTAGAAGCAGAACATGTGAGCTACCAGGGCCGGGATACCAAGCTGTACCAGAGCCGGAGCCGCAATGGTGGAGGTAATAATATAGGATGGGATACTGGGAAGGCCCATTCCTAAGATCATACAGGTTACCATCGTAAATACCAGTGTAAACATCAGGCTCTTGCCGCCGATGCTTATGATGGTATTGGCCATATTAAGGGCAAAGCCTGTAATGGAACAGGAACCGACAATGATTCCCACGCAGGCGCAGGCAATGGCCACAGATACGGTGGATTTCGCGCTAGCCACCATGGCATCCAGAATATCCTGTAAGCTCATGCGTGTGTTCTTCCTGCACTCGGCGACGATGATCGTAAATACGATGGTATAGAACGCCGCCATGATAACGGTCTTTCCGGAGAAGAACAGCATGTATACCAGGAAAATAATCGGAAGGGCCAGATGGCCATACTCCTTCATAACCTGGGACATCTTCGGAAGCTGGTCCTTGGGGGTTCCCTTCATTCCGACTTTTTCCGCCCTCATCTGAATCTGGAACAGAATGCCCATGTAATAAATCACAGCCGGGATAATGGCGGAAACAAGAAGCTCATTGTATTTCATCCCCAGGGTGTCCGCCATGATGAAGGCAGCGGCACCCATGACCGGAGGCATCAGCTGTCCGCCGACGGAGCCGGTCGCCACAACAGCACCTGCAAATTCATCGTCATATCCGGATTTCTTCATAAGTGGAATCGTAAAGGAGCCTGTGGTCACCACCACGGCGACGGCCGCACCGTTGATCATGCCTAAAAGGCCGGAGGCAACAACGGCTACCTTCGCGGGGCCGCCCTTGGTGCCGCCCGCGATGGCATTGGCGAAATCGTTGAAGAACTGGCCCATGCCGCATTTATTCATGATTTCGCCGAAGGCGATGAACAGGAAAATATATGTGGACGCCACGTTGACCGACGACCCGTATATGCCCTCCGTATTGGAGAAGAAATGGCTCATTAATTTCTGCCAGGTATATCCTCTGTGTAAGAAGATGCCGGGAATGTCAATGGGGATCAGTCCCTGCTTGGTTCCCATTAAGCTGTACAGCATGAAAATAACGGCGATAATCGGAAGAGCCATACCGCAGACGCGGCGGGTTGCTTCCAGAACGATTAATGTCAGAATGGTGCCGATGATCACGTCCATGTTGTTCGGTTTTCCGGCGCGGTTGATGATATTGAAATAATCCAGACACATATAAATCGGAACCGCGGCCGCCAGTGCCATCAGCGCATAATCGTACCATGCAATGACCTTACGGCTGGCCTTTTTGGTAGCCGGATATAAGGCAAAGGCCAGAATCAGAATCATTCCCACATGGATGGAGCGGTGCTTTAAAGTCTCCGGCATATACAGGCCTGACGCGAAAACCAGGTGGTATAAGGTAACCAGAATTGCAAATACCTGATATGCCTTCTTTAAAACCGGGGAGCTGAATTTGCGGGTTTTACTTTCTTTATCAAACTGCTCAAGGAGCTTTTCTTTCTCTTCCTCAGACATTTCTGTATCTGCGGCACTGAGAACAGGGTTTTTTAATTTCTCATTTTCACTCATTTTATTTCTCCTTCCCCTGTGCAAAACAGTCGTCAGTTACTTTTCTGATCCGTTCCGGACACGCAGCACCATCTTCACATGATGGGGCATATCAGATCCCAGAAGAAGCACTTCTCCGTTGATTTTGATATTTTTTAACGCCGTCTGCGAATTGATCCAGTTAAACTGAGGGAATTCACTTTCAATATCGTCCATATAAATCAGTCCGTCTTCATACCGGTAAGTACAGTCCATCTCTGCCGGAATCCCGGCTCCGAACCCTGCGACTGCGATCGTATGAAGAAGGAAGCTGCCGTCCTCCCTGATTTCGTAATACTCATACCAGGGAATATGTTCGAAGGAATGTTCCCACTGGAAAGAGAGCTCATCCCCGGTCTTCACAGGAATTTCTGCATAGACCTTTCCGGTTTCCAGCTCTTCCACCACCAGAATTTTTTTCTGCTGCCATGGAAACACGGCAGCAGAAGCCACAATCAATATCACAAGTACCGGAACGATATATTTTCGTTTAGTTCTGAGGAGTCTCATAACCGTGATCCTTCCACCATCTGGCAGCGCCGTCGTGAAGCGGGATCTTAACATCGTCTACGCCGAAAGAAATATCAATGTTTTTGTCGGCCGTGTTGTGGGATGCCTTGATAGTGGAAATACCATCGTCCGCAAAGATCACATCCAGCATATCGTATACCATATCATCGGACAGGTCCTTGTTTACCAGCATGATGTTGTAAACGAATACGCTTTCCACATCCTCTTTGTTGTTGTATGTATCGGCGGGAATGGTGCTTGCCGCGAAAAACGGATACTGCTCAATCAGTTTGTCCCTGCCTTCGCCGTCGATGGGAACGATTACCATATCATAGCTGAATGCCAGCTCGGAAACCGTTGCGTTGGGAAGACCGGAGGTAACAAATGCCGCGTCACACTGGCCGTTCTTCATCTGGTCAATGGCCTCGCCGTATGACAGATAGTCCACGTTGCTGTCCTCGTATGTCATTCCGTATGCTTCATAAATCATTCTTGCGTTTAACTCAACGCCGGAGTTCGGCGCGCCGACACCCACGCGTTTGCCCTTTAAGTCCTCAACGCTCTTGATTCCTGTACTTTCCACGGTTACAAGCTGTACATAATTGGGCCACAGTCTCATCATAGCTCTTAAATCCGGCTCCGCGGTCTCAAATGCGCCGAAGCCCTCATAGGCCTGCATGACAGAATCCTGCATGGAAATGGCAATCTCCGCTTCCCCGTTTAAGATCAGGTTGATATTTTCAACGGATGCCCTGTCGCCTGCGCGGAGGTCTTATAGCCCGCGTTTCCAAGGGCCGTTGCAAATGCCCCGCCGATGGGGTAATAGATGCCGCTCGTCGGGCCGGTGGCCACCGTAACGAATTCTTTTGTACGGTCAATTTCCACCTTCGGTTCTGCTGCCTCTGCCGGCTTAGCATCATCTTTGGCTCCCCCGACGGCTGTGGTGGCTGCCCCTGTGGATGCTGCGGCCGTTGTCGCCGCATCCGTGCTTCCGGAGCTTCCACATGCAGTTAAAGATACCAGCATGGTGACTGAAAGAACAGCTGCTGCAATTTTTTTCATGCTTCTCATACTTACCTCTCCTTTGCCATTTTCATTGTTTCCATTTTGGTCGTTTCCATTTTGGTTGTTTTCATTGCAATTGCCTCAACCGTTTATAAAACCTTTTCATATGTTTTATAAACTTTTTATATTATGTGGCAATTTTAATATTTCCTTTATTTTTTCGCAACCAATCTTGTATGAAATGCACAAAATCACGCTTCAATGGTAAAATTTGACGCACAAACGACAACCTGAAATGAACACTTGCATTTTTTTCCTGCACACGGTATCATAGAGGGAGAAACAGTTCTCAGAAAGGGGACGGGACATGAATAAAAAAACCGTAGTTTTAAATGCTGCGAAGATGAATTACGACGGCCGGCTGGATTTCTCCGTACTGTCAGACGATGTAACGGTCTATGACGATACAGCGCCCGGGGAGCTTTTGGAGCGGATCCGGGACGCCGCTGTTGTTGTGACCAAGGAAATGCCCGTAAGCGGTGATCTGATCCGGCAGTTTCCGGAATCTGTAAAACTGCTCTGTGAAGCCGGGACCGGATACAACAATCTGGATATATCCGCCGCCCGTGAAATGGGAATCACCGTATGCAATATACCGGCATACAGCTCCAGCCGTGTGGCCCATACCGCCATCATGATGCTTTTGAACTTAAGCTCCTCTATGCAGGTCCAGATGAAAATGCTGGCCCATGGAAACCATGATAACTTTACAAAAAATCTCCAGGTAAACCATGTAGAGGTCAATGAGAAAACTCTTGGAATCATCGGCGCCGGAAACATCGGCCGTGAAGTGATAAAAATTGCACAGGCCCTGGATATGAAGATTCTGGTTTACACCAGAACGCCGGGGGAGGGCACCGGTTCTGTCCGCTATGTGGATCTTCCCGCACTGCTTAAGGAAAGCGACTATGTCTCCCTGCACTGTCCCCTGACACCGCAGACCAGACATCTGATCAACCGGGAAACCTTAAGCTTAATGAAGCCCACCGCCTTTCTTATCAATACCTCCCGCGGTGCCCTGATTGACGAACCGGCCCTGATTGATGCCTTAAAACGCGGCATAATCGCCGGAGCCGGACTGGATGTACAGGAGACGGAGCCTCCGGCTTCCGATAATCCCCTCTATACTCTGGACAATGTAATCCTGACTCCTCATATGGGCTGGAAGGGGCTTGAGACCCGGAAACGCCTGGTGTCCATTCTGGCAGGAAACATTCACGCCTATTTTGACGGAAGCCCGGTTAATGTCGTAACTATATAAAAGTCTGAAACACAGCAAAGCCCTGTGTCAGAGATAAAAAAAGGAGGAACTATTCATGTTATTAATCAAAAACGGTACCCTGCACACAGCAGTATCCAAGGAACCGGTTGTTGCTGACATCCTGGTTGACGGCGGGAAAATCGCAAAGATCGGTACAAATTTAAGCTCTGACGGAGCAGAAGTCGTAGACGCATCCGGAATGAATGTATATCCCGGTTTCGTTGAGGCTCACTGCCATATTGGTCTTGACGGTTATGGAATCGGTTATGAGGGTCAGGATTACAATGAATTAAATGATCCGGTGACACCCCATCTTCGCGCCATCGACGGCATCAATCCTCTTGATCCCTGCATGACAATGGCTGCCAAGGCAGGCGTTACCTGTATGGCCACCGGTCCAGGCAGCTCCAATGCCATTGGCGGCACCTTTATTGCCATAAAGCCCCACGGAAAACGCGTTGACAATATGGTTGTAAAGAACCCCATTGCCATGAAATGTGCCTTTGGCGAGAATCCGAAACGCTGCTACCGTACCGGCACCATCACCAGCCGTATGACAACAGCCGCTTTAATCCGTGAGGCATTAAAGAAAGCTTCCGTCTACAAAGCAAAAGTAGAAGCCGCTGGCGATGATGCTTCCAAGCTTCCCGCTTACGATCAGAAGTCCGAGGCCCTGATTCCGGTTCTCAATAAAGAAATGCCCTTAAAGGCTCATGCCCATCAGGCCAATGATCTCTGCACCGCTCTTCGTATCGCAAAAGAATTCGATCTTAACATCACTCTTGAGCACGTAACCGAAGGCCATCTGATCACAGAAGAGCTGGTAAAAGAAAATGTACCGCTGGCTGTCGGCCCCACTCTTGGACATGCCTCCAAATTTGAGCTTCAGAACAAGACCTGGGAAACCCCGGGCATTCTTGCAAAAGCCGGCTGCCATGTTTCCATCATCACAGACGCTCCTGTTATTCCGCTTCATTATCTTCCCTTATGTGCGGGCATGGCTATGAAGGCAGGAATGGATGAATATGACGCTCTTCGCGCCATTACAATCAATCCGGCAGAGCATATCGGTATTGCTGACAGAGTTGGTTCTCTGGAAGAGGGTAAGGATGCCGATATCGTAGTGATGGACGGCACACCGTTCACCGTAGAGGGTATTGTAAAACATGTATTCATCAATGGCGAAGAAGTTTAAGTTTTAAAGCCAAAAAAATGCAAAACCCGGGGATTTAAAAATCCCCGGGCGTTTCATTTCATCCTTAATCCATCTCTTCAAAAATCGGTTCAATGGGGTCTCCATGCTTTTCATTTCCCACTGCCACTTCATTAATTTCAGTAAGGAGCCCTGAACTGTTCACTTTATACTTGTTTCCGTCTCTGTCTTTTACGGTTGTGTTCTTGGAAACACGGCCGGAGGTATTAACTACATAAGTATGATATCCTCCGCCGGAAGCCGGTAAGCTCACAAGAATATAGCGGCTGTCACTGTCTGCTTCCTGACGTTTTCCCATATAATAAAGGTAATTATTCTTTACACCGGTCACACCGCGCCCCGCATACGTTCCCTCATTAAAATAGAAGGTGCTCTTGCTTCCGTCTCCCTCTTCCACTGTCCGTTTCCCTTTTAATGCGGTTTTGGAAGACTCATCAAAGTAATATGAAGTATATTCCCCTGTATTGCCGATCTCCACCTTATGAAGCCCCTTCACAGGGTTTCCCTTCTGGTCGAACAGATAGTTCTTTCCGTCCACACGCACAAAATCATTGGTGGATGCTTCTCCGTGCTTCGGCCCGACTTTCGGAACTCCTTCCTTATTAAAATAATACCAGACCACCGGCTCGTCCACATTGTCCTGGAGCCGTTCCGGCGGCTCTAAAGACAGCCATCCGGAGATTGCGGAACCTAATGTGGTATTTTTAATCCCTTCCTCCGCGAAATATCTCCAGTCCTCAATGGAATCAGAGCTTGCCGTATCCGGCTCCCCTTCCATATAGACCCATCCTGTCTGCATCTGCCCCTTCTCATTAAAGCAATAATACTTCCCATCAATCCTGCTGACACGGTAATCTCCGCCGTCCCCTGTCTCAGGAGAATATTTTTTTCCGCTGGCGGCGAAATAATACCAGTACATTCCGTCATCGCTTTCCGGTCCGTATCCATAATCGTCATCCTCATCGCTCTCAGGCGCCTCCAGATATCTCCAGCCGGTTTTCACGGCGCCGTCAGACCCCAGATAATAAATCCCGTCATCTGTCCATCCGGTCTGCATGATTCCCTCGGAATCAAACAGATAATTTTTTCCGTCGATTTTCTTCCAGCCATCCTTCACAAGCTTTCCGCTGTTTCCAAAGTAAAACCACTCCTGTTCCCCATTATCATCATAAAGAGGCTGGGTTTTTATCCATTTATTTGTAACCATAATGCCGTTGGCATCCACATAATATTCTCCGTCTGCCCAGCAGTTTATAGCCATCTCTCCGCTGTTGTTAAGATAACGCCAGAGGTTGTCCGCTCCTTTTCTCCACTCTCCGGTCACGCGGTTCCCGTTATTATCCAGATAAATCCAGGTATTGTTGGACATGGACCAACCTTCCGCAGCGTAAGCGTTCATCGTTAAAACTCCCAGACTCATTACGGCAGCCGCAGTCAGTATCTTCCAGTTCTTTCTCTTCATACATCCATCTCCTCATCACTGCGTCAATTTTTGTATACCCCTGTCGGGCATACTATGTTATCATTCACGGGGTATGGAAAACCGGGCGGACGCCCGATACTTCCTGTCCGCCGTAAGCAGGCAAAAAGATGCCCCCTGAAAAATAACCATACTACATCTGGGTTTATTCTACCAGTATACTATAAATAATTCAAGATAAATAATCTTTCAATTCTCTTACAATCCCCCGTATCCCCACAGGCGTAACCGTTCAGATAGCCTGAACCGTTACCCGCAGGCTCCATTTGACAGCCGCTTCCATATCACGTATAATGTCCACATGAGAAACCCGGGCGCAGACGGCGCCTGTTCAGGACAACAAAAAGTCTTAAATTAACAAAGAAAGTGACGGTATCAGACGATGTGGACAGCAGACGGATGGAACGACTATGAAATCATTGACTGCTCAGGGGGAGAGAAACTGGAACGCTGGGGAAAATATATTCTGGTGCGCCCGGATCCGCAGGTGATCTGGGACACAGAAAAAAAAGCCCCGCAGTGGAAAAAGAGAAATGCCCACTACCACAGGAGCCCAAAAGGCGGCGGGGAATGGGAATTTTTCAGTCTCCCGGAGCAATGGAGCATCCATTATAAAGACCTGACCTTCCAGCTCAAACCCTTCAGCTTCAAGCATACAGGACTATTCCCGGAACAGGCAGCCAACTGGGACTGGTTCGGAGAAAAAATCCGTCAGGCAGGACGCCCCATAAAGGTTTTGAACCTGTTTGCATACACCGGAGGGGCAACACTTGCCGCTGCCAGGGCAGGTGCTTCTGTGACCCATGTGGACGCCTCCAGGGGTATGGTAACCTGGGCCAGAGAAAATGCAAAATCCAGCGGCCTGGAGAATGCTCCGATTCGCTGGATCATAGACGACTGTGTAAAATTCGCAGAGCGGGAAATCCGCCGGGGCAGTCACTACGACGCCATAATTATGGATCCGCCGTCATATGGCCGGGGTCCAAAAGGAGAAATCTGGAAAATCGAGGATGCCATATTCCCGTTTATAAGGGTGTGCGAGAATCTTCTTTCCGCCAATCCTTTATTTTTCCTCATCAATTCCTATACCACCGGCCTGGCGCCCTCCGTCCTTACTTATATGCTTGGAACGACAGTACAGCAAAAACTGGGCGGTGTGGTACGAGCCGATGAAATCGGCCTTCCCGTGACCGCTTCCGGCCTTGTGCTGCCCTGTGGCGCCTCCGGGCGCTGGGAAGCGGACTGTTAAATGTGAACTGTTGTTGTTACCAACACTTACATAAAGTTTCTTAACAGGCATTGTAGAATATTCTCTTCAATAGTATAATGAAACTGCATCGTAAAAATAGTAACAGTTCAGCCCTGCATCTTCTTGCCCGCGTACCGCGGACAAGAAGCGCCGGGCGTCCGCCCTATGAATATTCAGGGTGAAAAATGCTTATGAAAACAAGTTTTCAACGCTTTTTTCGCTCTAAATCTTCGCATGGCTGAACTGTTACTGAAAATATCAGACAAAGGACATAATACATTATGAACATTATCATTGTGGGCTGCGGAAAGGTAGGGACAAGCCTTGCGGAACGTTTAAGCGCAGAAGGCCATGATCTTGTGATGGTGGATCTTTCCCCTGTAAAAGTGGAAGAAGTTTCCAATCGTTTCGACGCCATGGGAATTGTGGGAAACGGAGCCAGCTTCAATGTACAGCAGGAAGCGGGCGTGGAAGAAGCTGATCTCTTTATTGCTGTCACCGGTGAGGATGAGCTGAACCTCCTCTGCTGCCTGATGGCAAAAAAAAGCGGCCGTTGCCAGACCATCGCCCGTGTTCGGAATCCTCTGTACAGCAAGGAAATTCAGTTTATCCGGGAACAGCTTGGAATTTCCATGATTATTAATCCGGAACTTACGGCGGCCAGAGAAATTTTAAAACTCTTAAAATTTCCCTCTGCCATCAAAATTGACACTTTTGCCAAAGGTCGTGTGGAACTTTTGCGGTTCCGTTTAAGGCCGGAAGTGGGCTTTGGCGGAAAAACCATTATGGAAATTATGAATCAGCTAAAAACCGACGTACTGTTCTGCGCTGTGGAACGGGATTCTGAAGTCATCATCCCCAACGGAAGCTTCATTCTTCAGGACAGCGACACTCTTTCCATTGTTGGTTCCTTGCAGAGCACCGCCCAGTTTTTTGAAAAAATCGGCTACCGCTCTAAAAAAGTAAAAAACTCACTTATCATCGGCGGCGGAACCATTGCCCACTACCTGACTTTAGATCTTCTGAAAATCGGTTTCCGCGTCCGGATCATCGAACAGAAAAAGGAACGCTGCGACTATTTAAGTGAAATGCTTCCGGGCGCTGACATCATCCACGGTGATGCCAGCAACGAAAGCCTGTTGCTGGAAGAAGGACTCAGCTATGCGGACTCTTTCGTTGCCCTCACCGGACTGGACGAGGAAAATATTTTCCTGTCCCTGTTCGCAAAAAAGCACTCCAACGCAAAGCTCATCGCCAAAGTGAACCGTATTTCATTTAATGAAGTCATTGACAATTTTGATATCGGCAGTGTCGTTTACCCGAAATACTTAACGGCCGACTATATCTTACAGTATGTCCGTGCCCGCCAGAACTCCATCGGCAGCAATGTGGAAACTTTATATAAAATTCTGGACGGACGTGCCGAAGCCCTGGAATTTTCCATTAAGGAGGCCTCCTCTGTCACCGATGTTCCCCTGATGAATCTTAACCTGAAGGATAATCTTCTGATCTGCTGCATCAACCGCAAGGGAACCATCCTGACCCCACGTGGTCAAAATAAAATCAAGGTGGGAGATACCGTGATTGTGGTAACCACCAACCGCGGTCTCAGAGATATCCGTGACATACTAAAAAATTAAAGGAGCGTTTCCATGAATTATTCCATGATTTTTTACATCATTGGCTGGATTCTCAATGTGGAAGCGGCTCTTATGATCCCTTCCGTTGTTGTAGCCGCCATCTATCAGGAAAAAAGCGGTCTGGCCTTTGTGGCTGTCATCGCCTTCTGTCTGGTTCCTGGTTTTCTTTTGAAGAACCATCCTCCCCGCAATAAAGTCTTTTATGCGAAGGAGGGAGCTGTAACGGTTGCCTTAAGCTGGATTATCATGAGCCTCATGGGGGCCCTGCCTTTTGTATTATCCGGCACCATTCCAAATATTGTGGATGCCATGTTCGAAACGGTATCCGGCTTCACCACCACCGGCGCCAGTATTCTGACGGCCATTGAAGGGCTGCCTTACTGTATCCTTTTCTGGCGGAGCTTTACTCACTGGATCGGAGGTATGGGAGTTCTGGTTTTTCTGCTTTGCCTTCTCCCTCTTACGGGAGGCGGATATCATATGAACTTAATGAAGGCAGAAAGTCCGGGGCCCTCCGTAAGCAAACTGGTTCCCAAAGTACAGGCCACAGCCAAAATCCTGTATGGTCTTTACCTTTTTCTTTCCGTTGTAGAGTTTGTGCTCCTGATAGCAGGAAAAATGCCGGTCTTTGATGCCCTCTGCACGACTTTCGGAACTGCCGGTACCGGAGGCTTTGGCATAAAAAATGACAGCATCGGCGGATATTCTACTTACCTTCAGGCTGTCATTACTGTCTTCATGATTCTGTTTGGAGTCAATTTTAATGTATACTATCTTATTTATTTAAAGAAACCGAAGGAAATCCTTCACTGTGAGGAAGCAAAATGGTATCTGATTATCATAGCTGCCTCCACCCTGATTATCACCGGATTCATCCGGAATTCTTTTTCAACAATTGCCATGGCATTCCACCATGCGGCGTTTCAGGTGGGTTCCATCATCACCACCACCGGCTTTGCCACCGTGGATTTTAATCTGTGGCCAACCATACCCAAAACCATTCTGGTGCTCCTTATGTTTATTGGAGCCTGCGCCGGAAGTACCGGTGGCGGAATGAAGGTATCCCGTGTTGTTCTTTTGTTCCGTGCCTTTAAATGTGAACTTTCCCGGTATCTTCATCCGCAGATTGTGAAAAAGGTCTATCTGGACGGGCGTGTGGTCGAACATGAGGTACTGCGGTCTGTTTATATGTTTTTAATCGCCTATGTTCTGATTTTTGCCGGCTCCACCCTGTTAATCGGTGTGGACAATTATGATCTGACCACGAACTTTACAGCTGTGGCCGCCACTCTGAATAACATCGGACCCGGCCTTGAGCTGGTGGGACCCACTCAAAATTTTGCCCTTTATTCAGGTTTTTCCAAGCTGGTGCTGATTTTTGACATGCTGGCAGGACGTCTGGAGATCTTCCCCATTCTCCTCCTCTTCACAAAGACCACATGGAAAAAATTCTAGTCAGAACCTTTTTCCAAAAATAGCTTGAAATCCTGCCAACAACAATTTACAATGTAATTGATCTTTACTTGTGACTGTAAGATACAAAACAGTTACATTTAATTGAGCACTCTTAATTTCAGATTGGAGGAACACAATGAATTGTGCCAGAAAAATTACAGATTCTTTATACTGGGTCGGTGTCAATGACAGAAAAATTGCCCTGTTTGAAAATGTATATCCGGTCCCCAGGGGAGTGTCTTACAACTCCTATTTATTAACAGACGAGAAATGTGCCTTGTTTGACACCGCTGATGCTGCATTTACTCACCATTTTTTAGAAAATATCCGTGGGGTTTTAAACAGCCGTCCCCTCGATTATCTGATTGTGAATCACATGGAGCCGGACCATTGCGCTTCCATTATTGACATCGTAAACTGCTATCCCGATGTTAAAATCGTCTGCACAGCCAAAGCTGCCGGTATCATGAAGCAGTTCTTTGACTTTGATGTGGACAAACATGTAATTTCCGTAAAGGAAGGAGATACCCTTTCTCTCGGTTCCCATGAGCTTACCTTTGTGATGGCTCCCATGGTACACTGGCCGGAGGTTATGGTATCCTATGAAAAGACAGAAAAGATTCTGTTTTCTGCCGATGCATTCGGTTCTTTCGGCGCCGTTGACGGAAACCTCTTCGCCGATGAAATTGATTATGAAAGTGTATGGCTTCCGGAAGCCAGGAGATACTATACCAATATTGTCGGAAAATTCGGCATGCAGGTACAGGCTTTACTAAAGAAAGCTTCCGGCCTGGATATTTCCATGATATGTCCGCTCCACAGCCTTGTGTGGAGAAAGAATATTCCGTGGCTCCTTGACAAATATTCAAAGTGGAGCTCCTATGAGCCGGAAGAAAAATCCGTGGTACTGGCTTACGCTTCCGTTTATGGCCACACGGAAAACGCCGTGGATATCCTGGCCGCGAAGCTGGCCGAAAAAGGAGTTACCAACCTTTCCGTTTATGATGTTTCTAAAACCCATCCGTCCTATATTATTGCCGATGCGTTCCGCTGCTCCAACCTGGTGTTCGCGTCCATTACCTATAATAATGGAATTTTCTGCAATATGGACACTCTGCTGCACCAGCTTGCGGCCCACAATCTTCAGAACCGTACCGTCGCTTTTATGGAAAACGGTACATGGGCCCCGGTATCCGGAAAGCATATGCGGGAAGCCCTCTCCTCTTTAAAGAATATCCGGGTCCTGGAAGAAAGCGTTACCATTAAATCTTCCTTAAAAGATGATCAGGAAGCTTCCATTTCTGCCATGGCAGATTCCATTTACCAGTCTTTAATCGGGTAGGGAAGATGCATCTTCCCCTGCCCGCTCCGGGCGCCTGTCAGCTCTGCTGACATATTTCTTTTTGACACCCGTGTGCATGATAAGAGGCCAAAGCCCTTTGCCCCTGGTATCATATTCTGGGAAATGGATCAAATATATCATATCTCTTAAATAAAGGAGGACAACAAAATGAAAAAATATGAATGTGAGGTTTGCGGTTACGTTTATGACGAGGCTGCCGGCGATCCCGACAACGGAATCGAACCGGGCACCAAGTGGGAAGACCTGCCTGAGGACTGGGTATGCCCCTTATGCTCCGTCGGCAAAGATCAGTTTAAAGAAATTTAATAAAGGGAAAAGGAATTATTACTATGGTGAATCAAGCAAATCAGAAAACACTTCAGATGATTGCAGATTTTTCCAACGCAAAAGGACCGTCCGGCTTTGAAGATGAGACGGTCCTCGCTGCCAGAAAGCATATTGGCAGCGGTTTTGATGTGGAAGAAGATTGTCTGAGAAATTTTTATATGTATCGGAAAAATAACACCGGAAACAAACCTGTATTCATGCTGGACGCCCACAGCGACGAGGTAGGCTTCATGGTTCATTCCATCCGTCCCAACGGAACGCTTCGTTTCGTTGCCCTGGGCGGCTGGAACGTGGGTTCCTTAGCCTCCTCCAAAGTCCTGGTCCGCAATGCGGAGGGTAACTGGCTTCCCGGCATTATCGCCGCCAAGCCGGTTCATTTCATGAGCGCTTCTGAAAAATCCTCCTCTGGCGCCGCCGATATTTCTGCCCTTTCCATTGATATCGGGGCAGTGAACGCCCGGGACGCTGAGGAAAACTTTAAAATCCGCATTGGTGAACCTGTGGCCCCTGATGTGACCATGGAATACGATGAGCAGCATGATCTTATGTTCGGAAAGGCTTTTGACTGCCGGATTGGCTGTGCCGCCCTCATTGAGACTCTTCACCGCCTTCAGGATGAAAATCTGGATGTGGATCTGGTGGGAGTTCTCTCTTCCCAGGAAGAAATCGGAGAACGCGGTATCCATGTGGCTGTAAACCGCGTAAAGCCGCAGATTGCCATCTGCTTTGAAGGCTGCCCTGCGGACGATACCTTTACAGAGCCCTATGCGGTTCAGACCGCCTTTAAAAAAGGTCCTATGCTCCGCTATATGGATAAATCCATCATCTGCAGCCCCAGATACCAGCGTTATTCTCTGGACCTGGCTGAGACCTTAAACATTCCGGCCCAGGCATCCGTTCGGGAGGGCGGCGGCAACAACGGTGCCATCATTCACACCTCCCTGGATGGAATTCCAACGATTGTTATCGGAGTTCCGGTCCGTTACATTCATTCGGTTCACGGAATCGCCTCTTACTATGATTTTGAGGCCACCGTCCGTCTGGCTGTGGAAATTGTAAAATCCATGAACGAAGGTATTATTAAAGGTTTTTAATTCAGGGGAGGGGGGTTTTATGAAATATTCCATCGTATTCAGCAGTATGACAGGAAATACAGCCGCCCTTGCGGACCGGTTACATACTCTGCTTCCGGAAGAATCCTGCGTTTATTTCGGAGAAACGTCCAGGGAGGCCCTGGATGCAGATGTGGTTTTCGTCGGCTTCTGGACCGACAAAGGAAGCTGTGACTCCAAAACCCGCGTATTCTTAAAAAAGCTCAACGACAAAACCGTTGTCCTTTTTGGAACCGCCGGCCTGGGTTCCGCTCCCGGGTATTTTGAAGAAATCCTGAAGGCGGCTGCGGCCGATGTTCCGGTCAGCAACACTGTGATTCCCGGTTTCATGTGTCAGGGAAAAATGTCTCCGGAGGCCAAAGCAAAATTTGAAGCACATCTGGCCTCCAACCCTGATGATGCTGCCGTAAAAAAGATGCTGGCAGAGTATGATATTGCTGCCTGTCATCCCAACGAGGAGGATTTCAAGGCTCTGGATGCCTGGAGCCAGGCGTTTGTTTAACATTTCCCGTGATACATAAGACGAGGCTGCTGCAAAATAGCAGCCTCATCCGTTTTTTTCATGTCTCTGTTTATTTCACAAACTGTACCAAAATGCCTCCCAGCGTCAGCATAAGGGCCCCGCAGGATCTTGTGACGATCTGTGCAAAAGGAAGCAGCTCCATGCGGTTGGCACTGCTTAACACAGCAACATTTCCTGAGCCGCCCATGTTGGTGGTGCACATTCCGGCTGCAATGGCAGATTCCAGGGGATAAAAACCCACAAATTTCCCCAAAACTGCCGCTGTCACCGTAATGACTGCAACAACAGCCACCACAGCCACCAGATAAAGCAGTATCATGGTCTTTAAAATCGTATTCAGGTCAATCAATGTGAATCCGATTCCCGTGAGGGCCGCAGCTGTCCAGCTGTGGATGGCAAACTGTCCCCATTCTCTGGCCGCATCTTCCAGTTCTTCAGACATAACTCCCGTACCCTTAACCGCCACCACGGCAATGATCATCCAGGCATAGGTGGGAATGACATTCACACAACGATGCAGAAGCGCTCCCAGCTGGTAGAAAGAAAAGGCAATAATCATACCTGTACAAAGAAGAGAAAAAGAGGGCTTCATGGGAGGTGTCTTTTTCACCGGCTTACCGTCATTCACCAGCATCCCGTTTCCTGTAAGCTTTGGATGCTTCCTCCCAAAGTTATTTAAAAGGCCTCCAAATACAATGGCCACACAGTTTCCAAGCACCGTCGCAGGCGCCATTTTTGTAAGAACCGCTGAGGCGTCTGTCTGAAGGGCCTGGGAATATATGCCGGATAAAGGCACCGTTCCCGCCGTCATGCCTCCGCTGGTCATTGGAATCCCAAGATAAAGAATCCCGTTAAAAAAGCCGTCTCCCAGAAGGATTCCAAAAAGCCCGGAGGTCAGAATTCCGGCGAACAGAGAAATCAGGGCCACCGGGAGCAGCTTCACTGTGGCTCTGAGAAGAAGGCTTCTGTCAATATTGAAAAGACTTCCTGTGATCAGAGCCGCAATATAGAAAATCAGGAATCCGCTCTCATTGACAAAATAATCCATGGTCTCAAAGGTCTGTTCCGGAATCCATCCCAGGGCCTGTATCAGAGCAGCTCCAAGAATGCAGATCACAGAACCGCCCAGATACGTTTTCACCACAGGAATCGTATTCCCAATGGTATTTAACCCTTCCCCAATCACCATCAGCACCAGGAACGCAGGCACCAGGCTTTTGGGAATACACCCTGTGTATATGCACACGACTGTCACCAGAAAAACAATTCCGTACAGATACAGGGGAAGCCCCAGTATTTTTATGTCATATTTCTTCTCCATCATCCATTCCTCCAGACGGGCCTTTTCACTTTAAAAATAACTGTTCAGCTCCCCTCTGAACTGTCACTTTTAAAAGCTCCTCAAAGCATCGCTTCCATCATCCGTTGTCTTTTCTAAATGCTTTACGATTACATCATAGCCCGCCTTATCACTTACCTGCACATGGACCCGGTCTCCCACCTTATGTCCTAAAAGAGCCTTTCCCAGGGGGGACTCGGAGCTTATGAGGTTCTTTAAGGAATTTCCCCGGACTGTGGTTACAATTTTATAGGTTTCTGTCTCATCGTCATCCTCGAAATACACATCCACCGTATTATACAGGCCGATTTCATCCTCTCCGGACTCATCGGAAACCACCTTTGCGGTCTTTATCATCCTCTCCAGATATCTGATGCGGCTTTCATTCTTGTTCTTGTCCTTTTTCGCCGCGTAATATTCAAAATTCTCACTGAGGTCCCCCTGGGCTCTGGCCTCCTTCACGGCTTCAATGGCCTCCTTACGGACCACCAGCTTTCTATACTCAATTTCCTCCTCCATTTTCTTTATATCATTTTTCGTAAGTTCGTTATACATGTCATACCTCCCGCTTTCTTATTTCCTTATCTTAATACGAAAAATGCAGAAAATCAACCCGGCAATTTTGCTGTTCTGCCCATGCAAAAACACAACATTACCGTTCACGGGGCAGGGAAACCAGACGAAAACAGACGTCAGGCTTGCCTGCAAGGCAGTTTTCATCCGCTTTTCCACATCGGGTGGACGCCAGATGAACTGTTACCTATAAATGTGACTTCATCACAGAATGATTTCCTTTTTTCCTGTAAAATCCCCTGTAAGAATAGCAAAAGGAGATTACTATGATAAAAAGAAAAGCCGTTGTCAGCATTCAGGAATGCGTCGCCTGCGGATGCTGTATGAAAATTTGCCCGCGAAACGCAATTACCATCCCCAGTGGCATCCATGCGTTCATCAACAGGGAATTATGTGTTGGATGCGGAAAATGTGTAAAAGAATGCCCGGCAGGCAGTATCTCATTGGAGGTGACTGAAAAATGAAAAAGAGGTGGTATGATTACCTTTGGATTGTCTCCCTTACCTATCTGATCCTTGGATTTTTCAATATCCTTTTTGCGTGGCTTGGCCTCTTCTGCTTTTTTATCCCGATTTTCATAGCAGTTATAAAGGGCAACAAAGCCTACTGCAACAAATACTGCGGCAGAGGACAGCTGCTTTCCCTGGTCGGAGGCAGGTTCGGGCTGTCCCGAAAGAAGGATATGCCAAAATGGATGAAGTCAAATTATTTTCGATATGGGTTTTTAATCTTCTTCTTTGTAATGTTTTTCCTCATGCTGTGGAACACCTGGCTGGTATTCGCCGGTGCAAAAAATCTTGGCACTGCCGTGACATTGCTGTGGACATTCAAACTCCCATGGCACTGGGCCTATCACGGCACCCTGTTCTCAGACGGCATAGCCCAGTTTGCTTTCGGCTTTTACAGTGTAATGCTTACCTCCACCATATTGGGATTCCTTACCATGATTTTATTCAAGCCCCGGTCCTGGTGCGTGTACTGCCCCATGGGAACCATGACGCAGCTTATATGCAAAGCAAAACATGTGACCACATCACAGCAACAGGAAAGAAAATATGATACTCTGCCGTCAGACAAAAAGAAAGGAAGGTATTGATTATGTCCGTACTTATTGTAAACAAAGATAACTTTAGTTCTGTCATAGCCAGCACAAAGCCTGTGCTGTTAGATTTCTACGCCGACTGGTGCGGTCCCTGCCGCATGGTATCCCCTGTCGTGGAAAAAATTGCAGAAGAAAATCCCCAATACCTGATCGGCAAGATCAATGTAGACAGGGAGCCGGAGCTGGCACAGAAATTCGGGGTCTTAAGCATCCCTACGCTTGCTGTAATCAAAAACGGGAACGTCGTAAGCCAGCTGGCAGGCGCAAGGCCGAAAGCAGATATTCTTGCCATGTTAAAAGGTTAATTCCCGGAGACGCTTCTTGTCAAGGATGGTAACACCGCCTCTGGAAATTTCCACAATTCCTTCGCCGGCAAAATATTTTAACATCCTGGATACCACCTCACGGGCAGAACCCATATACCGGGCAATCTGCCCGTGTGTTAAAGAAACCGTATCGGAACCGGTCCTGGCTGATTCATCGGACAGGAAAATTGCCAGTCTCTTATCCATGCTCATAAACAGAATCTGCTGCATCACCCACATCACGTCCGAAAAGCGGCTGACTGCCGTTTCCAGCGCAAAGATCCGGATGTCCGGATTTCGTTCCGATACCGCTGCAAAGGCAGGTCCGCTGACCACACAGCACTCGCTGTCCTCTTCCGCGTCTACGAACACATCAAACGTGACCGCAGACAGCACACAGGAAGCGGACAGCATGCATAAGTCCCCTTTGTGCAGACGGTAAAGCGTAATGTCTTTTCCCTCATCCGACATTATGGAAAGTCTCAGGCATCCGGAACGGACAAGAATCACGCCGGAACATTCTTCGCCGTTGTGGATATTCCTTCCTTTTGCATATGTAATCATATGCGAATTCCGGCAGATGTACTCCCTGTCCGCATCGGATATTTTCCTCCAGAAAGGGAAGATTTCTTCATAAATTTCTCCAAAGATGTTATCCTGCATTCCCTGTCACCCTCCCTTTTATTACTACAATATGAATCACGCCGGTCATGCCGGACTTTCCCTGACCAGAGGTACAGATCTGCCCCGGATTGCACAAAAAAGCTACTTTCCAATCAGCTCCATCAGCTCTTCCCTGCTCATCTTTCCGATTCCGCCGTTCTCCCCCTCCAGAATCGCATCTGCCAGATCTTTCTTGTCATTCTGCATCTTAAGGATATTCTCCTCAATGGAATCCTTCGCAATCAGCTTAAACACCGTAACGACCTTCTTCTGCCCGATCCGGTGAGCCCGGTCTGTCGCCTGATTCTGAACGGCAAGGTTCCACCATGGATCATAGTGAATCACCACGTCCGCCCCAATAAGATTTAACCCTGTTCCTCCTGCCTTCAGGGAAATCAGGAAAACCGGCGTCTGATCCTCATTAAAAGCCTTTACCAGTCTCAGGCGTTCCTCTTTGGGGGTATTTCCGGTGATTTTATAATATTCGATTCCGGAGGAAGCCAGATCCGCCTCCAAAAGCTTAAGCATGGAAGTAAACTGGGAAAATACAAGCATTTTATGTTCCCCCTCAATTGCGCTTTGAATCAGGTCCAGACATGCCTCACGCTTCGCGGAGCCATCTGAATACTGTTCAAAACACAGCGACGGATCGCAGCATATCTGCCTCAGTCTGGTAAGCTCAGCCAGAATCCGTATTTTATTCTTTTGAAAATCCTCCTCATCCTGCTTCTCCAGCATCGACTTCATATTAAGAACCTGGCCGTCGTAGAGCTTCTGCTGAGCACCGTCAAACTTTGCAAAGCGAATCTCCTCCAGCTTGTCAGGAAGATCCTTCAATACATCCGTTTTCCGTCTCCGCAGAATAAATGGGGAAACCATCTTTTTAAGCCGCAGGGAAACCGGCTGCTCTGCGTTCTTTACAATCGGCGTCTCAATTTCCTTCCGGAACACCTCATAAGAATACAGATACCCCGGCATCAGATAATCGAAAATACTCCACAGCTCGCTGAGACGATTTTCAATCGGCGTTCCGGTCAGGGCATAGCGCATTCTGCTCTTTATGATTTTGACAGCCTTCGCGGCAGCTGTGGCATGATTCTTTATATACTGGGCCTCATCAAGGATTTCATAGGCAAATGAAATACCCTCATATTCCGCAATATCACGCTTTAAAAGGTCATAGGAGGTCACAAGAACTTCCGCCTCCCCCCGATGCGAAATTTTTTCCGCCCGCTCCTTCTGAGAACCTGTGATCATACAGACTTGAAGCCGGGGAGCAAAGCGCTTAAGCTCATCGGCCCAGTTGTAAACGAGAGAGGCCGGAGCGACAATGAGGGCCGGATTTTCCCCAAGCCTCTCCTTTTCTGAGAGCAGGACCGTAATTACCTGAAGTGTCTTTCCAAGGCCCATTTCATCTGCCAGAATCCCGCCAAAACCATAGGCATCCAGAGTCTTTAACCATTGATAGCCGGTAACCTGATAGGGGCGGAGCACATTCTGAAGCTCCTCCGGAACCTCGTGGTCAGAGTCCTCAATAGTCTTAAAGTCCTTTACCAGAGATTTAAAATGACGGTCACGCTTCACATAAAGGGACTCATTCTTCTCCAGCATTTTCTCAAGATAAAGCGCCCGATAAACGGGAACATGCATTTTTCCCGAGGTAAATTCCTTCGGAGAAAGCCTGAGCGATGTCATAAGCTGCTCCAAAAGCTCAATGCTCTCACCTTCCAGCTTTAAAAAGCCGCCGTTCTTCATTCGATAAAACTTTTTCTTTTTCCGGTAGCTGTCCAGAACCCCAAGAAGCTCCTCCTGTGGAATGTCTTCGGAAACGATGGACAGATTCAACAGCTGGCTTTCGATGGACACGCCGACCGAAAGCTTCGGCGCCCGCCTGAGATTCAGACGCCGGAACCGGTCCGTTGCCTGCACCTCGCCGAACAGGGCCAGTTCGTCAATTCCCTCATCCAGAACCCGGTAAATCTCCTGCTCGTCGCCGTCACAGCAGCATACGGCAGGCTCCTCGCTGATATGCGGAAAAAACTCCAGAACAAGCCTGGCTGCGTCGGTCTCCTTTTCCGTATCTCTTGGGAAGTCTCCCGCAAACAGATGAGAAGAAAAGTCAGGTCTGGCGGCATCCATGACCGACACGTGCCGGTCGCCGTACATGGCTTCCGCACGGCAGCTTATGTCGGAATTCTCCGAGTCCAGATAAAATACCAGCTTTGCCTCCGGCGGAAGATAAGAACGGATTTCCTCCCCGTCCTTCTCAATAATCTCGGCATGCTCACGAAGCCACGGGAGCGCGGTATAATAAAAATCCCTCAGCCGGTTCCGGCCTATCAGAAGATTTAAAGCGCCGTTTGTTTCCTGCTGAAGCAGCGGATCCATCTGCCTGGCATGTTCGGAATCCATGCGGCAGAGGAGGCCGTCATCAATATAATAAAACGCTTTCTGCCCGCGGATAATCTCCGGCAGCTTTCCGGAAATACGGATTCCCTGAAAAAATCCCCTGTCGTCTTCGGTCCGCTCAATGGTCAGACTCAGCACAGGGAGCTTATCCTCCAGAATCAGAGAACCTGTTTTCTTTTCCGAACCGCTTTTATCCAGATATTCCAGCGCCGCCGGCCGATGAAGTTCAAAGAAATCATCTAACGCCCTTCCAAAAAGAGGAATGGAACCCTTGACTTCCACATAGTTCTCCTGAAAATCATAATAGTCCCGCGAAAACCGAAGCGCCCGCATCCGCTCTCCGCTCACAATTTCCCGGATGAAATTCAGATACTTCTGTCCCTGTTCCGAAAAATTTTCCGGAGACATATTCCACACGGTTGCGCTTCCAAAAGTCATGACTTCTTTCTTTTCCGAACAGGACACAAGACTGGTAAGATTCTTTACCACATATTTTTTTGTACCGCCAATTCGAAATGACAGACTCCATTCATACGGTTCTATCTGAAGCCGCGGCTCCAGCTCAAACTTTTCCGCAGATATCATCAAAGAGCGGGAAGACGCAGACATCGGCCTGACAGTCCGGCACTGGTTTAAAAACTGTGAACTGGACCAGTCCGTCGCATCTCCCAGCGGATTCTGTTTCAAGTATTCCTTAAGGTGAAAAAAAAGCGCCCACTGGTGAACACAGAACTCACTTCTTCCATAATACATATTGGCATCGTAGGTGCTCTTGCATCCACGGACTTCACATTGCCCCTTAATAATATGCTTCCGGTTAAAGGAAATCTGAACGGCGGCCCTGGCCTGTCCACTGTCGGCATGGCCCAGAATCGTGCCCCTCATTTCCCTTTCTCCGGTAAAATAATCATTTTCATATCCGGTGCTGACAGAGTCCATGACGACCTTTCCCGCACGCGCCAGCTTTACAGCTGACCGCCACATGGAAACCTTACAGTCCATTTCCTCTTTCATCGCTTTACTGTCAAAATAAGTGTAATTTTCCGGAAAGGCATCATCTTCCTTGGTCACCACGACATCTGACAGCTCTGCGCTGTCAGACCCGTCTGCGGCTTCTTTCTCAAGCGCATCGCCATATTCCTTTTCGATTTTATATAAGACAGCCGCCATATGCTTACACTTTGAGCCATCCTCCGCATAGGGGCATGTACACCGCATGCTGCTGACATGCGCTCCTTTCAGCGTGATGGTAACGCGATACGTTCGCGTACCGATTACAGTTGCACGATACTGATCCCCCTGCTTTTTCAGATTCCGGACATACCCGCCACTATAATACCGCCTTCCGCGTCCAAGAATTGTCCGGTCAAACAAATAAGTCCACTCCATTGTATTCCTTCTTAATCTCTTTATAGTTATTTCCCTTACTCTTTATCCGGCTTAAACTGGTCCGGATACCTGGTACTGCCTTCATATCCACAGATACCCATTCTGGGAGAATTACATACCGGCAAATAAGATTCCAGTATAGACTCATACTCATTTTCTTCATACTCCTCCTCTTCGTACTCTTCCTCTTCGTACTCTTCCTCTTCGCACTCTTCCTCTCCCTCTTCATAGTATCGCGCTTTTAAACACTGTTCACACCAGAAAGGCTTTTCTCCATAATAGGCCTCGGAAGCCACCCACTTTGCTTCCCTCTCTTTACAGTTACTGCATAGGATTTTCAGCGGATTGTTACGGGATAAAATTACAATTTCAGAATTCTTTTTCTGTCCTTCCCGGCAGCTGTGTATCTTTAATATCAATTCTGTTGTTGAACCAAAATCGTACTCATAAAGAACAGAATCACCCACCCCGACAACATCTTTTAAGCGGTAATTCATATTTTTCGATGGCGTCCCCCAAAACATATATGTATCGGGACAGCTTTCATATTGTATCCCACGAATCGTAAAAGCGCTTAAGTGCCCACAGCACTCCACCCAGATATCGCGAATAAATTGATCCAGCTCTTTTAATGTGGTATCCTCACTTGCTTCAACAATCAGCCAGTAATCTTTCATATATTTCCCTGTAATAACAATCTGAAAATATCTGCATCTTCTTTTTTCCGTTTCTGCTTCCAGCTTAATCTTCCTGTTCTTACATGCCTCCAGATGGCGGAGCATTCCGCTTCTGGTATACTCCTTTCCGCAGTATTTACAAAATCCTTTTGTCTGAACAGCCATAATCTTTCCTCCGTTTTATTTATTATCACATATTGCTCCAAACCGCCTTCTGGCATATTTTTTATTGTAACAATTCAGCCTTGCATCTTCCTTATGAAAATTTCGGGTAAAAAAGCTTATGAAAACAAGTTTTCAACGCTTTTTTTACCTGAAATCTTCGCAAGGCTGAACTGTTACTTTTTATTCTGATTTCAGTTCCCTCTTATATTTATAAAATGTATTCCTTGCAAGGCCTGTCAGTTTCATGCAGTCCGCATCTGATAATGTACCATTAAAATCCCTGCTCTGCTCCTGTATCTGTTTCTTGGCCTTAATGGATTTCTTTGTTGTCAGCTTTGCTCCCTGTTTCTGCCCTATCTGCTTGCCATTCAATCTCGCTGTTTCTATGCCTTCTTTTGTTTTTTGATGCAGTTCCTTTGCTTCTTTCTCTGACTGTTCAATCGCAAGTCTTATCTGTTCTTTTGCAAGTGATGTAAGGTATTTATTCACACTCTCCAGGACAAATTCAGCGTTTGTTCTGGTCATTAATATATTACTCTCTAACGCATTCTTATATGTACTTGTATTAATATGCGGCTCCTTCAAAAACACAAGCTCTATTCCCTTATTGAACAATTTCTCATACAGACAAAAGCCCTCGTCTGCATTCCGGCTCATTCGTAATACACTATCAAAAACAATGGTATCTCCTGTTTTGACTTTTTTATACAGTTTATCCCATTCCGGCCTGTCCTGCCCTGTCCCTGTATATATTTCCTGTATTATTACCGCCTCGTCATAACTGCCCTTAATATTTCTAATCTGCCTGTCAATGCTCTGTTGTCTTGTACTTACCCAGCAATATCCATACACACACATAAGCAATACTCTCTTTCAGTATCATTTCTGTTATCTGTTTATTTTGATACTTTGCATTATGATATTAAAGTCAGAAGATATCCTGACCCCAATATCGTAACAGTTCAGCCCTGCGAAGATTTCGGGTAAAAAAGTGTTGAAAACTTGTTTTCATAAGCTTTTTTACCCGGAATCTTCATAAGGCGGACGCCACAAGCTTCTTGTCCGCAGTACGCGGGCAAGAAGATACAAGGCTGAACTGTTACCTAATATTATCTTATCACCTGAAATCTGTATGTCAATAGTTTTTATTGCTTATTTAATATACATTAGAATTAATACATAATTCCAATTCATCAGCCCCAATTCAAATAACGAACTGCCAGCTCCTGCACTGCCAAAGTCGGACCCTGATCATAGAATTCATCAGGATACTCTCTCTCCATCCGTCTTGCTTCTTCCATCAAAAACGGAATCATACTTTCATCCCCCCGCATCCCTAACACAAGACAAAGCAAAGATTTTAAATATTCACTATGAAATTGCGGGTATGTTTCCATAATCCAGTCGCAGCAATTCGTATTGCTCAGCATAAAGAAATGTAATGCATTTTCAATAAAAATATCCTGCTTATTGCGTATACACTTTTCTTTTATTAGTGGTAACAGTTCCTGTTCATGTTCCAGTAGTTTTTCTCTAAGAAAGCTTCTGTTACTGCCAGATAATCCTTTACGCATCAGTCTCAGCATCTCATCAGGTAATACAGCGCTTTCAATCATTTTTTTCAGTTCTAAGTCTTCTTTTGTCTGAGTAAAGTGATTATTTACCAAATCTATTATTCTTTCGCTCATTTCCGGATCTGAATATATCGAATACTCAAATTTTGCTGCCGAAAACTCTATATCTCTATGAGTATCCAGAAATTTTCTCACTTCATTTTTAATACCCTGCTTTTTCTTTGCATCTGTAAAATCATATCCTGTTCCCGTGCCACTCATCCTCTTCCTCCTCGCTCACAAATACTCCGTATCGGAATTTGCACAAGGGTTTTCGATACGGAGTACTAATACTGCAAACTTCTTATATCCATTCTACCAGAGTTCTCTTACAAAAGGAACAAAAACTTTCAAAACTCTGGTTCTGACGGACTGTGTTACTGTTTCTTCTCAGGTACGGCAAAAATTTCCAGGCTTACAGTTCATTGATGGCGGCAGTAACTGGCATATTGCGAATCCGCTTTGCCGGGGCATGAACCGCGGCAACCACGGCAGCAAGGTTAAACACAACAATAATAACAAGCTGCATAATTGGTAAGCTCCAGGGAATTCCAAAGTACCTTGTAAGCAGTCTGATATACAGAAAACGGCTAAGGACAATCCCTGTACCGACGCCGATTATAAGGCCAGAAACAGCATAGGTAAAAGCTTCTGCGGCAATCATTCGGGTGAGTTGTTTCCCATCCATTCCAACCGCCCTCATGGCGCCGTATTGTTTTATCCGGGCGGTGACACTCATGGAAATGCTGTTGATAATGTTAAACAATGTAATCATTGCAACAATCGCCAGAAAACTATATACAACAAAGACGAATGCCATATAGGTTGCATGATCCTGCGCGTTGTTTTCACGCATATCTTCAAAAATCACATTGTATCCGGCAAAACTGCTGATTTGTTTCACAGTATCATCCGTAGCATCTTTGCCCAGCAGGACCCCGATCATGCTGTAATTTTGCTCCCCGGTTAATCTTAAAAAGGTTTCCTGTGAACAAATCACACTGTATTCACTGGAATATACCCCGTCAGATAAAGCACAGACAATTTCAACTTCCTGCCCCGCAATCTGAATGGTATCGCCAACCTTCAGGGGATTATCCTTATTTGAAACTGTCATAACTTTATTGCTGTCGCCATAGATCTCTGACAGATTTCCCTGTATAAGACTGTCATGTGCGCTATCCAGCAAATATTTGCTATACGATGTTATATTCACATGATCAATTCCCTGCCGTGAAGACGTGGCCGAAACATTCTCAATATATGCGCTGCCAAAAACATGATCCACACCTGGAACAGAACGGATGCTGTCCATCAGGCTCCGGCTCAGCACCTGTCCATTTGCATAGCCGGTGAGAGTGATGTCCGGCTGCCACGGCCGCAAGGACGGAAGCAGGGCGTGTACAAAATCCAATCCGACCGAAAAACTGAGAAATAAGATAATACTGAGGGCGAAACTGGCAGTCATCAGAAACCAGTTCTTCTTAGAGGCAGCCGCATGGTAAACACCTAATGTCTGCTCGACTCTGCCAAGGCTCAGTCCAAGAGTCCGGTTCACAGATGGTACTGTATCCGAACTGCCGGAAACCGCCGCTGCGGGAGAGACTCTGGCTGCGCGTTTGGCAGGTGATTGTGCCGCCAGAAGAACAGTAACAATGCCAACCAGTACTCCGCTGATTAGTCCGGCCGGACTGAGGGCAATCACAGGCATTGTATCAAACTCGCCGCCAATCCCATAGTGCAAAACCGCGCAAATTCCCCAGCTGACTGCCGTTCCTGTGAGCACGCCGGCCATAACCGCAGTTTTGCACCAGTTCAGAGCCTCAAGACGCACATAACGGATAATCTGCTTACGGCTCGCGCCAATGCAGCGCATCATACCAAAGAATTTCGTTCGCTGGGCCACATTGCTGTTCATGCTGCCGGAAATCATTAATACACCAGCCAGCATCACCAGAACAAACAGAATCGCCGCCAGCCCATAGATATTTTTCACAGACTTATTTCTGCTTTGCCCGGCGAGTCCCATAACTGCGGTATTTTCAGAAATGCTTTCATCCGGCAAATCATATTTTTGTTTTAATTCCGTAATAGCGCCGGCCGCCTTTGACGCATCCTGAAACTGAACATAGCAGTCCGGTTTCAACGACGTACCGTTTTGTTCCATAAGCGAAGCATACGCCGTCCGTGTCATATACACGGCAATCAGATAAGTCTGTCCCCGATAATCGTCTTTATTATCCGTTCCAAAACCAGATATAATAAATTCATCACTTCCGGCGGGCGTTTTTATTATTACCGTGTCACCGGTCTCTACATCTAAAGCGAATTTCGCATTAGAACTGAGCATAACCTCCCTGTCACCTTTGGGGGAATTTCCTTCTTCAACAGCATTGGAAAGCTGGTTCAGATAGATGCTGTCAGCACCATACAAAGCGGCTCTTTTCTCCCCAATGTAATATGGCAGATCTGCATCCGTATTGAATACCTCCGACCAGCCAACAGCTGTGACATCAGAGCGCCGGCCGATTTCCTCCCCGATGCTCTGAGAGATATGTTCCAGCCGGATATGCCAATTGCCATGCTTATTCTGTAATTCAGCGCTCTCTTTCCGAATGACCATATCTGCTACGCTAAAAATTGCTGTCACAAGCAGAACGGAAACAGTAATGCACAGAATGATCATACGGTTTTGTCGTTTTCGCACCTTTGCAGAAATCGGGATAAGGCTTAAATAGCTTTCCATTCATGGCACCTCCCAAAATCTGTCAGGCTGCCGTCCGACACCTGCAGCACCCGGTCAGCCGCCTGAGCAATACTGCGGTTATGGGTAATCATAATAATCGTCTGCTCATACTTTTTAGATGTTTCTTTGAGCAATGCGATCACCTCGCTGCTGTTTTGTGTATCCAGATTGCCCGTGGGCTCGTCAGCCAGGATTAAAGAGGGACGCGTAATCAGTGCACGTCCGATAGCCACTCTTTGCTGCTGGCCTCCGGAAAGCTGACCTGGCAAATGATTCCGGCGCTCTTTCAGATTCAGCACACTCAGAAGCTCTTCCAGGTATTTCCTGTCCGGCTTCTGGTAGTCCAAAAGCATCGGGAAAATAATATTCTGTTCCACAGTCAGCTCCGGAATAAGATTAAATGCCTGAAAGATAAAGCCGATGTTCCTGCGGCGGAATACAGTCAGTTTTCGGTCATTCATGGAAAAAATATCCTTGCCATCAATCAGTACTTTACCCGAAGTTGGCATGTCCAGAGCCCCGATCATATTCAGCAGCGTACTTTTGCCGGAACCGGATTCTCCAACGATTGCCACATACTCCCCCTTGGGAACAGAAAAGCTGACATTCTTCAGTGCCCTTACAACCGTTTCCCCACTGCCATAGGCTTTGCAGATATTGTTGACCTCTAATAAATTCATAGTGCAAACACCTCTTTCTAAATGTTCTTGCGATACAGACAGACTTCTTTTTCTGTCTGCGTTTGAAAGAATAGCACTGAAATATTACTGTAACCTTACAGTCAGCCTACAATCTTGTAGGAATTAGAAAATTCATTGTGAAGCTTGTCCCAATCCCCAATTCACTGTCCACTTCAATTGCGCCGTCATGCGCTTCAATGATTGCTTTTGCAAGCGGAAGGCCGAGGCCGATCCCCTGCGTGTCTTTGGAAAAACGGCTCCGGTAAAACCGCTTAAAAATATGGTGCAGATCCGCCGGGTGAATACCACAGCCATTATCCTTCACTTCAATCTGAACAGAAAAGGACGACGCTCTCCATTCAATGCGAATGCTATCGCCATTTTCCGTATGATCAAATGCATTTTTCACAATATTGTCAATTGCCTCAGACATCCAGTCACGATCGCATAAAAGAAAAACATTGTCCGGGCCAGACAGAATAATTTCTTTCTGTTCCTGTCTGGCTCTGTATGCAAAATGCAGTTCGATATCATGTATCATGTCAGCCACATTCTCCGCGGCCTTTTTTAACACAACAGAGCCGGCATCCAGCTTTGTGATTTTAAGTAAATTTTGAACCAGCGTTTCAATTCGGTCCAGCTCCTGCTCGGACAGATCCGCAAACTCTTTCACGGAAGGCAGATTCACCGCTTCATCCTGAAGCAGACCATTATAAATATTCAGAGCTGTCAGCGGTGTTTTCAGCTGGTGGGAAATATCGGAGATCGTATTTTTCAAAAATTCTTTTTCTCTCATCTGGTTTTCTGCATGAGCGCTTAAGACTGCCGCCAGTGAATTAACGGAATGAAATAAACGGTATAATTCACCTTCACTGTCACACACAATGCGGGCGTTGACATCGCCATCAAGATACGCATTGATCTGTGATACTGCCTGTTCCATGACCTTATTCTGTCTTCTGAAATAAGAATAGCAGATTGTCCACATGGCAGCCACCTCCAGCAGAAAAACAGACAGCAGGCACAAAGAGAGCCTTTGGCAGTACATCCACAGAACCCCCTGTGCCAGCAAGAGAAATGCAGCCCAGACGGCTGATAGCGCCAGAAACAGATTTTTGATGTCTTTATTTGCAAATATTTTCATAGGCCTCCTCACTGAATTACATTCCATTTATAGCCCATGCGCCGAACAGTCAGAAGCATTCGCGGTTCGCCAGGGTTATCCTCGATTTTCATGCGGAGCCGCCTTATATATACGGTAAGAGTACTGTTGTCAATATAATTTCTGTCGCAATCCCACAGCTTATCTAAGATTAGTTCTTTAGTAAGTACCATATTGGGATTTCTCATAAACAGACACAGCAGCTTATATTCTGCGGCGGTCAAATCCAGCAGCCTTCCATTTTTGAAAGCCTGCCCCTGAAGCAAAAGAACTTTGATGCCATTCGACTGAAGCTTTGTGTCCGCCGCGTTAAAAGAGTTTGCCCGCCGAAGCAGGGCATTGATTCTGGAAACAAGAACTCCTAATTTGAATGGCTTTGTAATATAGTCATCACCGCCAATATCCAGTCCCATAATAATGTTCATCTCTTCATCTGAAGCCGTCAGGAAAATGATTGGCACCTTAGATGTAACCCGTACCTTCTTACAAAATTCAAAGCCGGAACCGTCCGGTAACGATACATCCAGCACCAGCAAATCATATGTTCCATTTACCCACAGCATATCCGCTTCTTTAAGTGTTCTGCCAACATCCAGTTCATATCCCTGTTTATGAAAAGCAAATGTCAGCCCGCCAACCAAACTCAAATCATCTTCAAGAAGCAGTATTTTACTCATAGTTTCTCTCCTTCCCTTGTTTTGTCCGGCCATCAGCTGGTTTCTTTGCATTTTTCTTCTTTTTATGCGTAGTGGTATTTTTCCCTGTTCTGATTCAGAAAAACCAGTGCTACAATCGTGGTGATTAGTTCCGCCACTGGTACTGCAAGCCATACACCTGTCACACCCAGAAGGTGAGGCAGGGTGAGCAACAGCACTGTGATCAGTCCAAAAGACCGAAGAAACGACAAAATCGCTGATAATTTTCCATTTGATAGTGCTGTAAATGTGGCAGAGGTAAAAATATTCAGTCCGCAAAACAGAAAGCTAAAGGGGAAAATCAAAAATCCATTTCGTGTAATTTCATAAACAGGTGTTCCTTTTTCAGCAAAAATACCAGCCAGCGGAGAGCCAAAAATAAATGCCACTGCAAAAACAGAAATCGAAACAGCCGTAAGAAACCGCATGGAAATGGAGAATACATTCTTTAACTGTTTATCGTCCTGCTTCCCATAGTTATAGCTGATGACAGGAGCCACTCCCATGGAAAAGCCCATGTAAAGGGCGCTCAATAAAAACTGCGTATAGATAATGATTGTGATTGCCGCAACCCCGTCTTCTGCAAGCAGATTCATCATAATCCGGTTAAAAAGAAACGTTGTAACCGCTGCTGCCGCCTGGCTTACCATTTCCGAAAAACCATTGGTACAGCTTTCTGACAATACGGAAAAATCTATCACCGGCTTTCTAAAATGCAGATTGTTTTTCTTTGCCGAAAAGAAACATAATCCTGCTGCTGCCGGTATCATATAGCCAATGCCTGTACCAAGCGCAGCCCCCTTAATGCCCATTTGTAATGGTGCCATAAAAATATAGTCCAGTAAAATATTAGCGATTCCCGCGCTTACACCAAGTGCCATGCCAACTCCGGGGTGTCCCGCTGTTACGATTAAATTTTGAAAAAGCACTTGCAGTATATTGGCGGGCGTGAACAGCAACAGGATAAAAAGATATTCCCTGCAATACGGAAACAGAACACGGCCCGCCCCAAGTCCCCGGACAATCCGGTCAATAAAAACGGTTCCCACAGCTGTAATTAAAATCCCTGACAAAATCCCCGCAGAGATAATCAGTGTAAAATCCTGTGACGCTCTCCTTTGTTCCCCTGCCCCCATTTTACGGGCGATGACAGCGCTTCCTCCTGTTGCAAGCATAGTTCCCATACCGACAATCAGATTGATAACAGGGCAGGCAATGTTCAGTGCCGAAAGCGCATTGGTATCTACAAAGCGTGCCACAAAAATCGTATCAGCGATTGTATAAAACCCCATGAATATCATCATTAAAATCGTTGGAAATGCAAATTTCAATAATGATTTTATTGTAAAGTTCTGTGATAATGGATTTATGTCGTTCATTCTCTCTGTCCTCCATTTTCTTTCCGCAATATAAACGGATGTGTCGGATAGGCACTTCCCCATAGCCGGTATCTGCCCAATTCCCTTCCTCGTATCAATCAGGGATTTTTTATACCTGGCTTTGAAAAAGTACCGTTTCCTCCTTTCTCTCTGCATTATAGCAGGATATTTCAATCCGAATTTCATATATCTTGCGGTTTTAAGGACAGACAGCGCCCACTTTAAATATTATCGCCAAAGTGGCTTCCGTTTCTTCAGAAAATCTCTTTAATTACTGTGCCACATACATTTCTTTCAATTCTTCCAGAATCTTCTCCTTTGTTCTGCCAATCAACCCCAACTGCTTAATGTCAACGCTTTCGTTTTGCATCCGCTGCACAAACCCTTGAATATCAGCATAAACTCCTTTGGGGGCCGCAATCTTGACCGTAGGATCAATCAATTCTGTCAGACGGAAAACATCGTTCTTATGTTTCTTGATGTTTTTGCTGTCCACGTGTTCTCCTGCGGCTTTGCGATCCGTCAAATCCACCCACGCTTTTGCCTTAAACGGAATCAAATATGCCGCATCCAAGACGGTTACTCCATCAACAGTGACTTTCCCCTGTTTCAAAAATTCGTAGTAATCATCGTCCAAAAGGATTGCGGACAAACTCGAAATATCTTCGTCCATCGGCAGCGGTGTTAGCACTGCATCTTCTGGGAGCTGAATAACATCCAGCTTTCGAGTAAAAAGTTCAATCATCGCAGGATACTGATTCGAGATTGGATGATTAAACCGATAAAGCTGCGGTACTCCCGAACTTTTACTGCAATGCTCGTATCCCGCCTGTTTTACATATTCCCAGAATTTCTTTCCGAAATTAGCATCAACTGCTTCTATAATCAGAACAAGGTCAATGTCCTTTGTTGCGCGGAACTCTAATCCTTCCTCCGTCATCAGAATGTCACAGGCCGTTCCACCAATGATGGCATACTGTTCTTCGCTGCCTTTGAACCATTCTTTAAAGCTGTCAATTCCTGTAACCATCTATCTTCCTCCACAATTCATTCAGCATTTCTTCTACTGCTTCTTCAACTCGTTCATCTGCATCTTCTCTCAATGCTAATGCCAGCGAAAGTTCGTCTACAATATTTCGCGCGGACAGTTTTCGTGGATTGTATCTCCACATTTCTACTTCCACCTGCATCTGCGAATCCTGGAGGTTGCTCGTCATAACATCTTTCCATTGAGAGATTTTTTCTGTTGCATAACATTTGACATTCGGTGCATTCAGCATAGAATACTCTGCTAATGCCGAGTATCCGCTTTCTAGTAAATCTGTTCCCACAAATTTCTTTGGAACGTAGACGATTCGCTTTATCGGATTCAGTAATTTATCTTCTGCTTTCTGGAACAGCATTTTAGGAGAATCCTCAGACAGTAGAATCCTTTGCACACCCATTTTCTTTATCTGTAACAATCCCATTTCCTCAAGCTGCTTCGATGCTCTCGATATGGAAGTGGGAGTCAACTCCAAATCTTTCGCGGCCTGACTTGTAGTCAGTTCTTGTGCACCCTCATAAATGAAATGCAGCAGCAACATCTGCGCCGATGGAAGTATTTCCTCCCTTGTCTGCTTTTCCGCATTGCATCGTTCCTGCAAATACAATGCCATAAAAGGCAAATAAATTTGTCGTCCCTCTACAATAAAAGGAATTTTTTCACGAATCAAATATTCTTTCTGGCGAAAGCCAAGTTCTTTTAACACCAGTACAACGGGCAGATTTTCATTTCTCTGTATCCGGGCAATATGCTTTTTCAGCACCTCAATCTGCTCCAGTTCTGTCTTAGGAAAAAGGAAAATCACCTTTTGTCCATTCATAGACACCATCTGTAAATGATACCTTGTAGCTATAAAATTGGGTAGATGCTTAAACTCCACATTCTCATAGGCAACCTTGATTCCAAGGACTTTATTGAGATATTCCATGTCTTTACCTACATTCTTAACTTTTTCTCTGTATTATAACTCTTTTTAAGTTAAGATGCAATATTTGAGTTAAGAACAACCAAAAATCAACGTCATCATTAACAATTTTTACGAAAAAACAGAGCCTTGACCCATTCCATCAAAACCGAACAGCTCCGGCAGAATTTGGGGCATAGAAAAGCCCGGAAAGCCATGCTTTTCCGAGCTTTTTGAATGCTTTTGGGTTGTCGATTAACGCTTGCTGAACTGCGGAGCGCGACGGGCTGCTTTGAGGCCGTATTGAAATTCTTTAATTGCCGTTTTTCCTTGATATTCCGGGCTTTTCCGGCTTTCTGCTTCTCAGTTATCCGGTGTGCGGACCATAAAAAACGGCCTTTTTTCATTCAGCGACAGGCTGATAAAACGCACCATTTACTACCCCAAACAGCTCTTCTGGTTTATTGTACTTCACTTTTGCATAGATGTCCATAGTTGTTTTGCTGTTTTCGTGTCCGGCAAGGTATTGCACTGTCTTTGGATCAACGCCAGCATAGAGAAGATTGGTGATGTAAGTGTGCCGCAACTGATGTGGTGTCACATCAAAGTCCAGCGTATATTTGATTTTGGGTTGATTCTTCTGGGTCATACCCAGCGTTGGAGTAACCGTATATTTGATACTCTCCCCATTTACATACTTATAATAGTTTCGGGGCTTAGTGGAGCGGACAACTACATACTGCCACACTCTTTGAAACTGCGAAGCAGCCAGCGGCTCTCCTTTGCTGTCAGCGATCACATAATCTGATATGGAATTTTCTTTCGCTTCTCTCAGACAATCCACCAAACACTTCGGTATCGGAATATCCCTTTTTGCTGCCGGAGTTTTTAGCACCGTAGAAATCACGGGTCTGTTATGCTCTGTACGCCAAGCCCGCCTTACCGATAGATAAGGTGTATCCTCGTCCAAAAATACACAATCCCATTGCAGTGCAAGAATTTCTTCCCGGCGCAGACCGGAATACAAACCGAGCATAATAAACAAATATGGAGGAAGCCCCTTGACTGTATCCAGAAGCACGGCTACCTGCTGATCTGTCAATGCCTCCTTCTTTTTTGTCGGTTTTCCGCCTTTACCGGATATTCCTGCACAGGGGTTGTGTTCAAGGATTTGGTTTCGCTCTGCCGTATAAAAAATGCACTTGAGCAGCATATTGACCTTATTGTATAAGCCTTCTGATTTCTTTGACAATGGAACAAGAGCCAGCCGAATATCGTCAGCAGTCACTTCTTCCATATACATCTCTCCCAGGGGTTTGATGATATAGTTTGTCATATCCCTCGTATAACCTCTGAGTGTAGACGCAGACACCTTTGCCGACTGCATCAGCAGCCACTTCTCGCCATACTCGGCTACTGTCGGGTGCTGCCGGTGAAAGATAATTTCTTCCACCTGCTTCCGGGCCTCTAACTGCTTCTCATACAATTCTTCACAAGTAGCGGCATACAAACTCAACTCTTTGCCATCTGCATCCGTAATCCTGGTTCTGTAATACTGGATTCCTTTCAATGTAATGGTCCCATACTTCGGGATCTGTGCTTTCTTTTTTGCCATCTTTGATCGTCCTTTCTTGATAATGTGTAGTCTCCGTATCTACACTCTCTTTTTATCAGAAAGCCTCGATTTAATCAAAGATACGGCTGATGCAAAACAAAGAGCGAGACATCCTTGCCTCGCTCCTGCTTTACTTCCTATTTTATTATTACTGTGCTGCGTCCCAGCTTGCAAACGCGCAACTCATTGATCTGACCAGCTCATCTGGTCGGTTGTACTTAACCTTCGCATAAATGTCCATGGTAATCTTGCTGCTTTCATGGCCTGCCAAGTATTGAACCGTTTTGGGATCTACCGACGCATGAATAAGGTTGGTGATGTAAGTATGCCGCAGCTGATGGGGTGTTACCTCAAAGTCCAGGCTGTAAACCACTTTTCCGTTATGAGCGGCCTTTTCTCCCAAGACAGGTGTGACAGTATGCTTTACTCTTTTTCCATCTTCATACCGATAATAGCTCCGCTCCTTGACCGTCCTCGTAACAATATACTGCCACAGCCGCTTAAACTGCGTGTAGGACAACGGTTCGCCATCCCGGTTTGAAACTACATATTCCGAAGTCGAAGTTTCCTTTGCTGCTTTCAAGCACTCGGCCAAACAAACAGGGAGGGGGATATTTCTCCCCGCAGCCTTGGTTTTCAATTCATCTGAGATCACCGGTCTGTTGTGTTCTGTATGCCATGCTCGCCTTACCGTCAGATATGGAGTATCCGTATCCAGATATACTGAATCCCATTGCAGAGCAAGAATTTCTTCCCGGCGTAGACCCGCGTACAAACCGATCATGACAAAGACATAAGGCGGCAAATCTCGGATAGCATCCAAAAGGCGCTCCACCTGTTCATCTGTCAAAGCCTGACGATCCTCTTGAGGAACACCGCCACCTTTTGTTGTCAGATAAATCGTTGGGTTATGGTCAATAATCCTGCTTTCCATCGCTGCGCGAAAGATAGACTTGTAAAGGATTACCACAGATTTATAAACCGATGTAGATTTCTTGGAAACTGGAACAAGGGCAAGCTGAATATCATCCAGGCTAACCTCGCCCATCCGTTTATCTCCCAATTCCGCTATAATATGCCGCCTGACCTTTGAGGTGTAATCCGTCAAAGTAGTAGCTCGTACATGAACCGACTGCATCAGCAGCCACTTTTCACAATACTCTGCAACTGTGGGCGTTTTCCGATGAAAAGTAGCATTCTCAATCTGTTCCAACGCAAGCGTTTCTTTGTTATATAGTTCTTCAGGTGTTTTTGCGTAGAGAGCTACGAGCTTTCCATTCGCATCTTTGATTCTGGTCCTATAATATAGGACACCTCTTTTCATAACTGTGCCATATTGAGGAAGCATTATTTTTCTATTTGCCAATTCCTCCACCTCCTAAAAAAGATCTCCAGCGCTGTACCTTTGTTTTATCAAACATCTCTGATTCCATCAAGGATACGGACTGGCTCACGATCTTCCGCTTCGAGGCTTACGGTAAGTTGTGCTTCTCTCAACAGGCTTTGCCCTGTGCGTACATTTTGCGATATACTCCTGGAGACCCGCCGCAGTAAAATACACACAGCCATTCTGAACATACTGCACATAAGAGATCAAGCCGTTGTTACGGGCGGCATCCAGCGTTGCGATGCTGATTCCTAAGATTTCAGCCGCTTCTTTTCGTGTAATGAGTTTTTCCATAGACCATATTCCCTCCAATCTGTCAAGGTTATCATCGTGCTTTCAAAATCACATGAATACGCTGGCAGCCGAAACTGCCAGCGCATGGTATCTGATTTTGAGTAGAAAACGACCAACAAAGAAAGTAATCGCTTCCTATTTTAATATGATTCAATTCTCGTCACATTTGCCACGCAACCCTGACGCTGGGAACATAGCAGGTCTCCGCTGGCGCGGTTGTCATAACTCCGCAGCGTCGTTTTACTCGTGCGCCGCAGGGTTCCCCCCAAGTCTTTAGGAGGCCGTGAGGAAGTATCTTTAAGCCCCCGTGCAGTCCTCGCGCCGGATCTGCCACCATCCGTTTTGTGAAATCGTAGATCGCTCCGAAGCAGCTTTGTTCATCACCTCCCTGGCTACTCCATCTTCGCGGCGTTCCACACTCGCTCGTACACGGGTTATGTACCTGTTATGCTGTCTATGAAATTGTCAAAGTGCTATTGAAGGGGGAAAACTTGTCCTTCTATTAACTCTGACAAAAAAAGCAAAAAACAGGCGCTTCAAACGAAACTTTATCAAAAATATTTTGCCAACTGTTTCAAACCGCGCCGGATGCTGTCCCGGACACGGCTTGGGTCTACACCCTCTGCTGCGGCGATCTCTCCTACTCTCATACCCAGATAATACCGGGCATAAATCCGCTTGGCCTGCTTCTCCGGCAGAGCCATCACAGCCGCATAAAGCTGCTCCCGCAGCTGCTTTTCCTCCAAGAGTATTTCCGGCGTCTGGGGCTTCATCAGGACCGCATTTTCAATGCCGTTGTCGCTGTCCAGAGAGTAATGCGCCTTATAGCGATACATTCTCCGGTCATAGGCATCTTCTGCACGCTCGGTGGCACGGATTGCCTCCAGCACATCTTCTGTTACTTCTACAAAGTGATCATTTTTGTAAACATCGGGATATAAGTCCCTAAGATTGACTTTCTTCATTATGTACCTCCATTTCGATTCACGGGCGATTGTCGAGTGAATCGAAATGAGGCGGAGATCGGCAGCGATATACTTCGGGAGCTTTCCCGAAAAATCGACAGCAAAAAGCGCCAGCTCCCCGCAATGGGAAACTGGCGCAGCAAAAACACCTATTATTCTGCTGATTTAGATGGAATGATAATACTGATAGATAGTCATACTCTCCCGGAGGAGGAGCAAGGCTTTTTTTAATTGATGCAGCTCATGGCTATTGCGAATGACGAAAATTGACATGGCGGTATCCTCCTATGTACCGCCGTGCCTTACACAATGCTAAAGTCCTCGAAGCAAAAAGAAACGGCGGCCTTGATCTACTCAAAACCGCCGTATCAGCTATGTAGGTTTGCATGGGAAATGATCTGCCTGCCAGCGGTTTTTTTCTTTTCCCCGCTGGGGAGGCAGATGTTTGAATATGGTAGCTCGTTTCATTCCACAAAGAACAGAATCCGCCGGATCAGCTCCGGGATATTGACCGGGGCGGTGATATAGTCGTTCACGCCCTCATACCGGTATTCATATTCCGTGGCAAGGTCGTTGTTTTCGGTGAGGATAAAGAACGGCAGAAGCCGGACAGGGGGATTCTTCATTTGGAACATCCCCGCCACCCGCCGCAGCGTATGAAACAGCTCCATTGCTGTGCCGTCCGGCAGTTCCAGATCGCACAAGATCAGTTCAATTTCCTTATCCTCAAAAATCCGGCGCTTGGCCTCCCCAATCGAGGAAACCAGAATCAGGTCAAAGCCCTTTTGCAGCATAGCAGCCCGCAGCACTTCGGCGCTGGTATCTTCCGCATGGACAAAGAGCAGCTTGTGAAAAGTCGGAGCCTTTTCGCCGGATAACTGCCGGTAAGCGTATTCCACCAGCTTATCTTGCAGCAGCAGCCCTTTCATTTTGTCCATGCACTGCGTTGCGCCCCGGCGCATAGCCTCTTGTTCATAGTCGTCCTTGTCATGGCAGGACGCCAGAATAAAAGGCAGCTCCTTGTCTGCGGCCCGCACCTCGTCCAGAAAGTCCATGCCGGAACCGTCCGGCAGGTCGAGATCACAGCAGACCACCAGCGGCATTTCCTCTTGGATGGCGGCCCGCGCTTCTTTTAGCGTACAAGCCGTTTTCACCGGGTAGCCCCGGTGCTGTAAGTATTTTTGCAGGCACCATGTATAGGTGTCGCTGTCGTCGATCAGCAGTATCTTTTTCATGTGTCCTCACCCCCAATATTGATTTACCACAAGCATAAACTACAAATGTTACACAAATGTCCGAGGTGCCTTTGATTTCGACAAAAAAACAGGCTGAATTGTTACAACGCTCGGACATTTCAAAAATTTTTTTGAGAAAAGGCGAAAAAGGCGGAGCAGCACACGCCGCCCCGCCGATCCCATACTATTATTCCATCGCCCGCATTTGTTCAATCAGAGATTGTTTTTTCTGTCTGCGGACTGTCCATACAGACAAAATCAGCTCCATTCCGAACAATACCAGAATGAACAGACCCATTTCCAAAACCGGGAATTTGTAAGGCACTACTTTTCCGGCAAAAGCTCCTACACTAAATTTGCTGCAAGCAAAGATGGAAGCCGGAAGCCCAACGATCAGCGTCGCCAATGTTGCAAAGAATGCATAGCACAGCCCCTCGCAGATATTCATTTTACATAGCTGCTTTTGGGTCAGTCCGATGGAACGCAAAACACTGTTTTCCTGTTTTCTGGACATTTGATTAGAGAGGGTCGTGTTAATTAGGTTGATAACGCCAAAGAGGAATACCAGCCATGAAAGTACCTCCATACTGCCAAATACAAAAGAATTTATATTTTTTTCATACTCAATTACAGTGTTAATATCATCTAATGCAATATCCGTATGAGCGGATATAATATTTTTTAATTCATCCCTCACATGATCCGCTTTTTGGGGATCACTTACAATGCTCCATGAATAATCGAAAGAGGTGATTTCCGGGTGCAGTTCATGGAACAATGCTTCCGGTGCAAATTCCAATACACCGTCAAAGTGATGTGTTCCATGTCCATTATCCAGATTATTGTTAAACACCCCGGATATAGTAACCGGAATGGTTGATTTCCCGGAGATAAGTTCAGCTGTTTCTCCGACACCTATATGTTCACGGTTACTTGTTGCCGAATCAATTAGGATGCTGTGTGTATCCGTCGGCATAGTGCCCTCTATCAATGAAGCTTCAACCTTAGAATAATTTTGATCAGTCAGTATATCACACATACCACCATATTCAATTCCGTTGACGTTATAATTTATATGAAGGCTTTGCCTTTTTGCAATCACATCGGTTACACCGTCAATAGACAAAATTTCCTGTTTGAGTTCCTCATTCAGTGGATTTCCTGCTGCCATGACTTCTTGTTCTGACAACTTTGAATCCAGATAAACCTTATAGTCACCATCCGGGAACTCTTGTCTTGCAAGCGCCTCTGGGGAGCGCAGCAAAACAATGGAGGATACCACAAGCAGGATAATTCCACCCAAACTCAATGAGGCTACAATAGCAACGGTCTTTTTGCGGTCACGCTTAAAATTCGCAATTCCCATTGAAACAGGATTGAGCTTGATATTCTTTTTCCGGCTGCGGATGTCCTTTTGCGCCGGGGTAAAACGGACGGCTTCAATGGGGGAAATTCCTGCCGCTATTTTCACCGGCTTACGGATGGAAACAGATACCATGATCCAACTGCTTATGAGTGTCAAAATAATCGTTGCCACATAGGAAACAGCATTAAATCCCTTGGGAAACAAAAGAAAACCGCCGCATACACCCAGTACTGTACCAATCAAAATTCCGATACTGCCGAGTTTGCGTCCCTCCCGCTTTACAATCCGCTTGATTTGCTTTGGCGTTGCGCCAATCGTCCGAAGCTGCCCGTAGCTCCTGATTTTGTCATTGATGGAGATACGGAAGATACTCTGGATCACAATATAGCCGCCGATCAGCACAATGGCAATCACGCCAGCCATCAGTGCAAAATTAAAGGACTTAGAAACATAAGTAAAATACCTGTTGTTCATGCGGAGATTAGGAAGCTGATATTCCTCTGTAATCTCCCTGCAATAAGAGGTTATCAGTTCTTCGCCCAACTGGTCGCTGTTTTTGAAATGGACATAGGCGCGATAGCCAGTCGGGTCAAACCCTTTCCATTCTGTCAGGGCAGCGTTGGAAAGAATGATAGCGCAGGTATTCGCTTCTTTTTCATTTACGCTGTCCATAATGCCGGTAACGACATAATCACCATGAAAACTCTCGGTGTCTAAGGTCACAGTGTCCCCGATCTTGGCATTGTTTCCATAGGTGGAAAGAAAGTATTCGCTTACGACAACTTCATTTGCCTTTTCAGGAACCCGGCCCTCTAACAACTCCATCTGTGCCTTGGTAATCTCCATCATTTGCGCGTCACAATACACATAGGACGCATGATAGCCCTGTTCCGAAAGTTCCTCACCCAGCATATAGTAGCCGCCTACGCGCTCAAACTCCGGCAGTCCTTTCAGGGTTTCAATGTCGTTTTCCTCTACGCCCAGCCAAACCGCCTCATAAGTATCGACAACCTGATTGCGCTGCATTTGTGTCAGGGAGGTAGATACAATTCCCGTAAAGCAGATCAGAAATGCCGCCAGCGCAACGGCGATCACTACCATCAGATTCCGGCGCTTCTCGCTTTGCAAACTTTTCTTTGCCAGCTTCTTTGTAATGGCGCTGGTATCATTTTCAAAAGGCCATGTCATAGCCTGCCACCTCCTTACTCCACAATCTTTCCGTCCTCAATGCGGACAATCCGATCTGCA
>ERZ808046.325-NODE-325-length-51193-cov-11.721359_pt1 | contig 51193 bp, 41 predicted proteins | sample MGYA00380196_ERZ808046 | MGnify/ENA primary metagenome ERZ808046 (study PRJEB31490, sample SAMN06133421) | mouse gut metagenome | isolation source: Z6_2 | host: mice | place: China: Chengdu | collected 2015-05 ... | reverse complement strand
GCATTCCCGAAGACGGAGTACCAGCGCTGCATCGTCCATCAGGTCAGGAACACCATGAAGTATGTGTCAGACAAGGACCGTAAGCCTTTCTGCGCTGACCTGAAGACAATCTATCAGGCGCCAACAGAAGAAAAGGCCCTGGATGCCCTGGAACGTGTGACAGAGAAATGGAGCGGGAAGTATCCGAATTCCATGAGGAGCTGGAAACAGAACTGGGATGCCATCTGCCCAATCTTCAAGTTCTCCGCTGCTGTGAGGAAGATCATATATACCACGAACGCAATAGAGAGCCTGAATGCCACATATCGGAAACTGAACCGGCAGCGCAGTGTCTTCCCCAGCGATAACGCATTGCTCAAGGCCCTCTACCTGTCGACCTTTGAAGCGACAAAGAAATGGACCATGCCAATCCGCAACTGGGGTCAGGTCTATGGGGAACTGAGCATCATGTATGAAGGACGCCTGCCGGAATGAGTCCCATCTGAGAGCATTATCTGACAGGCGATTTCCTCGCCTGCTATTGACATACGCATTATTTGCTGTTATATATAAATCATGGGCTGGAGTTCTAGTAGAGAGCCACCAGCCCCATTATTATCATAGAAGATCTGTATTTACAGACTTTTGTTCACACACTCCAGAGATATGAAAACTTCTCTTACATTACTTGCTCAAAATCCAAGCTGTCAGACAATGACATTACAAGGAGCAAACCACAACTTCCCAATGCGTAATGCCAAGCAACTTAATCCAATGCTTGAAAAATTTATATTGGAGTGCTTATGAAACGAGAATCCGAATGGATACGCTGTCCTATCTGTGGCAGCAAAACCCGTGACAAAATTAGAGAAGATACCGTTCTGAAAAACTTTCCTCTCTACTGTCCGAAGTGCAAACGGGAAACTCTGATTGAAGTAAAGGATTTACAAGTAACCGTCATCAAAGAACCAGACGCATAAGACGCAGAGCCGATGAATTATGAACTTATAATGAAGTCGAAATCAAGTAAAAACAGTAATTTAGGAGTGTGATGAAAATGTTTAATTTAAAGAAAACAAGAATGAAGAAAAATTCATTTTTGGCTCTATCCATTATATCAGCGTTTATATTTATAGCAGGTGTAATGTGTACTATAACGGGTGACGATAGCCCAGTTAAGTTTATAGTTAATGAAAGCCCAGTAAAATTTATCGTTCCACCATTATTAGTATTTTTTATAACATTTTCTTTATATAAAAATATTAAAAAGTTATAAAAGAAAACACAAAATAATTACCTAATCAACTGATGGTTGAATTGGGTGCAATCAACTGTTAGTTCGTTTCACAATTTGTTTTTAGCTTGTAAAATAACTGCCAGGAGGTGGAACATGGAACAAGAAATGATAGGAAAATTTATATCAGCCTGTCGAAAAGAAAAAGGGCTTACGCAAATGCAGTTGGCTGAAAAATTAAATATTACCAATAGAGCAGTCTCAAAATGGGAAACAGGAAAAAGTATGCCAGATGTTTCGCTAATGCTTGATTTGTGCAGCATACTGGGCATAACTGTAAATGAACTGCTTAGCGGGGAAAGGATTATTATGGAGGATTATCAGAAAAGAGCGGAAGAAAACCTTATGGAATTACAGGCGAAAAAAGAAAAAGCACAAGGGGAATATAATTCTATATTGAAAATTTTGATTGTAACTTTCAGTTCATTTTTTGTGCTTAATATGGTTATGAATTATTTCTTTCCAGAAATAAACTTTAACAATCTGTTGGGTTTGCCATCAATAGCTATTGCCGCTATTCTTTTGGTCAAGTGGTTTTTTAAAAACTATGAGATAAAACCAAGATAAGAACGAATGATTTTATCCTATCTTGGTCTGACTGTGCAATAATAGAATTTACTATATCCGTATCAAGATATAAAAACTGCTTCATTTTTCTCCTCCCTATATTGTCAAGTGATTTTAAACTTACCATTTATTAAGTTGTTCCAATTTTGTATCCACGATTTCCTCAAGAAGTTTCTCATCCTCCAACGCCCGATACTCCCGTCTTAACTCCCGCAACAATTCTTCTTCACTTGGCATATACAATTTATATTTCGATGCAAAAATCTGTGTTTCATTCTCTGGCAAAGTAAATTTTACCACCGATTCACTCTTATCCGCACACAACACAATTCCAATCGGTGGATTGTCCCCCTCATTCATCAGTTCCCGCTCATAATAATGGACGTACATCTGCATCTGTCCCAAGTCTTGATGGGTTAAGTCTCCAACTTTTAAATCAATGAGCACAAAACACTTTAAAATATAATTGTAGAATACGAGGCCAATCCAGAAATGACGCCCGTCAAAGGTAATTCTCTTCCGTCTGGCAACAAAGGAAAATCCTCTGCCAAGTTCTAACAGAAATTTCTGCAAATGGGTAATCAATGCCTGCTCCAAATCGCTCTCATAAAAATCATCATTTGGATTTAGCCCAAGAAATTCAAGTACATAAGGGTCACGGATAATATCCTCGAGTGTTTTAGCCGCTTCTGATGTCTGAATCTCAGCAGCAACCTTTTCTTTATTCTTGCTGGACAACAGCCTTTCGTAGAAAAAAGTATTTATCTGGCGTTCCAGTTGTCTGGTACTCCACCCCGACTTTACTGCTTCCTGCATATAGAATTCCCTTGCATTGTCGTTTTCAACTTTCATCAAAAGCCGATAATGTGTCCAACTCAATTCGTCACGCAATGCGTGACCATTTGGAAAAGCTAAATAGAATTGCCGCATATATTTCAAATTAGTAACCGTAAAGCCTTTCCCAAAATCATGCGTCATCCGCTTTGAGAGTTCTTTCAACAGCCCTGTACCATATTCAGCCTTTTTATTTCCGCCCTGCTCTTCTATAATGGACTTTCCAATATTCCAGTATGCTTCTACCATTGCAAAGTTCGCCGTCTGGTAAACTTTATTTCTTGCTGAAAGCAAAATACTCCTTATCTCATTATAAAAACTCCCTTTTCGGAATTGTGTACCAGTAGAAACGAACTTATGAATATACATTGCATGTAGCAGGCAAATATTTTATAATCAAGTATATAAATGGAGGTTAGCGGAGGAGAAGTGGCTATGAACAAATGGATCAGCGAGGATTGGGAGTTTACCATTTCTGTAACATCCGGAAAAGCTGAACATTGTAGGCTAGGCTTTGAGACAGGGGATACATTTCAGTGCAAATATGAAGTACCAACAGGCTTTTGCCCCAAAACAATGTCTGTATTGTATACTTTATGTGAAATTATACGTTGCGGGGGTAATTATTTAAGCCGAGGCTCAAATAAGGAATATGAGATAGAATTTCCTTGTGCAGATGGCAAGATAGTTTTTCTCTTACAGGCAAAACATATATAATATCAATCTATCTTGTCAAATCGTAATATTACAGTTTGAAGAATTGTCAGGTGAGGGTAAATTTAATAATCAAATGCAAGAATATGCATTTTACTTCAAATATCAAGCATGGGGAACACTTTTCCGAAAAGGGAGTATAAAAATTCTGATTCACCAAAAATTCCCCTTTCATCAACTATACCTAAAACATGGTATTTTTTATTATTATAAATAATGGTATAAATCACCTTATAATCCTACAATAGAAATTATTTCTTAATTTCTATTGTCTAATCACCATTATAGTTTATTTTCCCCAATCCCACAATGCAAAAAACAATACAAAACCCCATTTGTCTATAACAACAAGCAGGTCTGAGAGTTTTTATTTTATACAATTCATTCCCCGCATGATGCTTCACGCAGCTTTCTGATTTTCTCACGGAATTTCTGGTGCTTTTCCGACTTAACGACAATTCTAATAAAGTACCTGCTCACAAGGAAATCTAAGAGATACTCTTTCGGTATTTTAAATTTCTGCCGTATAAAAATGCTCTTTAGCTCCTGTCTGTTGCACCATTTGGCAACAGAACCCTCGGATGGATAACCGCCCGAAAAAGGGCAAAAAAAACCGATAAACCATGATCACTCACAAGTTTATCGGCTTCATATCTTTCCGTCCGCTTCCCATTATCCGTTATTTTTTACAGCTCTTTATTTTTCCTTCCTGGTCACGCCCCGGTAAATCAGTACAGTACATGCTGCCACCACGGCGCCATTCGATATCGAATCCATATTAATGCCGTTCATATTGCAGATAATATTGATGACTATAAAAATAATGAGTACGATTGCCGTGACGGCAACTCCTTTTAAAATTTGTTTCATAACTTCCTGTCTCCTTCCAAAGCAAAAATTTATTTAATAACAGCATACCAGAAAAAACAGCAATTCCCTCAAAGCTGTCATAAAATGCCCTGATTCATGAATAAGCGCGTTTTTTCCCTGCAAAGCACACGTTTATTCATCATTTACGCAAGGCAGCGCTTGATACGGAGAAACAAATACAGTATAATCGTGTGAGTAAGCCTTGAAAGGAAGGGTCTATTAAAATGTTTCTGACTTTTTTTCAGCTTTCCCTTGGCATTCGTAATGTATGGCCTCAGCGCATGAGCCTGAAAGCGTTTATATTGCTTTACATACTGCTGTTGCTTGCCGGAATGCCGGTAACGCTCCTGGCCTGTATCCCTTACGGTCTGTTCGGCATTCTGGTGGCCGTTTGCATATACGGATTGGTTATCTGCCGGGATACCGCATCCCAGAATGTCTGTATGGGCATGATTGGATCTGTGCTTACCGTCGTGGTAGATAATTTGCTCACCCTTCTTATAGATATGTTCATTTCCCCTGACCGTATCCAATCGGACGTTTTTTCCTTGGGGCTTATGCTGGTTCGCCTTTTGCTGTTTTACTTTATTACATTGTTTTGCGGCAAAATACTCAAAAAAATATTACTGTCAGGCAAAGGAGGTTTACGCCTTCAGCAAACCTGGTATATGATTGACGCCGCACTGCTGCTCCTTATAACCATCTATTTGTTTGATAATTTAATTAAGGGGCAAAACGACTCTATCGGCAAAATGATCTATAACAATGCCTTACATATTGCAGGATATCTGCTCGTTATGCTTTTTTTGCTTCTGGCTATGCGCCGTTCCTATCAGGAACAGATACAGACAGAGGCAAAGAAAAAAGCCCTGCAGGATTTACAGGACTACACCCACAATTTAGAGGCCATGTATAACGGACTGCGCTCCTTTAAGCATGATTACATTAACATTTTGCTCTCCATATCCGGCTACATTGAGAATTGCGATATGGACGAACTAAAGAACTATTTTGAAAATAAAATCTTCCCCACAAAACATCTGATTGACCAGGGGGACTACAAACTGAATCAACTCAGTAATATCGGGGTGTTGGAAATCAAAAGCCTGCTCTCCGCAAAAATGATTTACGCCCATGAATCAGGGATTGATGTCACTATAGATATTCCCGACAGAGTGGATCGTTTTCTGATCGACACCGTAGACCTTGCCAGAATACTGGGAATCTTTTTAGACAATGCCATTGAAGCCACACTGGAGACGGAACAGCCGCAAATAGGCTTAAATATTCTTCGGAATAAGGCCGGTGTGTCAATCATCATTAGCAATCACTTTCAGGATAATGGCGTGTCGCTGCACAAGCTGAAGCAAAAAGGCTTCAGCACAAAAATAGGACATCCGGGAATCGGGCTTTCCAATGCGCAGAAAATCATCCATTCATATAATAATGTAATACTGGAAACAACCATGCACTCCGGTTGTTTCGTACAGCATATGGAACTTGAAGACAGAGAGGAGTAATAGAAATATGCTGAACATCTTTGTGTGCGAGGATAATGAAGTACAGCGGCGAACCATTGTACAGATCATTCAAAATACTGTGTTAATAGAGGAACTGGATATGCAGCTTGTTTTAGACGCAGGGGATCCTCATGTACTGCTGGAAAGGGTCAAGGCCAGCCAGAACACTGGTATTTATTTTCTTGATATCGACCTGGGCAGCAATATGAACGGACTGAAACTGGCCCAGCAAATCAGATTGTATGACCCCCGGGGGTTCATCATATTCGTAACTGCCCATTGTGAACTAAGCTATATGACCTTTCAGTATCGGGTAGAGGCCATGGACTTTGTATTAAAAGACAATCCTGCCGAAGCGAAAGTGAAAATCAGGGAATGTCTGTTAAATGCGATGGAACGCTATACACTCCAGACCAACAGGACGCACAAAGTCTATACCATAGAAATCAGCGGACGAAAAATCAGCGTAGACTACGATGATGTTCTCTTTTTCGAGACATCCGGTAATATCCATAAACTGATCCTTCATGGGAAAGACCGCCAAATAGAATTTTCCGGCACCATGAAGGAACTGGCAGACACATTAGGCAGTGACTTTGTGCGCTGCCATCGTTCCTTTCTGGTAAATAAGAAAAACATAAAAGAAGTAGACGCCAAAAACCGAATCCTCTATTTTGCCAACGGAGAAACATGCCTGATTTCCACACGCATGATGAAAGAACTCTAAAAGGGAAAACGGTTGTCAGTCTATCTTCAAAATCAGTTCCAGTACTCTCCGGGCGCAGACTTCCATCTCACTGCGGTTAAGGACTCCCGCTTCCATGGCCTCCAGAAGCCTTTCCGGGAAGCCGCTGGCCATCTTCATATCATTGCCCGCTATTACTTCTTTGTAGTGTTCTCCCTTCGTCCACCAATCCGTGGTCACCATGCCCTCAAAGCCCCACTCATCCCGCAGAATGTTCTCCAACAGTTCCTGGTTCTCGGAAGCCCTGCGGCCGTTGATGATATTGTAGGAGGACATAATACTCCAGGGCTTTTCCTCTTTAACAATGAGTTCAAATGCTTTCAGATAAATCTCCCGAATAGCCCGTTCCGACGCCCGGGAATCGCTGTCCCTGCGGTTGGTCTCCTTGTTGTTCAGAGCAAAATGCTTCACCGTAGCCGCCACATGGTTGGCCTGGATGCCCCGTACCATACCCCCCGCCATCCTGGCCGTCAGCAGGGGATCCTCCGAATAATATTCAAAGTTCCTGCCGCACAGGGGACTTCTGTGGATATTCACCGCCGGCGTCAGCCATGCACCGATATTGTTCTCCTTTACTTCCGCACCGCCGGCCTCTCCCACCCGCTGCGCCAGCTCCGGGTTCCAGGTACATGCCAGCAGCGTAGCGCAGGGCCAGGCGGTGGTGCATACGCCGCACTGGGGTGCAATCCGCAGGCCGGCAGGTCCGTCCGCCGTCATGATATTGGGAATGCCATACTCCGGCAGATTGCCGTAGCCGAAGGTATTGGCCACCCCTGTGTTAGGCTGTCCACCCAGCAGCCGGGCCAGATCCCCGTCGGATAATTGGGCCAGAAATTCCTCCATGGAAACAATTCCCTCCGCCAGTTCTGTCAGGGTATATACTTTCTTCTGCTGCCCCCACAGCTTATAGCGATCCCGGAATGGAGTCACCGGAGCCACGCCGTCGGCCTCTTCTTCCGTCTGACGCTTCAGAACATTGGCGTCCGTATCCACGGGTTCGCCTGCCGGGAGCGCCTCATAGCTGCCATCCGACAACATCCTCTTTTCCAGCTGAACCGGCGCCATTTGGGTCTGGCACTGCTCCGTGACCACATCCTCCTTCAGATCCAGGCAGAAGTCCGTCTGAACGGTGTCTCTGACGGAAGTTCCCACATAAAAACGGTAGCAGCCCTTTTCCAGTACATAGGCAGCCCGGGCCACTTTGCCCAGATCATCGTAGGAGGCCATGGCGTTCACCGGAAAAGACAGCGTCACTCTCTGGGTCTCTCCCGGCTGCAGCAGCCTGGTCTTGCAGAAAGCCGCCAACTCCCTGGCTGGCTTTCCCAGCCTGCCCTGAGGAGCGCTGTAATAGACCTGCACCACTTCCCGTCCTGCTGCGCCGCCCACATTGCACACCTCCAGGTTGATCCAAATATCTTCCCCCCTCTTTTCCGCCACGGGTGGGGACAGAGCAAAGGAAGTGTAGGACAGCCCGAAGCCAAAGGGATAATTTACTTTTTCCGCCGCCCCCGGTATGGTCTCAAAATAACGATATCCCACATAGATATCGTCGGTGTAGTCCACATACCCCTCCGACTCATGGAAATTGTATGTGGAGGGATAGTCCTCCAGCCGCCGGGCAAAGGTGTCGGACAGCTTGCCGCTGGGATTGCCCCTGCCGGTCAGCAGTTCTGCCGCCGCAAGACCTCCCTCCATGCCTCCCTGCCAGGCCATGAGCACCGACTGGATCCTGTCATCCCGGGCAAACCAGTCCGTATCCACCATCCCGCCCACGTTCATCACTATGACCACTTTTTCAAAAGCCGCTTTCACCGTGTCAATCAGGCTCTTCTCGGCCCGGGACAGGTAAAAGTCCCCCTCCTCAAAGAGATCGGCAGACTGATTGGTCATATTTTCGTCACTGCCTGTCAGATGCTGCTCCTTCGCCTCTTTGACGCTCCTGTCCCAGCCCTCTCCCGAAAAACGGCACAGAGAGATAACCGCCGTATCCGTGAAAGCCCTGGCTCTCTTCAGCAGTTCCCCGGGAACCTGGGGCTCTGCCGTCATCCCCGGCACTCTCCCCTTTGCATATTGCTCTTTCACATTGTCTCTGTAAAAGCAGGCCAGTTCTTCAAAAATGCTGACTGCATCCCCCAATTCCCGGAAGCCTTCGTAGAGATTGCGGGTGTAGGACACAGTCACATCGCCGCTCCCTCCGCCCCCTTTCACATAATCAAAGGTGGCTTTGCCGAACAGAGCAATCTTTGTCCCCTTTCCCAGAGGCAGCACAGGGCCCTCATTTTTGAGAAGCACCATGCCCTCTTTGGCGGCATCTTTCGAAAGTTCAATATGTTCCCGGCAGGCCGTAACCCTGCGGCCCTCTTTTCCCAGCGGCAGCACCGGCTGGTATTTTGCTCTCGCCCATCTCTCCATGTCCCAATCCCTTTCCTTATATAGAATTTGTTCCGATAATTGCGAAATCCCCTTTCCGATTTGCCCCTTTCACAATTCTCCGGATCATGCCTCAGATATAGATATTATAACGAATTCCGGACACAAGTTCAACAGCAATCGAAAGACAGCCATACCCGGAACATTGCCGAAACAGCCCCCGCTCCCTGTTGCCTTTCCCCCTTTACAAACGGAGGGCATTATTCTGAGAGTGCGGTCGCTGCTGCATCCTGTGGGGCGTCATAAATGTTGGCGTTAGAAATTACTTTTTAATAAATAGAATTATTTCGCCGCTGACAAAATTTTCATTATTTCATCTACTACTGAAGTCATAGAAACATGAATAGATAAACTCTTATCTCTCGAAACAATTTCAATGATATTTTGCTTTATGTTTCGGGGACTGACAATGGCTCTGAATGGTACACCGATAAGGTCGGCATCCGAAAACATGACTCCGGCACTGACCTTGCGGTCATCATAAAGGACTTCCACACCTTTGTCTTGCAGCTTTTCATACAACTTGTCGGCATAAGCCTGAACCTCGGCATCATCGGCACGAACAGCACAGAGGTGTACCTGCCACGGTGCGACCGCCAAAGGCCATATGGGACCATAGTCATCATGGTGGGCCTCGCAGATGGAAGCGGCAAGTCTGCCGACACCGATACCATAACATCCCATAACCGGATATTGTGCTTCTCCATTGGCGTCAATATAGGTCATATTCATGGATTTGGTATACTTGGTTCCGAGCTGAAAAATATTGCCCACCTCAATGCCACGGGATACTGTAACCGCAGGTTTACCACAATGCGGACAGATACCGCCTTCCTGTATTTTAGCAAAATCATGGTATTCTGCATTTTCTATATCTCGTTTCATATCCAGTCCGGTATAGTGATATTCGGAAACATTTGCACCACAGGAAAGATTTTTCATTCCATTAAGGGAACGGTCATACAGAACAGTGAAATCGCCGCTTAGATTAACAGGCCCGATATAACCGGCGTTAAGTCCGCTTTCTTCGGTAATAATTGCCGGATGGATGTCATACCCCAAATAATTTGTGAGTTTGGTTTCATTCACCTCAAGATCGCCACGGATAAACAGTACAATATAATGGTCATTCGAATTACGCTGATAAACAACCGCCTTGCAAGAAGTCTTTTCATCACAATTCAGGAACGCACAAACATCCTCAATGGTATGAGTGTTGGGAGTGTGTACCAAAACAAGTTCCTGGGAAACATCACTTCTTTCGTTATGGATAATACACTCTGCCGCCTCCATATTCGCACGATAATCACATTCTGTACAGATAGCGACAGAATCTTCCCCAATAGGAGTGAGCAGCATGAATTCATGGGAAATATTGCCGCCCATCATACCGGAATCGGAAGCCACCGAAATGACCTCCGGCAATCCTACTCTTGCATAGATGCGCTCATAAGCCTTATGACACTTGTCGTAATAATCTTCTAAATCTGCCTGACCGGTATGAAAAGAGTAGGCATCTTTCATTGTAAATTCACGAACGCGGATCAGTCCCGCCCTCGGTCTTGCTTCATCGCGGAACTTAGTCTGTATCTGATATATCATAAAAGGATATTTCATGTAGCTCTGTCCGTAATCCCGCACAAGATGAACGGCGGCTTCTTCATGTGTCATACCAAGCACAAGAGGACTTCCGCTGCGGTCATGGAAGCGGGCCATTTCTTTACCAATGCTCTCATATCTGCCGGATTCCTGCCAGATAGAAGCCGGCATAACAACAGGAAACTGGACTTCCTGCCCGTCAATAGAGTCCATTTCTTCACGGATGATCTGTTCTATCTTTCGTGTGATTCTTTTCAGCGGCATATAGGATGAAAAAATACCATTTGCTACATACTTCATATAGCCGCCGCGCACCATCAGAGCATGGCTGTCAATGCTGCAGTCTGATGGTCTTTCCCGAAAGCGATCTCCAACAAGTTTTTCCATTTTCATAAAGGATACCTCCGTATTTTGTTTTTGAACACAAAAAAGCCCTAAGCCGACATTACATCAGCTTAGGGCGAACTATAAACAAGTCCGTGGTACCACCTAAATTCGGAACAATCCGCACTCTCTGGCACAAGATAAAATCTGAGGCCATATCTCTGTAACGGGAGAACCCGGCAAGGCTTACTGTTATTTCAGCTTACAGCTCAAAGATGGGTTGGGCATCTTTTCAATAAAGGCTCGCACCGACCGCCTTCTCTCTGAAAATCCAAGATGCTTACTATTTCTTATCATAGCTTTTGTGTTCAATTTTATAACTTATATCACATAAAATAATGACTGTCAAGAGTTCATCTCTCAATTATAAAACCAAATATTTCAGACAAAGAAGAACTTTTTATGCCCGAGTGGTTTATCTATTGCTAAAGCATTTAGAGCACATTCAGAGCATGGCGTTGTTTTCAATCCTTCTTCCGCTTTTCCGCAGTCTATCCGCAAAAAGCAGCCAGCATAAGTATATATGTCAATACTGTTAGCATCGGTGTTGTATGCTGCATTTCAATCAGTTCACCATACCTATATATGATGTGGTATAAAAAAAGTTGACAGCCCATTCTCAAGGATTTGAGATATAATCAAGAGAATAAGGAGTGAACAAAAATGGCAGAAAACAGGCAATACGACCATGAATACAAAGTACAGGCAGTGAAACTCGCAAAGGAAATCGGACAAGCAAAGGCCGCTAAAGAACTGGGGGTTCCCAAGAATACCATGTATGGCTGGGTACGGGCCAACCGTCTTGGCAGCCTCGACCTTGGGGCAGGTTCACAAACCCCGCAAAGCGCCATGACGCTTAACGAGGAACTTCTTCAGCTCCGCCAGCAGGTTAAGGAACAGGAAAAAGAAATCCGCCGTTTAAAGAAGGAAAATGACTTTCTGGAGGAAGCCAGCGCTTTTTTCGCCGCGAGCCGTCTGAGGTCATCAAAAACGAAAGAATGAAGTTTATTGCTCTTAAAACCAAAGACGGCGAATTAAAAGGGGATATCTTCTTTTACTGTAGAATCCTTCATGTCAGCAGGCAGGGATTTTACCAGTACCTTGCAAATAAAGACCGCCCATGGAAGTATCAGCCCCTGGCAGACGCCATGATGGAAATCCTTGAGGAAGATGATTGTAATGACACCTACGGCCGGACCCGCATGTATCAGGCATTAATGTTAAAACAGCCTGAAAATGTGAATATTCCCAGCGAACGTACTGTTTACCGTGTCATGGAGTATATCGGCATCAGCCATCATCCCAGGCGCAAACCAAACGGAATCACGAAAGCGGATCGGGAAGCCCAGAAATCAGAAGATCTGTTAAAACGTGATTTCAAGTCAGAGGAACCGCTGGCGAAGTGCGTAACAGACATAACAGAGATCAAAGCCAGCGATGGAAAGCTGTATGTTTCCGCTGTTTTCGACTGTTTCGATTCCAGCGTGGTTGGACTGGCGATGGATACTAATATGAAAGCTCCATTATGTGCGCGGACACTGGAAAACGCGGCGAAGACATATCCGGGCATCCATGGGGCAATTATCCACAGTGACAGGGGAAGCCAGTACACCAGCCAGCTTTATCGGGAGACAATCCGGAAGTATGGCATACAGCAGAGCATGAACAGTGCAGGCGGCAGATGCCATGATAACGCCCGCTGCGAGAGCATGTGGGCCAGAATGAAATCTGAACTGCTCTATGGCCGCTACAATACAGAGAAGATGAGCACGGATGAAGTGAAAACCCTCATCTGGAGATATTTCATCAGCTATTGGAATAACCGGAGGATCTGTTCCTCTAATGGAGGTCTTCCTCCCATGATAAAACGGCAGCGATACTATGATTCCCTGAAAGAAGAAGCATAGGATACAAAATCCTTGAGGAAAATGTGTCAACTAATCTTGACAAAATCAATATTATGTGTTATAATATTTTATATAATTTTGTTTCCCTTATTTTTTCCCTTATCCAGGTTCATAATGCCTTGTGGGAAGAGATAACACAAGGGAAACAATAAGGGAAAGCTCACCTATTATTTTGTATTGAAAGTTTCCCATAAATTTTGTGTTTTACATTGTCAGGAGGTTTATTGTATGTTTGAAGAAATATCATTCCCTGAACATGAATATGAGTCAATCCAAAATTACTTAAATAAGTTAGGGTATTGTTATACCACTAGGGTATATAAAGAAATCGGGAAATATAAAGTCGGGGAATTATATACTGCCCCATGGGGGGATGTATTGAGAATAGACGAAGTTAAAACATACTGGAAAGTATCAGATCGCCCTTTCTATGATGAAATGAATGATGACGAAAAGATAGAAATCCGTAAATATTCCGAGGATATAGGGTTGCCATATGAATTTATAAAATTTTCCAAAAGCGAAGTATGATTATGTTAAGTAATCAACAGATTCTGATTTGCTGAGCTGTTAAGTGAGTGCATAATTGGCAAAAATACCGGGGGGATGCCTGGGTTCGTCTGGAAAGACAGATGATCGGCAAGCGGAAATTCGAAATCTACCGTCTGAGATAGCTGGGACTCTGTTATATATGAAAGCATTTCTGAATGGTTTTCTGCTTTCCCAACACCAGAATGGATTTTTCCCGATGGAGCACAGTGTTGGGAACAATGTCCATATTCAGCTTGCCCCCTTCCCGGACGCCCAATATATTGATGCCGTATTTCTTGCGGATATCCAGTTCCAGGATGGTTTTGCCGTGCCAGTGGTCGGGAATGGTGAGTTCATAGATGGAACACTCACCGTCCAGTTGAATATAATCCAGGATGTGATCTGAGGTACAGCGGATCGCCGTCCAGGCCGCGAGCTGCTTTTCCGGGTAAACCACCTCATCCGCACCGTTGCGCAGCAGGAATTTTTCCTGCACCCCCCGGGAAGCCCTGGCGATCACCTTCTTGGCCCCCAGTTCGCTGAGCAGAGAAACCGTCTCCAGAGAACTCTGAAAATCATCCCCAATGGTCACGATGCACACATCATAATTGCGGATTCCCAGGCTGGAGAGAAATTCCTGGCTGGTGCTGTCGCCGATCTGGGCATTGGTCACAAAGGACAGCACGCCGTTGACCCTCTCCTCGTCATGGTCCACCGCCATGACCTGATAATCCATATCGTTGAGTTTCATGGCAATATGCTTGCCAAATCTTCCAAGCCCAATCAACAATACTGATCTCATATTTCCTCCATTTGAGTACCGCATCTCTCCTGCAGTACACATGACTCTTGATTCATATATGGCCGCTCATGCGTCCCTATATGAATCAGTGCGCTTCCGGAGATATGCTGTTTTTGAGTTCCGCATCTCTCCTGCAGCACACATGACTCTTGATTCATATATGGCCGCTCACGCGTCCCTATATGAATCAGTGCGCTTCCGAAGATATGCTGTTTTTGAGTTCCGCATCTCCCCTTCAGCACACATATCATACCACATTCAGTTTTTCCTGGGGAAGTCTTTCCGTGGCTGCCTGTCTCCGACCAGGGAGCGCGGCAAAGATCAGGGTCAAGCCTCCCACCCGTCCGATAAACATCAACAGGATCAGGACTGCCCGGGACGCCAGCCCCAGCCCAGGCGTGATGCCCAGGGTCAAACCCACGGTGGCCACGGCGGACGCCGATTCAAACAGACATTCCGAAAGGGGCAGCCCTTCCAGATGGCTGATCAGAAAACCGCCCCCCAGAAACAGGATCAGATACATGCTCAGTACAGCCATGGCGCTCTGCACCGTCACATCGTCAATCCTGCGTCCAAAGAAATGTACATGCTCCCTGCGGCGGAATACAGAGACGGCTGAAGAGAGCATCACCGCCAGCGTAGTGGTCTTAAAACCGCCTGCGGTGGAGCCTGGAGAGCCCCCCACCAGCATCAGCAGCACAAGAATCCCGATGGCATTCCCGCCAAGCCGGCCAAAATCCACCGTATTAAAGCCTGCCGTCCTTGGGGTCACTGCCTGAAACATGGCGCACAGGACGCGCTGTCCCAGGGGCATATCCCGAAATTCATACAGGAAAAAATACAGAGCCGGAAGCAGAATCAGAGCCCCCGTAGTGACCAGAATTACCTTGGTCTGCATTCTGTACTTTCGAATCCGAAACTTTTTGGTTCGGATGTCCTCCCAGGTCAGAAAGCCGATTCCCCCAATGATGATCAGACACATGATCGTCAGATTGATAGAGGGACTTGCGGCAAAATGAGTCAGAGAGGAATAGGATGCCTTCTCCCCCATAAGGTCAAATCCCGCGTTGCAAAAAGCGGATATGGAGTGGAACACGGCATACCACATCCCTCTGGCCAGGCCAAACTCCCTGCAAAAAGCCGGAGCCATCACCAGGGCTCCCAGCAGTTCAAAACAGGCGGCGGCTTTGATGATAAAACCCGTCAGCCTCACAATCCCCCCCACCTGATTGGCAGAAATAGCCTCCTGCATGGTACTGCGCTCTTTTAAGCTGATCCGCTTTCCCGATGCCACAAAGACTGCCACGGCAACCGTCACTACACCCATGCCTCCAATCTGTATTAGCAGGAGTATGACGGCCTGCCCGAAAGCAGACCAGTAAGTAGCCGTGTCCTGTACCACCAGCCCTGTCACACACACCGCAGAGACAGCAGTAAACACCGCGTCCGCAAAGGACGCCCCTTCCCCTTCCCGGGTTGCAAAAGGCAGCATCAAAAGCAGGCTCCCCAAAAGGACAGCGCCTGCGAATCCCAGAATAATAATCCTTGAAGAAGATAAATTTTTTCCGATCTTTCCCATTTCATGCCTCCCCGCCCACAACAGGCACCTTTGTAGTATGCACTTTTCACGACAATCCTATCTTTTAACGGAATGGCATTTTTTGCTTCCAATCGGCTTTTCTTTATATTGAGTTTGCGGTCAGAAATCAATCCCTTTACAGCAGAGCCTGCAGAAAGATTATAAACACCAAAATTGCTATGGACAGACCGGCCAATATAAAGGTTGCGATGGCCAGACCCTTTTTACGAGTCTTGATACCGCAGGCGGCGAAGTAAAACTCCAGCATATAAATCAAGACGCCATATGTAATACCCAACAGAGAGAGCAGCAGACCGAAGATGGACAGCACAAAACCCGCCACGGCCAGCTTTTCATGGGATTTGCCGGTGGCATCGGAAAAATCCTGATAGCTGCCGGACGGCGGCTGGGCACCGGCGGAAGCATCGCTGGCATAGGGCGACACATTATAGGGTGCGGAAGGATTGCCTGTTCCCGGCTGCGCGGGGGCTGCACCCATGGGCGCGTTGTAGGATGCCAATGTCTGGAAAAGCGGTGCCAGCGCCTGCTTGTACGCAGACTTGGGCACGGAGCCCGCAAAGCTGTCATCCAGCAGATAGGGCTTTTTATATTTGCCTATATAAGCATTAATGGTCACCATGCCTGGCTGTATATAGTACTCAAACAGCCGCCTTCCAATCACGGGATCATAATACTGATAATAATGGTTGCCGTCTTTTTCCTTCAGGTCGAACCCATTGGCCCCCAACCAGTTCATAATAACCTGCTGCGCCAGATTGGGGTCTACATTGATGGGAAACTGATACGTGCTCTTCCCTTTTTTCATGATACTCCCTCCTCCTAACTCTTGATCTCCCACGGGGCTTTCCCTTTACTTGCAGGAGCGACAGGCAATCCTCTGCCGCTCCTGACGCTCACGCTGTGGATTATCTGAATTTTAACATAAGTTCTTTACCAGCGTCAAGACAAACCCGGATTGTCTGTATTTTACAAAAGTCCCCTCCTTTATAATTTGCTGAAGGCCAGCAGCAGTAAGATCACGCCCCCCAGCCATCCCAGGGACATGCTGAGCCGCCTGGAAAGCCTCTCTCCCAGCCAGGAGCCCAGCAGCAGCGTGAGTTGGTTGGCCGCCAGAGACGCCGCCACCACCCCCGGGATACTGGCCTGCCCCAGAGCCGCGCCGAATCCGGCCGCCGCCCCGTCCAGTGACAGAGCCAGAGCCAGGGATGCCGCCTCTGTCAGGGAAATGGATTGGGAATGATCCAGGTCTACCGCTGCGGGATCTGCATATACATGTAATACAAAACGCAGGCTGAACAGCGAAAAATCCAGTTTGCCGTCCAGACTGCCGTATCTGCGGATGGCAGCCCTGACGATGCCGTCCAGCAGCTTCACCAGGCCCAGAATAAACAACAACCCAAAGCACAGCCCTCTCTGCAGGCCCTCCGGGAGAAAGCCTGCCACCAGGCTGCCCAATCCCAGAGAAAGCCCCACAATGGCGCTGCAGATCAGATTGATCAGCAAAATGGATTTCCAGGACAGCCGGATCTGCCTGGCGCCATAGGCAAATCCCGCCACAAAGGCGTCCACGGAAAGCGCGGCCGCAATGGCAACGGCCTCCAATATGATTTGAAAAGTTTTCAAGAATATCACCGCCCGAAAATCAAACGACTCACTAGCATAATATTCCTGTTTTTCCCCTTGGGTTACAGTGTGGGCCTCCTTAAATAATTCAGTCCAGGCCCCGCAGCGCCGCATGGGGGACATGCTCTGCCGCCCGTCTCCTGATCTCCTCCATTTCCTCCCGCCCGAAGCAGGACCAGCCGGCTCCCATCACCTGTCCGCTGTCCCGATAAGTTTGCAGATAATAGGCGCTGCAGCCCTGCAGCCAGCGGCCGATCTCCCCAAATTCCTCCGGGCTGTGGATGCCCTTCACCACAGTGGTGCGGAACTCGTAGGGAATGTCTGCCTTTTTCAGCAGTTCCACGCTCTCCTCTATACGGCCCAGCTCCACCTCCGGCAGCCCGCAGGCAATACCATAGCGCTCCCTGGAAGCCTTAATATCCATGGCCACATAGTCCAGCAGTCCCTGCTCCAGCAGATGCCCCAGCACCTGCGGCCGGTAACCGTTGGTGTCCAGCTTTACCAGATAGCCCAGGTCCCTGGCCCGACGGATAAATTCTTCCAGGCCGGACTGAAGAGTGGGCTCCCCGCCGGTAATGCAGACCCCCTCCAGGATACCCTGCCGCTTTTTCAGAAAAGCCAATGCCTCCTCCTCCCCGATCCGCTGCTGGGCCTCCGGCTCCAGCACCAGGCCGCTGTTATGGCAGAAGGGACAGCGCATATTGCATCCCCCTGTGAACAGGGTGGCCGCCACATGGCCCGGATAATCCAGAAGCGTGGTTTTGTTCATACCGCAAAAATCCATAAGAAACCTCCCTGCCGTTGCCTTGACGGCCTGCGCGTTGTGCGCTACAATAACTCCAGTATAAACTTTTGGGGGAAAATATGCAATCGAAAGGCCAGGGGCAGTATGTCCCGCCGGGGAGGAAACATGGCCGGAATAGTAAGCGTACAGGAAAAATATATGAAGATGGCCTTGCGGCTGGCCCGCAAAGCCCTGGATCTGGGAGAAGTGCCCATCGGATGCGTCATTGTGTATGAGGGGAAAGTCATAGGACGGGGGTACAACCGACGTAATACCGACAAGAACACTCTGTCCCATGCAGAGATCACCGCCATTAACAAAGCCAGCAAAAAGATGGGGGACTGGCGTCTGGAGGGCTGCACCCTCTATGTAACCCTGGAGCCCTGCCAGATGTGCGCGGGCGCCATCATCCAGGCCCGAATCCCGGAAGTGGTCATGGGCTGCATGAACCCCAAGGCCGGATGCGGCGGCTCCGTGCTGAACATCCTGGAAATGCCCCAGTTCAACCATCAGGCCGCCGTCACCAGGGGAGTGCTGGAGACGGAATGCAGCGGGCTTCTGAAAGAATTCTTCGCCGGGCTGCGCCTCCGCAACAGACAGGAAAAGGCGGGCAAAGCCGCAGGAATTACTTCTTCCGAAACACAGACTTAGGCTGCTTGCACACCGGGCAGACATAGTCCTCGGGCAGTTCCTCAAAGGGAATGTCCCCCTTGTATTCATACCCGCATACATCACATACATAGGTAGGACCCGCCTGGGGCTCCGTCTCCTCCGGGAGATAGGTAGGAGCCGCCTTGGGGCTCTTGCCCTTGATCACATTATGATAGTAGGCATAGGTCATGGGATCGTCTTCCTTCATCAGGTCCGCGTCCACCACTTTGCCCAGGAACACCGTATGGGTGCTGGTTTCCATCTTATCCACCACCTCGCACACCAGATAGGCGCAGGCGTCCGGAATCACCGGCATATAGCCCCTTATCTCCGGCTTTACCTCATCAAATTTGTTGTTGTCCCTGCCGCTTTTAAAGCCGAACACCCCGATGGTACCCGGGTCTGAATGCTCGCCCAGAATGGATACGGCAAACTTCCCCAGTTTCTGGATACACTCATTGGTATAATTGCCATGGTTGATGCTTACCGCTATGGTAGCCGGGTCGGAAGTAATCTGCATGGCGCTGTTGGCCGTACAGCCCGTGGCCCTTCCCTCGTCCCAGGTACTTACCACATACACGCCATAGGACAATTTTCTGAATGCGTTATTGTTCATATTTACCCCTTTCTGTTCTTTCCTATTATTCTCCGAATGCCGGAAGATATGCCGGAAAACCGTATCTACAGTATATAAAATCCCCCTGCCAAATGCAAGTGGGGAGCGGAGATTTTAACATTTTTGTTTTGTCACATTTTCCTTGACAAAATCCCTGTAAAACGATACACTATAGAAGCCGTATATCGTGGGAGCACTGCAAAGCAGGTGTTGAAGTCTGGTCTCGCGCAATGGGAATCTACGAACCGTGTCAGGTTGGGAACAAAGCAGCACTAAGTAGAACCTCCCATGTGCCGTGAGGGCGCCGGGCGGAGCCTGTGGAGCAGCCTGCGGTATGCGGTCTTGTAATTTGGTATACAATTATTTCCGCCCGGCGGAAATTTTTTGATTGCATAAATTTTTTGAAAAAGGAGTTTTGATCCGTGCCTGCCCTATCTCCCTCCGGCTCCCCCAATACAGACATTCTGAAGCATTTTGCATCCTGTACCCTCTGTCCCCGCCGCTGTCAGGTCAACCGCCTGGCAGGAGAGACAGGATACTGCGGCCAGACAGCCCGGCTCAGGGCCGCCCGGGCAGCGCTGCACATGTGGGAGGAGCCCTGTATCTCAGGCAGCACAGGCTCCGGCACCGTCTTTTTCAGCGGCTGCAACCTGGGCTGTGTCTATTGTCAGAACCGGGACATCGCCCTGGGACAGTCCGGCAGGGAAATCACACCGGGCCGCCTGACAGAAATTTTCCTGGAATTGCAGCAAAAAGGAGCCGCCAATATCAATCTGGTGACTCCCACTCATTTTATACCTCTGATTGTCCACGCCCTGGAGCAGGCCCGGATCAGCGGTCTGTCCCTGCCCGTGGTATACAACTGCGGCGGCTACGAGTCCGTAGACGCGCTGCAGATGCTGGAGGGGCTGGTGGATATCTATCTGCCGGACTTAAAGTATGCATCCGGCGAATTGAGCACCGAATTCTCCCATGCGGCGGATTATTTTGAAAAGGCCAAGCTGGCGCTGGACGAGATGTACCGCCAGGTGGGCCGGCCAGTATTTGATACACCCTCTGTTCCTCCTTCCGCACCGCCCAATGTTCCGCTTCCTTCCCAGCTTTCCGGCCAGCCCTCTGCAGCCGATGCTGCATCTGTATATCCTTCGGACACGCCTCTGCTGCGCCGGGGCATGATCGTGCGCCATCTGGTGCTGCCGGGCCAGGTGGGTGACAGCAAGAAAATACTGCATTACCTCCGGGACACCTACGGAGACAATATATACGTCAGCGTCATGCAGCAGTATACGCCCCTGCCCCAGGTGGCTCATATCCCCGGGTTAAACCGCCGGGTCACGGAGGCTGAGTATCAGCGGGTGGTGGACTTCTGTCTGCGCCTGGGGATGGAAAATGTCTATATTCAGGAGGGAGACACGGCCCGGGAAAGCTTTATTCCCCCCTTTGACTTCACCGGTCTGTAGACGCTTCCCCAGAGCGGCAGCCGAAGTATTGAAGCATTTACAGTTCCACCTTTATCATATAGTACCCGAAATCCCCCTCCTCCGCAGGTTCCCGTCTGCACTCAAAACTGGAAAATCCATACATAATTGCCACCTGTTTTTCCTTCTCATAGAAATTTCCCGGCACCCCTATGTAGTATTGGCTTCCGCTTTTACGGGATACCTGGGCCAATATGAGATGGTCATAATTGAAGTAGCCATGGAGCAGAAAGCTGTTCTGAACCAGGCGGTAGGCATTGGATTGCAGGATCACAAAGTCTTCGGGCCGCAGAGAAAGATATTCCCTCTCATCCTGAAACGGGTGAATATGGGGATAGATCTTCAGAAGCTGCTGCCATTTGTCCTCACTCATGGACGCCATGGTAGGAGCCTGGGGCCCCGAAGCGGGACGGCGCTTTTCGGAGACCGTGCCGGTTCTGCGCTTACCCCCGTTTTCTATCTGGGGGAGTTCCGCTTTTTCCAAAGAGGCTTCCGCCTTGCTTTCGGTTTTCTGCCCTGCCCCTCTCCCTGTCTGGCTAGCGGCCATGTTTTTAGTATTATGCTCGTAGTTTCCCGCAGCATAATCCGGCATGACAAAAGCAGAGAACGCTTCTTCCTGGGAGTTTTCCGATATAATCCTCGCTTGGACGCTTTCTTCCGCCGCCGATGTTTTCCGCCTTTCCCTGTCGGAGCCGTATTCCGTTTCTTTGTCTGCCGTTTCCGTAGTTGTTCGAAAGGATGAGGCGTGCTTTGCTGTCGAATTGTCTGCTGTTTTCCCCTTCTCATGAGATTCTCCGGCCATGGCACCGCCCCAGCCATATGGAATGTTGCCTTGCCCATTATCCTGCGCAGGGGCAAGTCCTCGAGGATCCGATGCCACTCCCTGCACTGTGGCCCTCCCTCCGATTTCCGGCATACTCCCGGACATGGCGGCACTCCCTTCGGCTTCCGACATACTCCCCAGTGTGGCGGCACGCCCTTCGGCTTCCGGCATACTCCCGGGTATGACGGCACTTCCTTCGGCTTCAGTCGCCTTCTCCGGCATAGCAGCATATCCTTGTGTCTCAGATATTTCTCCCCGCAGGGCGGGATATGCTCTGCTTTCTTGCCCAGTCTCCCATTGCACAGGTTCTGCAGGGACTGCTCCCCGATGACCAACAACGCCGTTCTGCTCCCTCCCGGGCATAGCATCGGCGGTCATCGAAGATATCTCTCCAGGCTTCCGATCACTTATGTTCTGTTCGTATGCACTCTGCCCAGAAGCATTCCCCCCTGATGCACTCTGCTCCGTCATATTCTGCTTTGCCCCGCTTCTCCCGGGAGCAGACTCCCGCCAAACGCACCATAGACTCCTTCTGGGGGAAATCTGCACCCGAATCCGCTCTAACTGGCCATAATTCAGCCCCTGCCCAAGAACCAGCGCTTCCCCCTCATTTACAGGATCCTGGTGTTCCCACTGAAAACTACCGCTCCCCTGCCGGATCAATACCGTTCCCAGCCTGCCCTCTGCGCCCGCGCCTTCCAACACCACCTCTGAGGCCACGTCATCCGTCTCGTACAAACCTTTGATCTGCATATCCATCAACAGTCTGTGATCGGCCACGGTTATCTTCACATAGCCGCAGTTTCGCTGCTTTTCCCCATTTTCCAGATAATCTATATAGCGGATCTGCTTGTCATAATACATAAAAAATCCCCCTCAACACACCTATGGTTTTCTCTACTATAAGTGTATTAAGGGGTTGTCCGTTTTATTCCTGTGGATTAGTACTCTATGGAATCCAGGTATTTCATATAACTCACCACCATCAGCGCGATCTTGAAGGTCAGCGCATCGTCAAAATTGCGAAGATCAAGTCCTGTACTCTTCTGAATCTTCTCAATGCGATAGACCAGCGTGTTGCGGTGTACAAACAGCTGCCGGGATGTTTCCGACACATTCAGGTTGTTTTCGAAAAACTTGTTAATTGTAGTCAGAGTCTCCTCATCCAGGTCAATGGGCAAATTGTCTCCGAATATTTCCTCTATAAAAATTCTGCAAAGATTGATGGGAAGCTGGTAAATCAGTCGTCCGATGCCCAGGGTACTGTAGGCCACCACATTGCGCTCCGCATAGAATATCTTTCCCACATCCAGCGCCAGCTTGGCCTCCTTGTAGGACTTGGATACATCCTTAAGTTCCTGCACCACCGAGCCAAAGGATACGCGCACGTTCAGCATGGCTTCCGCATTCATCATCGCCACGATGGTATGCGCCACATCACACAGATTTTCATAGGTAACAGTCTGATCCAGGGTCTTGATCAGAATTACATTGCTCTCATCCACAGCCGTGATATAGTCCCCGCTCTGGGAAGAGAACATTCCCTTCAGCAGTTCCGTCACGATATTGTCTTTTTCTAACCTGGTCTCTATGAGGAACACCGCCCTGGGGGCAACCACCTCCACATGCAGCTTCTTGGCCCGGTTATAAATATCCACCAACAGAAGATTATCGAGAAGCAGATTCTGGAAAAAATTGTTTCGGTCAAATCTCTCCTTGTATGCGATGGTCAGATTCTGAATCTGGCATACCGCAATCTTTCCCACCATGTATACGTCATCGCCGGCCCCCCTGGCCACCAATACATATAGCAGTTCACCTTCGTCCAGTATCTTCAGCAGATGATGAGGCCCTATTACCTGGCTGTCCGCAGGCGATACGGCAAAGCCGCTCACCAGGTCCCCCTGTATCTCTTTCATCTCCGTGGTTGCTGCTATCACTGCGGCTGAAGGATCATATACACACAGATCCACCTTGGTGATTGCCTTTAGCTCGTCTATACTTGTCTGAATGATCTGACTAGATATCATAAACTCCTCCTATTTCAGTTCCGCAGATTTCCTAACGGCCCCCAGGGCCGATGATCCATTGCCGGCTGCTTGGGCCCGCCTGTTCCGTTTCGGCTTGCTTTGCATGTCCGCCTGTTCCGTCCCCGGCTGCTTTATGCCCACCTATGGATCCGTGCGCCACCCAGGAATCCGCTGTCTGATGTTCAAGGATTCTCAGGTGCCGCATACTTAAAAAAGAGGTGCTGGAAACCAGCACCTCTCTGGGTAAACTTACTAATTGGTGATGATCTGCTCGGTCTCTTTGTCAAATACGTGGATCTTCTCCACATCCAGAGCAAACTTCACAGCATCGCCGGGTCTTGCAGTTGTGCGGGAGTCTACTCTTGCGGTCATCGGGAAGGTATCCAGATCAAAGTACAAGTAAACTTCTGCGCCCAGCAGTTCGTAAACCTTAATGGTGGACTCGAACACGCTGTTGGGAGAGGATGAAATGAAAGCCTCGGAATCATATACATCCTCGGGACGGATACCGAAAGTTACCACCTTGCCGTCGTAGCCGCCGTCAATCAGCTTTCTGGACTTAACGGGAGGCAGGGGAATGCTGTGGCCTGCGATCTCCAGGCTGGCAACATCGCCGGAAACCTTAACGGTTGCATCCAGGAAGTTCATCTGAGGAGATCCCATGAATCCTGCAACAAACAGGTTCTGAGGCTTGTCATACAGGTTCTGAGGGGTATCTACCTGCTGGATCACGCCGTCCTTCATAACAACGATTCTGGTACCCAGCGTCATAGCCTCGGTCTGGTCATGGGTAACGTAGATGATGGTGGTGCCCAGTCTCTGATGCAGCTTGGCAATCTCAATTCTCATCTGTACACGCAGCTTTGCGTCCAGGTTGGACAGAGGCTCATCCATCAGGAACACCTTGGGGTTACGCACGATAGCACGTCCCATAGCCACACGCTGTCTCTGACCACCGGACAGAGCCTTGGGCTTACGATCCAACAGCTTCTCCAGATCCAGAATCCGGGCTGCTTCCTTAACCATCTTATCAATCTGATCCTTGGGAACCTTTCTCAGTTTCAGACCAAACGCCATATTGTCATATACGGACATGTGAGGATACAGAGCGTAGTTCTGGAATACCATGGCGATATCCCTGTCCTTGGGCTCTACATCATTCACAACCCTGTCACCAATCTTTAACTCACCGGAGGAAATATCTTCCAGGCCTGCAATCATACGGAGGGTGGTGGACTTACCGCAACCGGAAGGACCTACGAAGATAATGAACTCCTGATCTGCGATCTCAAGGTTAAAATTCTTAACAGCCTCGAAACCGTTAGGATATACCTTGCAGATGTTCTTTAAAGATAAGCTAGCCATAAATATAACTCCTTTCGCAAACAGATAATTGTTTTCAGTTGATGCAGCGATATGTATCACTACAACTATTAAAGTAAGTATACCTAAATCTCTAATGAAATTCTATGCTACTATTCCACAAAGATTTTGTTCCCGATTGTGTGAATTGCTCACAAATCAGTATGTTTTTCATTCTTACCGTCAGTTTTCACAAAAGGCCGATTTTTTATTGGACATATTCCACAGTTTCTATCCTATATTCTTTTCTTCCAGCGTGGCATCCAGCTTATCATGGAAGATTTTCTCATCCCCGCTTTCCTCTGTATCTTCCCTGACTCCATTGGCCTCATTGATTCTGTCCTCCAGCTTCAGAAAAAGTTTATTATACATCTTGGCCGACAGGAACGCGGGCGCCGTCATTCCGAAAAGCATCACCAGCGGAAACACATTGGGCACAAATACCCCCAGAAGCATGGGGATCAGATACAGAATCACCATCAACACACTCTTGGGCGCCTGTAATATACTCATGGCCAGCGCGTTTTTGATGGTGCGAAAAACAGGATTGGCAAATTTTGCCTGAACCGGAAAAACATACAGCAGCGTAAACACGGCAAATATAGCAATGGCGCCCAGGATGGCCCGGAAGATTATATGAAAATCCTCGGCTCTGGCGTACATGATGTACAGGTCGCCTCCCAGAATCACCCCGATAACCAGCATGATCAGCCAGATGGCTGTGGACTGCTTAAAGTTTTCTCTGAACGCTTTGAAGTACCCCTTTACAATATAGCATTCCTCGTCCCGTACAATCTTAAGGACCTGATAATGCATGGCCGTGAGGGCTGCCCCTGTGGTGATGATCGGAATCATGCAGACAATGGTCAGCAGATTCAGAATCATCAGGTCCGCCACCTTGTTCATGAACTGCATGAAGGGGCTGTCGATGTTTAAAAATTTCATTTTTTCCTATGTCCTTTCTATTATAGTTCCGCATCTTCCCTACAAGCGCACTCCTCGGTGATCCAAATCTTCCCGCTTCGCGGCAATATTCGGATCAATGCCCTTTACGGCAAGATGCTGTTTCGAGTACGCATCTTCAAAAATAGAGCTCCATGGAGGTCACTCGGATTCCTGAGACCTGTTCCTCCGGTTTCAGGGCGTAGAAACCCAGCTTTTTGTAGAAATCCACCGCGTAGGGAGCCGCTGACAGCGTCATGCTGCGCTCCCCCACTTCTTTCTTCAGGTAATGGCACAGGCCTCTCATAAGTTCCCTGCCAATCCCCTGCCGGTGGTAGTTCTCGTCCACAAACAGCAGGGACAGATGGTTGCCGTTGCGCACGGAGGCCAGCCCCACCACCCTGCCGCCGTCCAGGGCTACCAGCACCTGATAGCGCCCGTTCAGGAACAACTTCCTGAGTGTACCGTCATGTATGAAGGTATCAAAATTGTCGATACCTTCCTGGGAATAGTCTCTCCCCTCGAACTTCAGAAAAGTCCTCCACACCATGTCCATAGCCGGATCCCAATCCTCCGGCAAGGCCCATCTGATTGTATAGGGGAAATGATCTGTTTCCATATCGAATCACCTTTCTATATCAGAGTTGCGCATTTCTCCGCAATCTTCCTCATTCTTTTGCGGCGCAGGCTCCCACCTGATTCTCCAGGGGCAGGCCATTGTCCAGGGCATGGGCGTTTTCCATAGTCACCCTGGCTATTGCCTCCATGGCCTCCCGGGTGAAAAAGCCCATGTGGGAAGTGATCAGCACATTGGGGAAAGTCATCAGCCTGGCCAGGTTGTCGTCCTCTATAATCTCTCCCGAGCAGTCCTCATAAAAGATTCCCTCTTCCTCCTCGTACACATCCAGTCCCACGCCGCCGAACTTTTTCTGCAGCAGGCCCTCAATCAGATCGTCCGTGTGAATCAGGCTGCCCCTGGATGTGTTGACCAGATATACCCCGTCCTTCATCATGGCGATGCTTTCCTTGTTGACCATATGCCGGGTCTGGGCCGTCAGCGGGCAGTGCAGACTGATGAAATCGGACTGCCGGAACAGTTCGTCCCTGTCCACATAGGTGACTTCCAGCTGCCGGTTGGGGTAAGGATCATAGGCAATCACTTTCATGCCAAATCCCTGGCAGACTCGAATCATGGCCTGCCCGATCCGTCCTGTCCCCACGATACCCGCTGTCTTTCCGTACAGATCCGTACCCATCAGCCCCTGCAGGCTCATATTGAATTCTCTGGTGCGGTTGTATGCCTTATGGGTGCAGCGGTTCAGTGTAAGCAGCACAGCCGTGGCGAACTCCGCCACCGCCTCCGGCGAATAGCTGGGCACACGCAGGATCACGATCTTATCCTCCGCCGCCTTCACGTCCACATTGTTGAAACCGGCGCTGCGCAGCAGAATCCCTTTCACATGCATGTCATAGAGCACTTCTATCATCTCGCTGTCAACATGGTCGTTGACAAAGATGCAGATGGCATCACAGCCCTTGGCCAGAAACAGGGTCTCCCGGGTGCAGGGAAACTCAATAAAATGGATCTCATATCCATATTGCTCTCCCAAAGGCTCAAACCAGATGCGGTCATAGGGCTTGGTACTGTAAAACGCAATCTTCATAACAATTCCCTCCTAGTAATATCAGTTCCGCAGATTCCTGTCCCGCGCACAAGCCCGGCGATCCATGAACAGCTATCTGCCATCCGTACATAAATCCGTGCACCCTCCGGGAATCCGCCGTTTTAAGTTTCTTCCTGGGAATAGTTTAGGTGTTTTGGTCCATTTTATGCGTCCTCTTTCAAGCAATGGCCCCGGATCCAGTCAAAGATCAGTTCCATGGTCTGCTGTCTCTCCGGCTCGTTTAATAATTCATGCCTGCCGGTCTCGCACAGATGCATTTCCACATCCTTCACTCCTGCCTGGCGCAGCCCTTCGCACACCTTGGGAATGCCCTCACCATAATTCCCCAGCGGATCGGCATCGCCGGAAATCACCAGCAGAGGCAGGCCGGCAGGAATCTTTTGCAGGCGCTTCGGGTCATGAGCCCGGGAGATCAATTCCGTCAAAGTCTGAAAACCGTTCAGCGTAAACACCTGGCCGCACAAGGGATCCTCCATATATCGCCGCACGCTCTCCGGGTCCTTGCACAACCAGTCAAAATCCGTTTTGGCATCGGGAATCCGCTTGTTAAAGCCCCCGAAACTCACCCTGTCGCTGAATTTGCTCACATGCCTGGAACCCAGGAAAAGTTTTTGCAGCTTCACCATAAAACGGGCGGCTGCCATGGTTCCCCCGGACTGGTAGCCGGTACCCATGATAACCGCTCCGGTGATACCGCTTCCATACATGGTCAGATAATTGCGCAGGATAAAGGAACCCATGCTGTGCCCAATGATCACATAGGGCAGGGAAGGATATTCCTTCTGGGTCATTTTTTTGAGACGGTGGACATCCCGTACCAGCACCGTAGCCGGATCCTGCTCGCAGAAATAGCCGTAGCATTTTTCCTCTCCCACGCTTTTGCCATGTCCCAAATGGTCATTTCCCGTGACCACACAGCCCTGGTCGGTCAGAAACCGGGCAAACTCCTCGTAGCGCTCCACATACTCCGCCATGCCGTGGATAATCTGCACCACACACAAGGGTTCACGCCCTTCCGGCACATATCTGACCGCGTGAATCCTTGTCTCATTGTCCCTGGAATCGAAATAGAACTCTTCTTTTTTCATTTTTACCTCTGTCTGTATATGACCGGCTACCCAGCTAATGCCACTCGGCGTCAAGGCAGTCCGTCTTTATATAATGTAAATAGATGCATGACCCTAGAGCCATGCATCTATTATACAACATACTTTCAGATATTTTAACCCGTTAATTGAAATTTAATAAAATCCCCCTTTATTCTTCCTGCTGCTATACATTAATCGTTATACTTACTGATTGTTACACCAGTCCAAATATTTGTTGTATACATTTTCGAGTTGTTCATGTTTAAATTGCGTATATGCGACACGGCTGATCTGAAGTTCATCCATTCGCTTAAGACTACATTTATACATGTTCCCTGCTTCATAAACAAGTTCTTCCTTTTTTAGAAATTCCAGTACTTTCAGCTTAATCCCCGTATGACATCTATTGTCAATCTTCTCCTTGTATTTCGCAGGATCGCCCTCATAATTATCAACTTTAAACTGTTCCAGGACTTTTTTCAATCCATATATGAAACACTCAATGTCCATTGCCTCTTTACCAAGCTGATTATCAAATGAATATTGATATGGATATAACTCAAAGAATGTACGCTTTAATTGACTATTCTGCTCAAAGGGAAAGTCTATTTTCAATTTCGTGGTGCCCTTTATATTCAGTTTACATTCCGGTCTCTTTGTCACCATTTCATGAACAATTATTCTGTTTTCTTCATTGCCGTATGTCTCCAGTAAGATTTCAGACGCGTCAAACTCAAGGCGGTCACATTCTATTACCGCTTGGCTGATGACAACATCTTTGACAAATTCCGACGAAAGGATAATTGTCCCATCTACATTTATACTTATATTATTAGCCCGATTAAGACGAATGGGATCCTCCTTGTCCCGCGCGATTTCCATGGAGATCTTTGTTTTGTTTGCATCATCCAAATCCGAAAAAGATAAATAAAGGGTTTCCTCATCATCCGAATCACTATACCCAATTTCACAATAAGTACTCTTGTTAATGGTTGTCTGCGAAGAATAAGCCAGTTCAAGAAGATATATATGGTCGCATTTGACCTTCCCCTGATTAAGGCTTAAATAGCAGTCCATAAATACCCGCGTAGGCAGTTTATAGCAGGACGTGTTGCCCTGCCTATATTCTTCAACAAACATTTCCAGATCAGGATTCAGCAAGGATTCAGCCAGCAGATAATCATCAAAAACAGGCATGATCTTATCGTTCTGCAGAAAGACATGTTGAGGCAGCCAATCCTTCAATAAATCCAAATAAGTATTTTGGTCTTCCGGAAGTAATTCCTTGCAAGGACTGAAATCATCAATCACTATGTTTTTATTAGCATATGTGTAAAAATACAGTCTAATGAGTTGTTCCTGTTTGCAATAAAGAGACTCAACTACTTCGGCCTTACCCATCTCAAGATATTTATCACGAATGGAATCCTTAAACGTTAATAGTTTACTTTGTTCTCTTTCTATCAACTCCTTAATAATTGTGTAAATAAGCCTGTCGTTTCCAGTGGTTTCAGTGAGTCTCAACCGCCTCTTTTCTTTTGACTCAAAAAAAGTCTTGTCTATTTGCCGACATAATATGCTTAGGACTTGGGCATAGCCTATAAAACTTTGAATTTCCGCTTCGTTTCCTATATGCTGCTTAATCTCTTCTATGTAACAGCGAATCTCTTCCTTCTGTTCATAACTTAATTGTTTTTTATTGTACTCAAAATAGCTTTTTATAAATAATTGCGCATCGTTTTCCGAAAAATAGTCTACACTATAATGTTTTACTCCAAAATGCAGTTCTTTACAGGATTCAACAATAAATTTTGCCATTTCCGTGCGAGCAGTAATAATCACAGGCGGAGACGCAGGTTGGTCCAATATTTTTCCGATTTCTTCCAAAAAATCCTTGATTCCTTCCCTTCTTGATATAAGAGATGCTTCATCAAAGGAATCCAGAACAAATAAAATTTCTCCCGTTCTCAGACTGGAATATATTTTGTCCTGAAGAGCTCCATTTCCAATTCCTACCGCATGAGCAATCTCTCCCGCAAAGGATGTACCTCCTACAGGCTTCAAAGCTACATTCCAGTAAAATGCGCCATATTTGTGGGAAATATGTTTTGCCAATGCCGTTTTGCCCACAGCACCGGGAGCCGAAAATAAAATGAATTTATTCGCCACTCCTTCTTCACCCAAAGATACCGGAGAAACCGGTGATGGGTAGTAAAATTCTTCATCAGAAATAACCTGCAAAACAGAATAATCCTGTAATTTATGCTGCTGACATTTTTTTATTTCGTGTAATGCGTCTTCTAATTTCATCGAATTCTCCCCTTACGTTTTGAATCACGCCATCATTAATATGGTTTTTGTATTATACCAAACTTCTCATTATATGTCAATATTTTATATTAATTAAAAATTTCTTTGTTCGGTCAATGTTTTTGAATTACGCACCCATGCATAGGCGCATTATATTTTCCAATCTTGTGTTCAAACAAAATAGCACAACGCTGCTTTTCTGTAATGATTTAATGTTTTTCATTCATCTTCATTACTTCTTATGCAGCATTGTGCTTTTATCAACTTCTATATTTACTTTGAACAGGCTGGTATCAGCCGCTATTTTTTTAGGGACCGCTCTCTTAACAGATCTCCGCGCCGGAGGGCATGGGCTTCTCCGACGTCATCAGGGCCAGATTGCCCTCCGCGTCCTCCGCGCACAGCAGCATCCCCTCGGATACCACTCCCGCCAGGGTCGCAGGCTTTAAGTTCACCAGTACCATCACTTTTTTACCCACCATCTCCTCCGGCGTATAATGGGCCTTGATGCCGGACACTATCTGCCGTACCCTGCTGCCGATCTTCACCTGGGAGCACAGCAGTTTCTTGGACTTGGGCACCGCCTCACAGGAGATAATCTCCCCTATCTGGAACTGAAGCCGGGCAAAATCATCGTAGGTAATCTCCGGCTTGGCCTCTATGTCTATAGATGCCTCTTCCTCCGATGCCAAAGGCTCATCGGAGGCCCCGCCGTCCGTTCCCGCCTCAGCCTCTTCCTGCTCTGCGGCGGCTATCATGGCAGCGGTGAGTTCCGCCTCCCTTTTCTCCACCTCTTTCATATCCAGGCGGGCAAACAGAATCTGGGGTTTGTCGGTCACTTTGTTCCCGCCGGGATACAGGCCAAACTCCTCCAGCCTGTCGAATTCCCGCAGAGAAGTGTTAAGCTGGGCCGCAATCTTTTCCGCCGTCTCGGGCATATAGGGTTCCAGCAGGGAAGCGCCGATGGCGATGCCCTCCACCAGATTGTACATCACGGTGGCCAGCCGCCCGGATTTGGCCTCGTCCTTGGCCAGCACCCAGGGCTCCGTCTCGTCAATGTATTTGTTGCAGCGCTTGAAAATACCGAATATCTCCGTCAGGGCATCCGCAATGCGCAGAGATTCCATCTTCTCCGCCACTTTGGCATAGGTCCCGGTTACCGTCTTTTTCAAATCCTCGTCCAGCACACTGTCCTCCGGGGTAAGCTGCACGCCCCGATCCTCCACCACGCCGTCAAAATATTTGTTGCTCATGGAAATGGTACGGTTTACCAGGTTCCCCAGGGTGTTGGCCAGATCGGAATTGGTGCGCTCTGCAATCAGTTCCCAGGTGGCGTTCCCGTCGTTATCATAGGGCATCTCATGAATCATATAGTACCGCACCGCGTCCACGCCGAAAAAGTCAATCAGGTCGTCCACATAGATCACATTGCCCTTGGACTTGCTCATCTTGCCCCCATTCATCATCAGCCAGGGATGGCCGAATATCTGCTTTGGCAGAGGCTCTCCAAGAGCCATCAGGAAAATGGGCCAGTAAATGGTATGGAAGCGGATAATGTCTTTTCCGATCAGGTGCAGATCCGCAGGCCACAGCTTCTTGTACTGCTCCGCGCTGTTTCCGTCCGCGTCATAACCGATGCCCGTGATATAATTGGTCAGTGCGTCCAGCCACACATATACCACATGCTTATTGTCAAAGTCCACCGGAATCCCCCACTTAAAGGAAGTGCGGGACACACACAGGTCCTGCAGACCTGGCAGCAGGAAATTGTTCATCATCTCGTTTTTGCGGGATACGGGCTGAATAAATTCCGGATGGCTGTTGATATGCTCGATCAGCCGGTCGGCGTATTTACTCATACGGAAAAAATATGCTTCTTCCTTGGCGGGCTTAACCTCCCTGCCGCAGTCGGGACACTTGCCCTCCACCAGTTGGGATTCGGTCCAGAAAGACTCGCAGGGCGTACAGTACAGCCCCTCATAGGCCCCCTTGTAGATATCCCCCTGGTCATACAGACGCTTGAAAATCTTCTGCACCTGTTTCTCATGGGGCTTATCCGTGGTGCGGATGAACTTGTCATACTGAACATTCAACTGATCGCAGAGCCCCCGGATCACCCCTGCCACATTGTCCACAAAGGCCTGGGGAGTTATGCCCGCCTCCTGGGCCTTCAATTCGATCTTCTGCCCATGCTCGTCCGTTCCGGTCTGAAAATATACATCGTACCCCTGTTTTCTCTTGAAACGGGCAATGGCATCCGCCAGCACAATCTCGTAATTGTTGCCGATGTGAGGCTTACCGGATGTGTATGCGATGGCAGTTGTAATGTAATAAGGTGTCTGACTCATATTCTTACCTCCTCGAATGATTTACCCATACCCTTCTTTACCTGTTCCAATGTGCCGACACTACAGGTTATAGGATATGCTGTCGAAAATGTATATGGCATAACGAAAGGCCCGCCTCCCCATGCCAAAAACGCATGAGAAGACGAGCCATAAGCCCGTGTTACCACTTCTCTTCACCCCTCCCTCACGAAAGGGGCCTCATCGGGTCCGAAGCCGCTGTCGGCTGCCTAACCCTATCCGCTATAACAGGCGGAACCTGTCGCAGCCTAACCTGGAAAACTGTACTCGGCGCCATCTCTTCCCACAAATTGCCGCAAACCCAACAGTCCGCTGCAACTCGGAAAGCCATCGCTCCCCGGCTCGGTGCGCTGCTCAGAAGCCATCTTCCACATGCCCATGCATCATCCCTCTCAGCCACAGTCTTCTGTGGGGATGTTCTCTGGAAAGCCCCGGCACATGTACTCTCTTCGTCAAAGCGTTTCTTTCAATGTATAGATTGCATTATACAAGAGCTTCTGTATTTTGTAAAGAGGTTTTGTAGCAGATGCATCTTATTTCTTTTTGCTCTTTCTGCCCAATACAGCCTTGCCCCGGACCTGATACATGCTATTGTCCTGCTTGTCCACTTCGTATCCCACGATCCAGTTCCTTGCCCTAAAAGCATCCAGGAGGGCTTTGTTGCCAGGGGTCTGTTCCAAGGGAATACTACTTCCGTTCAATATATCTAAAAAGTTCCCCTGTTCCAGGTTTTCCAAATATCGCTGCAAATCCGATAGTTTCAGCATATTGCGGTTGACACTCTTTGCCAGGGCCTTCTTTTTTCGCTCCGGCGATTCCTCCTCGTTGTTCATAAAATCAAAAAACGCCTCCCTGTCTGATACCAGCACGGATAGGAACTCCTCCTCCCATGTCTCTCCCTCCGTGTGAGGCAGAGATAAATATTCCGCAATATTTCTGCCTGCAAATACTGGCGCGAGCCTGGGATAATGCTCTCTAATATACTGGAGGTTTTCCTGGGTCATGGGAATTTTTTTCCAGAAAATCAGTGTCCGCATTTTATCTTTACCCACATCTCCAACATCAACGGCATCACATGTGAGCGAAAAAGATTTCACCAGTTCATTGTACTTCTCTTTTACCAAAGAATTACATCTCATTATATCCATCAGCAAAAGTTTCGTCTTTCCTTCCCCATATGCCTTGTCCAGCTCCTTCTCCGATAGTGTAATCGGGCCAGGATACTTGTTGATGTAGCCCGCCAGAGCCTCGTCCATGCCATTTTCCGTCAGGAAATAATAGTCTGTGAGATTACTGGGAGCCGCCGCCACATGTCCTTCCATCAGCCTGGGCCAGAAGTCTTGATTCTCTACCTGCTTCAAATGGGATATCTCTCTGCAGCAGGCCAGGGCCCCAATATATTTTTCCCTGGATTCCCGGGACAAGTCCTCTCTGTTCAGTACGGAAAGTATGACCTTCTCCTCATCCTCCAAAGGTTCGTCACCGGCAGCTAGTTCCTCCAGAACCGTCTCCAGGTTCTCCTCTACATAACGCCTTAAAGGTTCCTCCCCCTCCTCATAAACAAGTGTAAGCACCCTTGAACACACGATTTCCTTCGGCGGCAATCCTTGAAAGCACCACAATATAGCTCTGATATTCTCCCAATTAATCACATATAACTGCCGATGATATATCTGTTGAAGCATCGACATATTAAATTTGAATACACCGATCCCATTAATGCGTTCTTTCTCTTGAGCAAATTCCTCATCTGTCAGCAGAAATCTGTTGAACTTAACTTCAAAATGTTCTATTCCTGCCACAAAATTTTTCTCTTCCTCCTCCGTAAACTCTTCATAAAGGAGTTGCGGGGTCTGCCCCGCATATTCGGCAATGTGCCGCAAATCCTTGGGATCTTCGGAGCAATATGCATCCCACTGGAGTATGGTCTGCAAAACATACTTTCTCTTTGTGGGATCACGCAGCGCATCATCCATCAAAACCCAGGAGGCAACATTCTCCCATTCTGCATTTATGTGCCGGACAAAATCGCTTCCATATTTTCCGTTCCACAGATAGCCTTCAAAGAATTCCATCGCATTATTTTTGAAAATGTACTTTATCAGCCTGTATAGTCTGCCCTCATAATCCACTGCCCGCTTTTTCATGCCCACAGGTACATCCACAGGATGGCAAACCGCCGTCAGTAAGGCGTCCAGCAACTGATAATTCAGGCATTCCGCCGTTTCAAACTGGCTGTTATGCATCCAATTGATCACTTTCCAGGGTTCCTTCAGCTGATAAGTGGCCCCTTTATAATTGTGTTCCTGCATGCTCCGCAAAAACACCTTGTCCTCCCGGCGCAGGCCGTCTTCATAATAATAGGACATATAATCCTGATAACTCTCGTCTATATATCCGTTGCTGATCAGATATCGGATCAGGGGGAAGTAGCTGGAGCGCTTTACCTCCGCATACTCTTCCTTCTCCCCCAGCGCGTTGATATACGCCGTACCAAATATTGCATCCTCATTCTCTCTGTCAAGGATATCCTGCAGTGGCATGGCATCCAGATGCTCTATTTGGTTTTTAATTTCCGATACCTTCTGACGGATTTTCTCTGCCTCCGCCCTCTTTTCAATCAATTCCCTGTGCCTTTGATATTCGGGAATTTTTGATAATTGGTCAAACTTTGCTTTTACGTTTTCCTCTCGCCACCATGACCGGTTATAACTGTCTTGATATAGGCATTCTATATTATATGAATTATTTTTGATTGCAGCAATATACTCCACACGGTTTTTAAAAGTTGTATCCTCTCCTGTGGTCCCGATCCGAGTCCGCCGATTCTCCACATAATAAGCAGCATCCAACTCATCCACATTCCGAAAAGTCTCCCGCTCTACCTCCTCCAGCAGGCTCTCCAGCGAATCCAACTCCTTCTGTAATTCCTCCCTTCGTTGTCTGACGAACTGAGGTTTATTACCAAACAGCGCATATACATACCCGGTTCCCCGATGCAGCAGGGCATGGTCCTCCGGGAACAGATTCTTGTATACCATCATGGCCAGAAGTTTGTCCGTATTCAACTCGATTACATTTTTCTCCTGATAATTGCGGTAATAGACAAAATACTCGTTGTAAATATTGCCCAACAGCCGCATATCGTCAATATACAAGGAAATTCCCCGCAGGAAATCATCTCCGGGCCGGGCCTCCTCCTCCAGCCGATTAAACAGGCGGATCAGCATGGCATAGGAATTGGACCCGTCCATAACCGGCACCACCGGGATAATCATATCAAAAAATTTCGTGCGGTCCTTGGAGGCAAACACATCGTCCCGGATCAGATACAAAAAACGCAGCGTTTTTCTTTCCTCTCCCTTTTCCTCAAAAGCCCCCTCCCGGATGCGGTTGGCCAGTCCGTTAATCTCCCGCAAACGCTCAAAAATCAGGCTTCTGTCATATCGGTCTATATCCTCAAACACCACCGCATCTGCATCCACATGGTCAAACAGGTACAACACCTCATTCAGATAGCGGTCAAAATAGGAATCGCTCTCCCCGCCAAACAGTTCTATGTCCAGATTTGCCCCCTTGAGATTTACTTTGCGGAGGATCCGCTGGTTGCGCTGCAGGAAAATATATTCCGTCAGGCCGCTCACCGCCAGGACCACCCAGGCCGCCGCCGCTGCCAGCACAGCTTCCTTGCGCCGGGTTATTCCTAGCAGGGAGCGCAGGGATTCCAGGGAAAGGCTGTCCACCAGTCTGCACCATGCATCGTGAAAGCAGATAAACGCCAAAAGGGCGGCCAGCAGGACGCCCCAATAAAGATACTTTTTGATCTTGTCCCGATCCACCTCTTTCAATATCTGGAAATGGGTCTGGGGAATTGCTTCCGCCGGCATCTGGTGGATCAGCTGATTGATGATCTTACCCTCCAGCCGGGTTTCATCCGGCGGCTGTTCCCCCTCCTTGTCCTTGTCCTGAAAATGCGCAAAAGAGATATGCAGAAATTTTTTATCCGGATGGCTCTTTTTATAGGTTGCCAGAATACTGCTTTTACCGGCCCCATAGGGGCCGGACAGGGCAATATTCCGGATGTCCGGATCGGTCAGGGCAGATGTGAGTTGTTCCTCATAGACCCCCAACCGGGCCTCTGTGGTAGGTGTAAGTTTCATCAATGCGCTTGGCTTTACTTCACTCATCTGTATTTTTCATCCTTTATTCTTATACCGTGATTTTAACAATTTCCGGGTATATATCTTTTCAGGCAATATTATGTAATCAAATGCCTTCCTAAATATTTAGTGTATATTACCACATAATCCGTTATTTTTCCATAAAGAGACGACGGTGTATAGGAAAGTTCAATAGATTATAGAAAATTCATTCAAAAATCAGGAAACGTGAAAGATAATACGGAAAGAATACTACTGAAAACAATCAGACCAAAAAAGCCTGGCATATGAGCTCAGGCTTGCCGCTTTAATCCTTAAACGTCCATAGCTTATTTATCACAAAATTCAGAGGTACACTGATCACCAGATTGATCAGCGGCGCAATATACTTGGAGATATGGAACATGGATATCCATACCCAGGATAAGATATTATTTAAAACAATGCCTGTAAAGCCATAGGCGGCGTAGGCTTTAAGCAGCGCTTTCCACAGGTTGCGGCTTTGGCCCTCTCCCTGGGTAAACACAATACGGTTGTTCCAGTAAAAGGACCACAGCACACTGAGCAGAAAGGCCACCAGATTACCGGCTATATAGTCCCAGACCAGCCTAAAGGGGCTCAGCAGCCCCAGGACCATAATGTTAAGCAAATAACTGATAACGGTGTTGGATACACCCACTATGCCGAACAATACAAACTGGGTGAGATTCTCCAGGGTTTGTACACTGATATCTTTCTTGAAAATTTTTAACATATTTCGGATAACTGATTCCATTTTCTCATACATAGTGTTTGTAACCCCGCTTTCAGTCAATGATTATGGGATTTGACTATAAGTACAGGGATTGCAACAATGCAGGCCAAAAGCATGACCAATGTGAGTATTCCCCCTATAAGATAACCGTTTGGCGAATAAACCATTTTGATATTGTGTTCCCCTGCCTCAACCAATAGCCCTCTGTTCCCATAATTTACAGTCAAAATCTCTTGTCTTTCACCATCTATATAGGCCTTCCATCCCTTTGCGTCGCTCTCCGCCATCACGAGGATTGCGGCATTTTCCGTTTTGCAGCGCAGTTCAATGCTGTTGTTTGTATAATTTATCAGTTCAACGCTTGCGTTCGCGTCCGGCTGGGATACCCCGTCTAAAAGCGCTTCCGCATTAGGGCTTCCAACTTCTACCAGAGCCGTATCGCGGACAGAGAACGAAGGATCATTTATGATGGAAAATTGATCCTCAAGTGACATATCCGGATCACATTTGACATAGTCATAGACCAGCCATGCATTCCCTGCATAATCCTTATTTTTGTATATGCGCAGAGGCTGCCCCTGCTCCGCGTTATAACTCGGATAGATATTATCCATGGTTCCCACCAGTTGAAAATGTTGATCCAAAAATGCTTCTGAAATAGTATTCAGCCATTCTTCAGACTCGTTTTCCGAAACCACAAAATAAAGAACATTGTTTAATGTAATTCTCTTATCCAAACTCAGGTTCCAATGCATTTCCAGCGTTTTTCTGTAAATAGGTTCCCAATAACCCTGTGTATACTGTCCGCCCGCATCAACCATTGAATTGGAGGAGAAATTCCCTTCTTCTCCCGCCCATGTCATAATCCGATAGGCCTTCTCGCCGTCAGATAATGAATCCAGATAATCAACCAAACGCTTATTTCCCTCCAGTACCTCCTCGTATTGTTTTTGGGCCTGAGGCATATTCCATTTGTTTGAAATATCATTATATCGGAAGATATGTGCAAAATTAATTACGCTTACAAATAATAAAACCGCTATGACTGCCTGTTTGCGGGCCTTAAACAAAATGACAAGGGCTATGCCTATAAGCAGACACAGCAGGATCCATATTGTACGATTGTCATAGTTAGCCAATGCGTATTGCAGACATACCAGAAAACATACTATACACATCAAGGGAACATTGTAAAATAACTCCTGCACCCCTCTCCTATCATTTTCTGTTATACAATCATATATCCCACGCAATCCAAAAGCTGACAGCAGAGTTGTGCAAAAGGGCAACAGGTTTGCGTAAAGATACGTTTCCCGGAGCATGTTCACAAAAGGAATATGAAAGAAAATTTCCGGGAAATAGCAGCTTATGGATGCTAATAAAATAAAAAGGTATAAACACTTTCCAAATTGCAGCGCCACATACCGATAGGGGTTTTCCTCATAATTTTCCTTCGCAAACAATCCCATTATACAGAGCAGCACAGGAATAAGGCCAAACCAGCTTATTCCTGACCTGGCACCAAGGATTTCTCTGAGCATGCTGTAGTTGGCCGGATGCGCATAGAAATTATCCAGTGTAACGCCCTCCGCGGCACTTGCGAACCCGTCAACTGTAATTCTCAGTAATTCGTTTTGTTGTTCCAGAATCGGAAACAAGTTGACTGCCCCTATGCACACACCAATTATACCAGCTATTGCAAATTGGGCAAATAGTTTTTTGAGAATTTTGAGGTTTTTTTCCTTACTGACCAGCACATAAACGGCTGTAAAGAAAAGCACCCCCATAAGCATTACTCCCATCACCGCGCCCTGTGACAGTTCCTGTAGAAGAAAAAGGCCGAATACAATCCCTGCCGCCACAGAAAAAACATTCAAAACTCTTTCTTTTTTATACGCCTTTAAAAGCAGGTAGCTAAACATAGGAATCCAGCACAACTGCATATATGGAATATTTACAATGACCAGTGATCCCCCAATCAGCACAGTGAATAAACTGACAACACGATTCAGCCCAAGTTCTTTTAAAACCAGAAAAAAGCCCGTTGTCGCTATAATGCTGTGAATCAACGTAAAAGCATAATATGCCATGAACGATAAAATTTCTTTGTCCGCATTCCAAAAAATCTTGCACACTAAAATTGCAAACGGATAAAAAGAATCCGAGAAATTATGGATGCCGGAAATGCCGCACCAGATATTAGGATTCCATAACCTTAATTCGCCCTGCTTCAGTGCCTCGGCTATTCCCGACAATTTAGCTCCCCAGATATACGCGTTAAAATCCCCGTCTAAGGTATGAAACCATTTCGAGAAATAGACATAAAATATATTGACAACTATTATAACGGACAGCATACATATGTTTTTTACCAATGCTGTTTTTTCATTTTGCCGATTTTGCATCAAATACCTCCTGAATTTAACTTCCGCCAATATATTTTACCCTTATTTCACCGATTCAGGAATTCCCCGATCTGCCGTTGCATACACCGGGAAACATCCTCCCCGGCGAGATAAACCAGGGACCACTCAATGATTTTTTCCATGGAAGTCTCTACATTCCAACGGGGTTTCCATCCCAAAGTATGCTTCAGCCTGGAGCAGTCCAGCTTTAGGAAATTAGCCTCGTGGGGCCCTCCGTCATACCGATTGACCCACTTAATGGAATCCCCTGTCATTTTGTTCCACTTGGAACAGAACAATGTTACCAAATCCCCCGTCGTCCAGCAATCTGCTTCATCCGGGCCCACATTATAATTTCCTGCGAAACCGCCGTCTTCATACTGAGCCTTCGCAATCATCAAATAAGCAACGATAGGCTCCAGCACATGTTCATAAGGACGGGTGGAAAAAGGATTTCTTACAATGATGTCCTGCTTCTTTTCAGCCGCCCGGATACAGTCAGGAATGATCCGGTCTGCGGCAAAATCCCCGCCGCCGATTACATTGCCAGCCCTGGCAGTGGAGATAGCAGTGCTGCCGTTGGAAAAGAAGGAGCTCTTATAACTGCTGGTGACCAATTCCGAACAGGATTTTGAGTTGGAATAGGGATCAAATCCATTCAATTCCTCATTTTCCCTGTAGCCCCATTCCCATTCCCTGTTCAAATACACTTTGTCAGTGGTAACATTAAGAAAGGATTTTACGGAGGGAGTATGGCGAACACATTCCAGTACATTTACCGTACCCATAACATTTGTCTCATAGGTGTATACAGGATCTTTGTAAGATTCCCTGACGATGGGCTGGGCTGCCATATGAATAACAATCTCAGGCATGGCCTGGGCAAAAACCTGCTTCATATGTTCCAGGTCGCGGATATCCCCTGTGACAGAATTCATCCTTTCCGCGATATGGCACATGTCAAACAGGCTGGGGTCAGTGGGAGAAGGGAGCGCATATCCCGTCACCTGTGCTCCGGCCATAACCAGAAGCTGGCACATCCAGGAACCTTTAAATCCTGTATGCCCGGTGATGAGAATTTTCTTATTTTTGTAAAATGTAAGGTCTAACATCTTTCATCCTCCTTATCATAATTAATGCGTTCCTCTTCAATCACCAGAGGTCTTTTCATTATGCGTTGATTGATGCTCAGAATATACTCGCCGACCAGTCCTATAAACAACAGCTGCACCGCCCCCAGGAAAAACATCCCGATCAGGATAGGAGCCGTACCGGCCACAAACCTGTTCCAGAAAATGATTTTAAGTACCAGATACACCAAGGCAATGCAAAAGCTGACCATGGCGATCCCACCCCCTATAAAGGTTGCCATGCGCAGCCCGATTTTTGTATACGAAGTAAAACTCAGCATGGCGGCATCATACAGACGCATAAAATTATTATGGGTCTTACCGGCCCGGCGCCTCTGTTGTTCATAGGGAATCTGTTTTCTGCGGAATCCCAGTTCGGCCACGATCCCTCTGAGAAACGGAGTCGGATCATCCAGATTGCGCAGTACCGAAATAAACTCCCTGTCATAGAGCCCAAAACCTGTGAAGTGCTCGATCTGCTCTACATCCGAAAACTTCTTGATCATCTTATAATAGCAGGAACGCAGAAAATACATAACCCTGTTTTCCCTGCTGGTAGTCTTCTGACCAATGACAATCTTATATCCATTCTCCCACTCACGCACAAAGTCAACGATCATCTCAACGGGATCCTGGAAGTCAGCGCATAGTAAAACGGTACAGTCTCCCGTTGTCTGAAGCAGGCCATAATAAGGCGAATTAAACTGTCCAAAATTCTTGACGTTGAAGATAGCCTTGATCCGTTTGTTTTTCGCACAGATTTCCCGCAGCAGGGAACGGGTATTATCCCGGGAGTCATTATCAATAAATACAAGTTCGTAATCATAATCCTTCAACTCTGCTGAAAACAGGTTTACAATTGCCTCCGACAAAGGCGCCACATTTTCCTCTTCATTATAAGTCGGTACTAATATGCTTATCTTTTTCATATCCATTTTTTACATCCTCATATAACTTTTGAATACCTGTTTCAAAGTCGATTTTAGGACTCCATAATGCCGCAGACTGTATTTTGCCGATAGAAGGGTTCATTTGTACGATATTCGGTCCATATGGGATTGCCCCGAATTCCAGCCGGCTGTGAGAATGAAATATTTCTTTCATTTTTTCCAGGTAATATTTCAGCGGCCTAGGACATCCATAAGAAATATTGTAAGCACCGGTGGGACAATGGGCTTCATAAAGCAGATAAAGCGCCTCGGCCAGGTCTTCCAGGTACAGATAATCCCACAGATGCTCACAAGGCGACAGTTTTATGTCTTCTCCCCGAAGCATTTTTGCCAAAGAACTCATAATGAGTGTATTCGGTGACTCTCCATAGCCATAGGCGCTGAAAATTCTGGCCCATACAAAGTTCAATTCATATCTGCCGGCCTGCTCCATGCCATGCAGGAAAATGCTCTTCTTGGCCATTCCGTATGATTCAACAGGGTTTAGCGGCGTGTCCTCCGTGATGAGCCGTCCTCCTGTCAGTCCGTATTCCGCCTGAGACCCCATCCCGATAAAGCAGGGGATCTTACATTGGCAGACCACTTCTAAAAGCTGCTTCGCGCACTCTATATTATTCAGCTGCAATGCATCGTCTGTTCTGGACTGCCCCCGCACACCATCCCATGCAAAATGGTAAACAGCATCTATCTCGCCCAGTTCCATAGTACTTAGAGCAAAATATTGATACATATTTAATTCCAGAATGTGCAGCCGCGCGCTTTGGGGCAGTTTAACTCTGTTCGCGGAACCGGGCCGGATTACCGCATATATCAGATATCCCTCCGCCAGCAGACGCTTGATCAGCGCAATCGCGATATAGCTGGTGGCGCCGGTAACAATTATTCTCCGCATGGTCATAACTCCATTAAATAGTTGTACAATTCTCGATCCAGCAAAGGCTCCTGGTCCTGATTGGGCTTTCCGAATTCAAGTTTCGGAAAAACATAGGTATCTTCCTCAATCTTTATTTCCACCAGCTGAGGCCCATCAAATCTGAGTTCCGATTTATCCAAATCATCACAGCTTTTCACCAGATGATAGGGAAGTCCATATGCCCCGGCAATCTTTTCAAAATCAGGCACACTATAGCCGCCGGAAGGAACTGTTTGATAATATTCATTGTCAAAATACATTTCCTGGAAGTGACGGATCATGCCCAATGCCTGATTGTTCAGCACCACCACCGTTATGGGCAGAGATTCCCTGGCCAGGAACTGCAGTTCCTGAATGTTCATTTGGATACCGCCGTCCCCGTTAAAACTTATCACTGGTCTGCGCAGTGCGTAATATGCCCCGATCGCCGCAGGCAGGGAATATCCCATAGCTCCGTGCCCGCCGGAGAAGAGCACTTTCTGGCTGCCCTTATTTTCAAAAGATTGTGCCGCCCACACCTGGTTCTGTCCCACATCTGTGGTGACTACGGACTCCCGGGGAATGCCTCTGCTGAAAGCCTGCATCAGAAGATTGGGGGTTTTCAGATCAATTCCGGACAGTTTTTCCCGCAATGTGCGGCATACGTCAAACCATTCTTGGCCGACACAAAAAAGAGCCTTTCTCTCAAGCAGTCCCCGCCAAAAGGCGCCGGCGTCCGCTCTGATCTGCAATTCGCCCGTTTTGATCGGATTACTCAGTTCTCCCGGGTCAATATCTACCCGGATCAACTTTGCACCGGGAGCAAAATTATCTTTTACCGCGCCAATCTGTCTCACGTCCAGGCGAGTTCCCACTGTCAGCAATAGATCACATTTGGCAAGCAGGAAGTTAGCGGCCCTATCCCCATAGGCACCCACAAATCCATAATTATTGGTGTCTGATCTCTCTAAAAGATCAAATGCGGGCATGCTTGTAACCAGAGGAATATTGGTACATGCCGAAAAATCTCTGATTACATCCCTGGTATTGCCGGCTTTATTCCCTGCGCCGAGGAGAATGGCAGGCCGTTTTGCCGACTGGAAGGCGGCCAGTATAGGCTCCCAGGGTATATCAAATTCAGTCCGGCCGACATCTTCCTGCCCGGGACAATATCCCGGCAGCTTATCTGTTTCTACAATGCTGCGGAAAATATTCATGGGAATATCCAGCAGCACCGGCCCCTTTCTTCCCTCATTTGCCCAATACCATGCCTTTTCCATCTCCATACGGATATCTTCGGCGTCGGCTATATAATTGCAGTACTTGGTGACACAATTTACCATGGAGACAATATCTGTTTCCTGAAAACCCTTCTGCCGCATCGAAAAACCTTTTTTGCTTTCGAAAGTGTTCACCTGACCGGTTATGAAAATCGCGGGAATGGAATCAAAATAGGCGTTGCATATTCCTGTAATCAGGTTGGTTGCCCCCGGGCCGCTGGTGGCATACGCCACACCCGGCAGTCCGCTGATCTGCGCATATCCGCAGGCACAGAAAGCAGAGGCCTGCTCATGATAATTGACATGCGCATGGATTTGGTTTTCCCTTCTTCGAAAGGATTCCATCAGATGTGTTACCATCCCTCCCGGATACCCAAACACATCGGTAATTCCTTTCTTCTCCAAAAAATCAACGATATAATCCGATACTTTTACCTGCATAGTGCCGCTCCTATATTATGGCCTTCTTAATCGTCTCTGCCATATAGTCGATCATCTCATCCGTCATTCCGGGGTACACACCCACCCAGAAGGTGTCCCGCATGATTCTGTCCGTATTGGACAAGTCACCATATACCCGGTAGCCCTCTCCTGTGCGGCGCATCTCGTCAAAGCAGGGATGCTTTACCAGATTCCCGGCAAATAACATCCTCGTCTGAACCCCTTTGGATTCCACATACTGCACCACCTGATTTCGATCGACCCCTTCCCTGCAGGTAATCAGGAAGCCAAACCAACTGGGATTTGAGTTCTCACAGGCCCGGGGAAGAATCAGCTTATCCTCCGTTCCCTCCAGCGCTGCCTTCAGTCTGCTGAAATTGTGCCTGCGCCTCTCCACAAAGGAAGGGAATTTCTCCAGCTGGGCACAGCCTATGGACGCCTGCAGATCCGTTGCCTTGAGATTGTAACCGAAGTGGGAGTACACATACTTATGGTCGTATCCCAGCGGCAGTTCTCCATACTGTTTGTCAAATCTGTGTCCGCAGAAATTGTCTCTCCCGGAGGGGCAGACACAGTCACGCCCCCAGTCCCGGAAGGAGCGGATGGCTTTGTGCAGCATAGGGTTATCTGTATAGACGGCTCCTCCCTCGCCCATGGTCATATGATGAGGGGGATAGAAACTGGAAGTTCCTATATCACCGATGGTGCCGGTGAATCTTTCCTCACCATTAATTGTATATTTGGAACCCAGTGCGTCGCAGTTATCCTCTACCAGCCACAGATTATGTTTGTCGCAAAATGCCTTCACTGCCCCCAGATCAAAGGGGTTTCCCAGTGTATGCGCAATCATCACTGCCTTGGTTCTGTCGGAGAGAGCCCCCTCCAGCCTGCTCACGTCAATGTTATACTGGGGAATAGTCACATCCACAAATACCGGTACGGCGCCATACTGAATCATAGGGGTTACGGTGGTGGGGAACCCTGCCGCGACAGTGATCACCTCATCTCCCCTCCGAATACGCCGCTCTCCCAGAAGGGGGGATGTGAGTGCCATAAAAGCATTCAGGTTGGCGGAAGATCCCGAGTTGACCAGAGAGCAATACCTCACCCCCAGGTACTCTGCCAGTTTTTTCTCAAATTCCTCTGTGTATCTTCCGGACGTAAGCCAGAACTCCAGAGCACTGTCCACCAAATTGACCATTTCGGCACTGTCATAGACCCTGGAGGCATAGGGAATCTTCTGTCCCTCCTGAAATTCTGCGGTTTGCCTGTGATAGGTATCCGCAAATTCTTTTACCATTGCCAATATCTCATCCTGTGCCTGTTGCCGTGTCTTGTTTTCAAACATTTTCCTTCCTCCTTTACCTGTCCCAAAGCATCCAGGGAGCTTCTCCCAGCGCAATCATTTCCTCCAGCTGCTGCTTGTCCCGCTGGGTGTCCATGCATTTCCAGAATCCTTTATGCATATAGGCCATAAGTTCCCCCCGGGCTGCCACGCTCTCAATGGGAGCTTTTTCAAATACCGTAGAATCCCCTTCTATATAATTGAAGATATCCGGATTGAGCACCATATATCCGGCATTTATGACACCTCCGTCAGAATTGCTTTTCTCACGGAACTTACTGATCGTTCCGTCAGGCTCAATCTCCAGAACACCGAACTGTTGTCCCACGTTGACAGCCGTCATGGTGGCAATTTTCCCGTGACTCTTGTGGAATTGTACCAATGCTCCTATATCCACGTTCGCCACCCCGTCCCCATAAGTTAGCATAAACGGCTCGTCCCCTACATAGGATCTGATTCGCTTGATGCGACCGCCGGTCATGGTGTTTAAACCAGTGTCCACCAGCGTCACTTTCCAAGGCTCCGCCACATTGCTGTGAATCTCCATATGGTTCTCGCGGGTAAAATCAAAGGTGACGTCACTGTTGTGCAGATAATAATCGGCAAACCACTCCTTGACCACATGCTGCTTGTACCCGCAGCAGATGATAAACTCGTTGTACCCATAGTAGGAATACTCTTTCATAATATGCCACAGGATAGGCTTTCCGCCGATCTCTATCATAGGCTTGGGCTTTAAATGACTTTCCTCACTGATTCGGGTGCCGAAACCGCCGGCAAGAATTACGACTTTCATTTTGATGCCTCCTTTTTGAAATAATGAGTTCTAATACATATCCGTTAGAATAAAGCTTAATTCCCTTACATCCCCCTTCTGCTTCTCGAGGACGAAATTGCTGCGTAAATTGACTGTAGTCACTGTATTGGGCTGCAAATTAAGCGTAATGTCTATAACCTGTTCTTGCAGAGGATATATTTGAGCCAGCTTTTCATCACAGTAAACAGAAATGGCATATCCCTTTTCAGGGTCTATCTCTTCGGAGAACCAGCCTGTAATGTGAAGTAGTCCGTCCTCTCCGCTGTCTATCCTGACACGGACATCGGAACCGCACCATCCGTCTTCATACATCCCGTCAACTTCCGCAGTATCTAATGTATCGCCGACATGAGGCTGATAATTGTTAAAAGCCGGCGTGCTGTTATCCAAAGGAATCGGTCCGCTTTCACTGTTTTCAAAGCGATAGCAGAAAAACTGTCCATCATATTGCCAGCTATCAGAACGGGTTACCTCATAGCTGTCTGTATCCATCGCTATCAGAAACCGGCCGTTTAGAACCTTCGGGCTCAATACCGCAATTTCTTCCTCCGTGACCACACAGAAGTATTCATCATTTATATAGAAGATTTTTGCCGCTGCGTTTTCATCCTCTGTAAAATCAAGATCTATTTGGTTATGGTCTGCAATCTCCCCCCAGTAAGGTTCTGATACTGCCAGGGCATCCCGTGTTTCAAACAGATCGGGCGCATAAACCGTTTCCCCGTCCAGATTATGCATGCAATTACTTTGAAATAAATTTTCTATTTCGCTTATGCGCTTAAAATTTTGCTCACTCTTATCGGCAAACACAATATTCATTGTTTGGACGGAGAATCCAAGCAGGCCGATGAAAATACAGCAAATAAGCACTGATTTGCGCCATTTTTCCCAAATTGCGCTGATCAGATAGCCGGCAGATAAGCATACCGTGAAAAATAGAAACATACTCACCGGCAGGCTGGTAAAACTTACAGCATTTACATTTCCCTGATACAGCGCCGACAAGGAGTTGGGAAGACTGGGTATCAAAGTATATCCCAAGAGGCAAAGGAAGACCCCTAATCTAAACTCAGCGACGCTATTATGCTCATCCCGGGTGATCTGGCTGAATCTCCACAGGTAGAAAAGCGTTGCGGCCAGTGCGGAGATTCTGAGTATATTGGCCGGAGACAGCCAAATGCTGCGAACCATTCTACCTAACTCGTTCAGAAAGGCGCTATCAGTAATAAACCAGCCTACATTTTTGCTGGCAGCAGCGCCATATATGTTTCTGGCATATTCACCGCTGTATAAATAAAATAAATAGACATATTTTGAGTTAAATAAGAAATATCCCGGTATTGCGGACAACGCCAATGTTTTAATGATTTCAAAAGAACTGCCAACAGAGACAAACGTCAAAGCAGTTCCCGTATAATGGGATGGAACCAGTTTTCCCAAGGCAAAAGTGGCAACAATATAAACTGCGCCGGAGACCGCGGGAGGCAAACATTTATATATTGCTTCCCGCAGCGTATTTATTTTCAGTTTCTTTTCATATATATATATCAGCAGAAAAGCAGGCGTGTAGGTCACCACAAATTCATAACCCTGTAAGGCCACAATCCATGCAATTAAATACCACCAGAAATATTTTTTTTCCCCTGTTCTGAGATAGCTGACCCAATTATTTAAGGAAATACACAAATGCCATAGCGGGAGTATTACAAGCGTAATAAACGCATTGGGCGCCGAATGTTCAAAAGTAAGGGGCATACAAGTGATAATCAGAACAACGGTTACTGTCGCAATCTTATTGCTCCTAAATAAATTGCGGATCAGCCTGGCAAACTGAATCAGGCATACGCCTAAAAATATGCACTGGATCAATCTGTTAAAGGTTACATTAGTGGTCAAAAAGGCAAGCGAATAGTTGAAACCTCCTACCAAACGCAAAGGCCGCCCCATCCTTAATTCGTTTTTCAGCGCATTTACCAGAAGCGGAATATATCCCTGCTCCCTGATCAGCGAGGTATTAAGGTCATCGTTCAGGATAATGCCCTGTCTGATAATCAGGGCACACAGCAGAGCAAATTCCAGAATGACGGCATAGCACAGCAGCCTGTTTCCACTCTTTTCCTCACTGAATCTTTGATACCATTTTTTGCAATTATCTGTGATCTTCTGATTAAATTTCCTGATTGCCATAACAGCATGTGAATTCCATAATTCCATATAGGTCTGCTTATCCTGTCCCAGCAAAAATCTTAACTTTCGACTTTGCATAAGCAGTTTCCACATTCCCAGGCTCAACACCACAGCTCCGGCCGCTATCACATACCAATATTTTACTGCCAGTTCCTGGGTAGACATATTTCCGGGGGTAATGCAGGAGAAATCCGTCTTGTCAATAATGCCGCCCCAATAAAAAGGAAGATATAACACCTTAAAAAAAGTAAAGTGAAAAAATAAAATCCCCAGTGTGTTTTTTCCAATATGACAAAGCAATTTCCCGGTTCTTTTCATAAAACGGCTGATCAGCAAGGAAACCGCAAAGACAAAGAACGTACCGTTTAGAGCAGTCAGCCCATCCAGTATCGGATGCGCAAATGTGCGGGATGCCCAATCTATCACAATATGCAGATACTGTCTCACAAACCACAAACATCCTGCCGAGATGATAAGCAGTGCAAAACTCCACACCCTTTTGGCCTGGGTTATCCGTTCCAGAATATGATGTTTCAGGAAACAATGTCCGATAGCATAGAACAAATTTCCGATCAGCACCTGGTCCATGGAAAACATGCCTATTTTGGGAATACTGCCTGTTTTTACGGCCGCATATCCGGCTGCGTACAGAACAAGAGAAACCGTAATATACCACATGGAGGATTTACGGGTCAGCTGATGTATAAGCTTGTTTACTATGCATACGCCAAACAGCGTAATGAGAAACCAGTTGGCGCCTAATACGTCCACCCAGATATCTCCCTGTAGGAAGAGCGAATCCAGCGCATGTCTCCAGCCCGGAAATTCCCATGAGGAGACAAGCGTATCCCATCCGCCTAAATGCAGCAGCCACAGCAGTACAAGGCCAAACAGCACCGTTGTGACTGCCGGTAAAAGAACGGTAAAGAATTTATCAAACAGCGTTTGAAACATACCTCTTTTTTCGGGTTGAGACATATAGCCCGACAAAAAGAAAAAGGCAGCCATATGAAACTGATAGATATATTTGTTGAACAAACCCGTGCTATGGCCCGTCACCATCAGAATAATCAGGATTCCTCGGCAAATATCCAGCCATTGTATTCTTTTAGCACTGCTTTTGTTCTGTTCCATAGTACTCCCTCCAGGTAGTCAAAAATGTATCACCCGATATCCGACCGCAAAACCCTTTCGGCTTCCTCCACCGTGAAGTACTTTCGAATAAACGCTTCCCCGGCGTCCGACATCTCTTTTAGCCTGCCATAATCCTCATACAAACCACAGATCAGCTCCGCCAT
>ERZ808046.324-NODE-324-length-51408-cov-7.798290_pt1 | contig 51408 bp, 56 predicted proteins | sample MGYA00380196_ERZ808046 | MGnify/ENA primary metagenome ERZ808046 (study PRJEB31490, sample SAMN06133421) | mouse gut metagenome | isolation source: Z6_2 | host: mice | place: China: Chengdu | collected 2015-05 ... | reverse complement strand
TCACTAATAATAAAATCATTGATATACAATCCTTTTTCATCTTTTTGAATAATCTTATCCAAAATATCACGATGAACATCTTTGACCGGTAAGCTTTTCCACTCGCCATTAATAATTCCATCATTATACAACCCTAAATTTGAAACAAATACTTTAATTTCCATAACAATCAAATCTCCTTTAACAACGAAAAAAGGAACCTATTAAATCTGCGATTCAATAGATTCCTTTACAAATCAATAAAAATAAAACGATAACATTAAAACTAGTCCAACAATAGACTTTCAACAAATTCAGCAAAACAAAATGCTGAAAACAATCAAAATAAAAATAATAAATACTTTTACACCTTTATTATATCATGTTAAAAATCTTCATGTAAATGTGTGTCTCTCTTAAGCAAAAAAACATCTAATATATCTTTATTAGATGCTTTAGCTACGATTTTTAATAGTATTAATTATGAGTGACTCTTTGTTATAGCTCTTTATCTAAAATCTGATTAATTATAGATAAGGGTAACTCTGAGTCATAGTCTTCATGTACAGAAGAAGCAATAGTTTCAGAATCTATGTTTAATTTCTTTAATCTTTTTATTAAAGAGTATATATCCTCAATTTTACCTTCTGCTTTACCTTCTACCTTACCTTCTAAGCGTGCAGTAACTTCTCTATCTCTAATCTTTTCTTCTAATGACATGATCTTTGCCCTTCTTTCTGGATCCGCATTTATTTCTCTAACTCTTTCCTGCATTGAATAATACTTTGAATTTTTATCAACTTGCTTATTATTTACAAGTTTAATTAGATCTTTCATCATAGAGCTTGCATTATTTGTATTTGCAGTAGCATTTATAAAATAGACATCAGATCCATCTATAATGCGTTCTTCTTCTTTTAAATGTCCTTTTAGATATATTTGCCTTTCGTATTGCAAATCTCCATAACCAAATGGATCAAAAGTGCAAATAAAAATAATAATACTATCACGTAACTTATCATACGATTCATTCTTATCTAACGTAAGTTTTGAATCGATTTTCGATTGATAATATCTAACACGTTGAGGTAGGTATCCATTTTTACTAGTCTGCATTTCTACATCATAAATTTTTCCCTTTTCATCTTCTACTTGAAGATCTAGTCTAACATCTTTGCTATGGAAATCTACTGAATTAATTTGTTTTTGAGTAGTTGCATACTTTATATTTTTAATATGCAAGGTTGGAAGGATAGTATTTAAAACTAAAAGAATATTATCCTTATTTTCCATCACATCCCCAAAAACATAATCGTTAGAAAATCCAAAAAACTTACCATTATCCTTATACATTAATTATACCTCTTAAAACAAACAAAAGTATCTAATGCCTTTGTATTAGATACTTTTATTACAATTTTCACCTTATTTTGCTAATTGCTCTACCTATCTAATCAAAAACAGCTGATTCTAATAAAGCAGTTAACTTAGACTCTGTTATACTGTTATCTTGCTTATCATTTGAATAATGCCAGGCCCACTCTATATCGCCCTGATAATATCCAAATAGCTTCCAGGAACAAAAGCCATTAGTCTCTAATACACCATCAAGATATTCTAGAATTAACTTGACGTCTTTATGACAAGTGTCTTTACGCAGGATTCTATCTATTCCATCTAGAATACATTCATCACCTGTTAGAAACTCATGAAGAAAGTCTTCTTGACCGTAATTCTCATTAGTATGCCAAGAAAAATACTCATCAAATGAATTCTGAACTGAAATAGGCTCTAAATTCCAAGAATTTAATAGCTGATTAACAAGTTCTAATCGTTGTCTGATATTTAATTGAGTTAGTACAAAGTTACATAAATCTGTAAGTCCATCTCTATCAGAAAATACAAAGTGAAAACCTTGTTCGTTTAAATAAATTAAATTGTCATTCATATTAAACTCCTTTTTTACAACAAAAAAGGGAGCTATTAAATCAACAATTCAATAGTTCCCTTTTCTAAACAATATAAAATAAAAAACAATACAATTACTACAAGTCCAACATTGAACTTTCAACAAAATCAGCCGGACAATTGCTGAAAATAATCAAAATAAAAATAATAAATATTTTTACCTTTAAATTATATCATTTTGCAAAATATCACGTAAGCATAGAAAAAATTAAATAATGAAGTGGTAATAATGCTTATCTTTTGTGCCGGTTTAGACTTAAAAATTTATCTGTCTCTTCTAAGTTGAATGCCACCACATTTGACTACACTTTTGGAACCTAATTTAGGTACACAGCGTTTTACATCGATCGGTAGCAATTCGTCAGCATAATTTACAATAGTTGGAAGCTGCGTTACCAAGTTCTTTAACCAAGCATCTAAAACTTTACCATCATTCCCACACCATGGGAGTCCGATAAGTATACTTAGATAATTTGTACTTAGGGGATGTAGATAACAAAGTGTATCCATTCCTTCTTCGATGATAATTAATCCGTACTTTATATCTAATGGCCAATTATCATTAATTAGGTTTAACGTGGTATCAATATTTTTTAAAGTATATGGATCACCCCAAAGACGTGTTGTATTTCGTATTAGTCCATTTGAGTCTATTTCTTGCTTTAGTTCTTCCTTGAATTTAGGAATATCGATTATTAAAAGTTCCTCATGTTTAACATTTGGTATAGGCAGACCATCAACAAATTGCCAATTGTAGTTTCTACTTCTCATGAATTTAAAATCCTTTCAAAAAAAGACTCACTAAATTTATTAGTTTAGTGAGCCCTTTATTATTTATTTGAATATATCAATTCTCTAACTTCCATCAAAAGTTGTCCTTGGTGATTTTGGCCAAGAGCTTGATCAAAATTTCCGTTGATATCGCACCCGATTCCCCATTCTTTATCATTGGGATTGGTTTCGATCAATCTAAAATTTTGGGTTAAGCATAAGGCATCTTTGCTGAACTTATCCTGCTCAAATTTAGCTTTCATGCCAGCTTTCATCCATATCATAGCTCTTTCTTTCCAACGTCTATCATTATAATTCTTTACTTTTCGTCCTAATATTTTGTATTGAACACTATTATTTGCCTGCAACTTATAAATTTTTTCCATCATTTCTTGATCATGCATTTCACATGCTTTACCAAAAGCAAAAACTTGTTCAACAGATAAAAAAGAACCAATATGTGGCCGTCCTAAGTTTGTTATTTCCTTAGAACTTACTATTCCCTTATTAGGATAAAACCATAACTTAAATGGTGAGTCAACAATATAAAAATTTGAAAATGGTGTATCAGGGAGTGCCTGATGAAAATAACCAATACTGTTGTGCTTAACTATTCCGATAACTTTATTATTTAACATTAGTTTTTCCATTAGATTTTCTCCTTTATCTTATATACTAAGTAACATGTTTAGATAAAAATATAATTTCATAATACTATCTACTTTCTACTAAAAAAGGAATCACTAAATCTTCCGATTCAATAATTCCTTTTCAAAACAATATAAAATAAAAATTAATACAATAACTACAAGTTCAACATTGAACTTACAAACAAATCAGCAAAACAAAATGCTGAAAATAATCAAAATAAAAATAAAAAATATTTTACCTTTTAATTATATCATGTTAAAAATATTCACGTAAACAATACTTAGCATGTTAACTGCATCAGGCCTAAAGTACTAGAGTTTTGAAGACACTACGCGGCTCTTCAGCAAAAAATAGCGGCCACTCTATATTAGAATGGCCGCTATTCATTAAATTCTATTCTTCCTTACCTCGTTTAAAGGTGTCAAAAATCAATTGGTCTTTAATTATTTCTCGATCAGGTGTTAAACTCCACGGGGATCCAGGAGAATGTGTTTGTCTGCTTAGTCTTGAAGCATTGTAATTAATGTAATCATCATTTACCTTAGCTAGTAATTCTACTATTTCTTCGTCCTGAGACACTACATTGTAATCATGTAAAGCCTTATCATCTGGTTTATTAACATCCAGGACCACACGTCCAGAAAATTCTTTATGAACTTCAGTAATTAGAGGACCGTACTGAAAATGTGTAATCGGAGAAGAAAACAATTTACTATGATGGGATACTAAAAATCTCCCATAGGCAAAATAAAGTAGTTTTATGACCTTCATCTGAGTTAAAGGATCAATATTTAAATCGATGCTTCGTGACAAGTAGTTTTCTACTCGCAACCAATTTGCCAATTGAACAGCCTTAAATCTTGGTTGACTACTTTCTAATTCAAATAGCGTATTACTATGATTGAGATAGGAATTTACTTTTGAAATTAATTCCTTAGAGTAATTATTTTTACTATCAGAAATATATTGTTTAAGTACATCGTCATTAGAGAGCAATGATTTTAACAATCTGTTATTTGCCTTAGTTGGAAATGCACCTGCTTCGTAAAGTGCAATTGTGTTTGGGCTTAGTCCAGTTAGTTCTGCTAAATTACGCTGCGAGAGACCAATCTTAGCTCTATAATCTTTAAGGTCTTTAGGTGACAGTAAACCCATGTCATTACGATATTGTTGACGTGCAATTTCAGCTGCTTGATCATCTAGCTCTTTATTGGGAATAATTTTATTGGTATTACTATCAAAAAGAGCAGGTGCAGTGACAGAATACTCATGACCATTAATGGTGTAAGTTGTTGTAAAGTCTTTTTGGTAAGCCATTTAAATTCCTCCTTTTAATAGTCAAGATGAAAACTAATGAATACGACCTTTTGATTATTTTCGATAAAAATAAACTTAATGTAGTATGTTTGGCCATCACTTGTCTTGAATACCCAAACATATTGCAAAGGATTATTTCGATTAGGTTCATGTTTAACAAAGTCTTTGATTTCTAGTTGTTTGACTATCTCGCGAGCTAAGGTTTCTGAAACTGGCATTGCCATCCTATCTCTTCTTTGAACCATGTGAAATTGATTATGTCGAACAAGAAATTTTAATCTAGCTAAGGCCTCAGAAACTTCCACTACACTCCTCCGAGTTTATTATTTTGTACCTTATTTTACCATATGGGAGAAAATAATGCTACTAATTAGTAGTAAAAAACTATTCTTTCAAATTATTAATTTATTGAAAAAGAAACATAGAGTTAAAATCAGGGATTAAATTTATACTGCTCAAAGAATACACTTTATCAATAAAAATAATTTAACGGCCTTAGAATCGTCCTCTCAGCATTTGCAATTTATACATTTTCCTATCCAAAATCTATAGTATCTAAAATTTGCTCTCTGGTATCCTGGTCTAACCCTAAATAAGCTAAAGTCATCTCCTCAGAAGAATGATTTAACAATTTCATCACTAACCCAATATTATGATTAGTTTGTTGATATACACGATAGGCTCCTGTTTTTCTCATCGTATGAGTACCTAAGTAATCAATATTTAGCTCTTTCCCTACATCATTCATGATCTTCCAGTATGCTTTTCCATCAATATGTCGTTCTGCATGTCGTATTGATGGGAAAAGCCACGGACTAGTAAGGACATTTCCGTTAAAATTTTGGCTACGATAAATTTTTTTCTTCCTATTATACAGCTGCTCCCTCTTCAACCAGTCAAAATAATCAATCAGATCTTTTTCAACTGGTTTAAGATATAAAACGTTTCGCTTTTTTGTTTTCTTGTCGAAAATAAATGCATTTCTTTTAACACGTCCATCTTCATCGAAAACATCAGCTTTTTTTAAAGCCAAGACATCACTAACTCGTAATAAAGTCGACTTTCCAACTTGAAAAATTGTATAGTTTCTTCGTCCTGTACTTTCTTTATCCAATAAACATCTTTGTACTTCATTAAGAACCCACGAGTCTTTGATCGGTTTAACGACTTGTTTCATTTTTTTCACCTTTTTAGTATGCGCTATTTTTTTACATATTATAATTATAACGCATATCATTTAGGGAAACTATTTAAGATACTGATATAATAGGATTTTTCACCTTTTTAGTATGCGTTATTTCCTACAAATAACGCATACTATGTGGATGGTTTTAAAGCATTACATATTATTGGAAGACCTAAATGCTAATGTTCAGAATGTAGCATTTAAAGACCTTTAATTATTAATTATTAAGCTCTAAATATTAGATGGTCATAGAATGGGCCTCTCAGCATGAACTACACTATCATCAGAAAGTAAGTTAAACAAAAATATACTAAGAAAAAACATCCCTATAATAATAGGGATGTAAAAAGAAACAATTACTACTTAACATCATGTACAAATGATATTAGTTCAGGTAGATTAAGTAATATAATCGTTGTTATAATCAATATAAAAGCTGTCATTAATTTTTCAAATTTCGACATTGAGATCAAATAAGGCAGAGCTTTATACGATAAATATAAAACACAGAAAGAGCTCACAAAAAATAATAAAATAAACATAAAGATCCTTTCTACATGCATTGCTAACTATTAAAACAATTACTTACTTAAATACTATTCACGGTAACTGCTGGCAATATTTCTTCAAAATCATAAGCACTGCTAATCTGATATGGTCGTTCATCCAATAAAGCAATACGTCTGGGTTTACCATCAAAAAAAGGACTAACAAGATTAAAATTAGAACATCCCAAATTATTATGGTTTAGTTCCCGTCCTTTATTAGTTTTGCCGTTAATTAATGATGCAATGAATGCATTAGCCAGAGGATTTGAAGGTGAATCTAGTTTTCCGATTAATAATTTGGCCATGGCTTCAGCTCTTGGTTTACTTATTCCATTCGTTTCATGCGCGTATTCCATGAAAGAATCATACAATTCACGTTTAGTTCCATGGTAATCAGGAAATATAAGTGGCGGCATAATTTGCCCATCATTCATTAGTAAGCTAGGAGTTAATTCTCTTCCCATTAAAATAGATTGTAATCCTATGATTTTTTCTTGCCTGAGAGGACTCCCATAATCTTTACGGTAATTAACTTTAGCATTTAAATGTGAAAAAACTAATTTCCAATTGTCTGGCTTACGATTATAAAATTCAAAATATGGATCATCAAAGTTTGAACATGCAAAGTGCTCACTATCGGTTTTGCCAATGTTAATTGGAACTATGATTTTTCTAGTGAATCGCGTAGTGAATTGAGCATCTCCATTTGTCATTAGTAACGTATAATGTTCGATGATTTCCAAACGATAACTATGTTGAGCTTCAAGATTAGGATAAGGGATCATTATCCCATAATAGCGTTTCTTTCCATTAGTGATATATGGAATTATATAGGCATGATTAGGCAACGGAGTACCAAATGCAAAATTATTAATTGAATAATCAGCAATAACTTGAGCATTTTCATCAAATAGATGTGTATCAATATTTAAAGCCCACGCTTTCGGAGCATTTGAAATAATATCGATTTGCCAATTAATAGGTTCAATTAATTTAGGAGGAATTTTGATTGCATTGGGATGTGATTGGAAATATTTATTTATTTTAAGAACACCATTTTCAATATCCGTCTTGTTCAACGTTGTAAAACTAAAAATAGATGGTGAATAATAAAAGAAATTATCACATTTTAGCTCCGTTTTATGATTGTTTATTAATCGTTTCTTAGTAGCACCTAACATTTCTTGGCAAAACTGACTAGCCGTAATTGTTTTAGTCATTCTTTATTCCCTTTCTTAAAAGCTAATATAGTAGCTTTATTGTTCTATTTTTTATTTTGCTTCATTATAACTTCAATTTGATTTACTTTGTGAAAGCCTAATAAATATACAAAACCTAGGATTCCACTTTATTTTTTGTAAAAATTGATTTTTTGACAATAGGCGTAAGTAAATTTTCGTTTTTTAATATTCTTATAAAGTCTAAAAATGAATTAAGTTTATATTTGTTTGATAATTAAATTGTCAATTTGATAAGCCTAGTATAAGAAAAAGGTAGATAAAATCTCCTCATGAGTTCTATCTACCTTTATGCTTTAGTATGTTCATTACAAAAGATATCTACTTATTTTTTGTACTTTTTCTAATAACATCTAAATTGTGTATGCTTTTGATCGTATTTTCATCAAGCTTTTCTATTGTTTGTACTCTACTTTTAGCAATTTTTTGAGTCGAGCCTAAAGTATCTTAGTAAGCTTTCACTTAGTCCTGTTTAGCTCGTCAATTCTGTTAGATTAGTATTTTTATGAAGATTAGCTGGAGAAAACCTCAGATTTTAATCTAGTAAATCATGAATTAATTATTCGCTTTAATTGTTCGTAAAATTTTTCTCTAGTCCCCGCTAAAGCAATTATTACAAGATTATCTTCATCATCAATTGTGTATGCAATGCGATATTGTATTCCTTTATAATACAATTTATAGGCATAGAATCCAGTTAAATCTCCTACTTTAGAATTCCCTACTTCATAAGGATTTGGCGCAATTTCATCATAAATTGCATTGTTAATAGCGATTCTTAAATTTCTATCTTTTAACTTTCTTACATATTTATTAACTCTATGGTTAATGTAAACCTCATATACCAAATTCTTTTGCAGCCTCTTCCTTAGATAATGGCTTAGATTCCTTTGCTTCTTCAACCAATCTATCTAAAGCACTTGGAATTGCCCTTTTTATTTTACTGAATTGGTTAATAAGTTCAGTACCTTCGTATCCTTGAGAAACTAAATCTCTTAAAATATCTTCATCAAAATCGAAAAAATCATCATCATCTACAAATTCGTAATAGATCCCATTTCGTGTAAGCTTGGGTCTAAGCTTCGTACCTGACGCTATGTCGAAAGATTTAGGAATAGCAACCATTAAGGAATTCCCTTGTTTTCTTGCTTTTAAAATTTCCATACCAATCACCTCATATATATTATCTCATTCCATTCTGGTAATTACAAGTAATTACGTGACTTGCTTATAAAAACAAAATAACTTATTTTGTCATTTTAAAAAAGTCTTAGATTATTTTACGAACACCAAGACTTTTTATTTTTATCCTCAAATATGAGATGTAATTACGTTTTAATTAAAACATAATTACTAACTCGGGATCAGTACAAATGAGTTTAATCATTTCTTGTACCCATGCTTCTTTTTTTCTTTTCTGTATAGCTTCTAAAGCATTTTGAAGAGTATTATTTGATTTATTATCTATCATTTTCCCAGTTAAAATTAAAACAGCCATAGATTTTTGAAAATCAAAATCATTTTGTAATCTTATATAATTTTCTACGTTTTGTTTTTGGAAATTATTTCTCCAAGTAGACCAATCTTCGGTTGATAAGTTATTGTTTACATTCATCCCTCAACTACCTCTTTTCTCACTTTCCGCCCTATTGCACTAACAGTTAGTTCTTCTTTTGAATATCTTGAGTAAATTTAAATAATGCCAGTATATCTAAACTAGTTAATTTTCCAATAGGATTTCTACTAAAAACAACTCTTTGAGATATATTGTACGTTCTATGTACATCAACATAAGATTGTTCCTTTAATCCTGCTTCTGTCCATTCTTTTATAGGATAAAAAAATTTTTTGATTTTTTCTGACTTCTTTTTATATTTTGTAGTTATTTTAAAAACGTTAACACGACTATTGCTAACCTTAACTACTAAAGCAGGACGTAATTTAGAAGCATCTTTATCATCAAATGGTACAGCCGCCACATAGATATCCATAGGTCTCATTACCCATTGACCATCCAATCATGAAAGTTAGGAGATTCTTTAGGATCATAATTTCCATCTTTATCAATTTCTACTTTTTCTTCTGGCAATTCAGAAATCAAGTTTGCCCAATCTAATGCTGTGGGCAGCTTTTTAACAACAATTTCGTCGTTCTTTAATTCAAAGGAAACTTTTGCCCCTTTTTCTAAGCCTAAAACTTTTCGAATAGCAGCAGGAATTACCAATTGCCCTTTTTGAGATACTTTTCCAGTATACAAATTATCCATATTTATATCCCCTTTGTCTTATGTAAAACGTCTTACTTCTTACTCAGTATTATAGCACTTTCTTGAGAATGTTTAAATTAATGTGTATTCTAATTATTCATCTTATTTTGCTTGATCCACCGATAAAGACATGTTATTATGAGTATTATTTTAATTATTTTGCTATTTACATTTTTGAACTGTCTAGTATCTACTAGACAGTTTTTTGTTTAATTATAGTTTTTTCATCAAAAAAACAGTCTGCATTAATGTGCAAACTGTTTTCGTATCTCTTAATTAACTCAGATCACTTTGGGTAATATTAACTCGATTACCATTAGTTGGATCTTCCGTATAGATTTTAAAATCTTGTTTATCCGAAGAATTAAATCTTGCTGCTGTGTAACTTTGACCATTAGGGAATAAAATTTCTACCGAATTTTTATCAGTTACAACTTTAATAGTAGCATTTTTCCAACCAGCAACACCTGACTGATTTTCATATCCTAGTCCTCGTCCTAATAAACCATCATAGTAATAAGAAGATGAAATTTGTCCATTACGACCACGATCTAACTCTCCTGCTCTTGTAGCTACTCGATACATTCCATTAGATGGATCATAATTGACTTTAACATAGTCATTCCCTTGCCAAATATCGAAATAAATTCTCCCTTTATAAGTTCCCTTAATATTATAGAAATTTAAATCATATTTTTTGCTTACACTTAGATTTGGTACATCAAACAAATTATATACTGGACCGTTAGTGTCTTTTCCTCTAGTATATGGCTTATTCGATGTTGCATTTATACCATTTACTGGTCTATCCTTAGATACATTATTATATCGTTTAATATTGTTCTCTCGACCAGTAATTAAGTTTGAGGTCATAGTTAGATCATTTTTTAAACTAATATCTCGAGCTAATGAGTACGAGCCTAAATGTTTAGTGAACTCGCTAGTTGCATGTTCATCATTATGAATTCCATTAGCAGTGTAATTCCAATTTCCAATCCATCCCATTGACTTAATTGTTTTAGCAGATTGAGACAGATCAGAACTTCCGGAGAAATTAGCACCATAATAGTCTGAACCTTGATCTAGTCTTTTAGCATTAGTTTCAGGGGCGAATAAACCATTATTGTCTAAATGACCGACAATGTAGTATGTTCCTGTAGTTTGTCCATTATGCGGAGCCTTAGCACCAAAAAATAGGACAGTTTTTTGTCGACCATCAGGAGTAGTCATAGTTCTTAAAACTGGACATTCTACTGGCGTTGAATCACGACCATTTAAGCCTTTGAAATATGTACCCAACCCAACCTTTGAAGCACCATTAGGATCAGCTTTTGCCCATTTAATTCCGTCATAAGACTGGTAAACACCAATTTCATCACCTTCAGCAACGTACATCAACATTTTTCCCTTCCAGTAGACGACAGCCGGATCTCTTTCATCCACTTTATTTTTGCTAGTCCAATTCCATGAATGATCGATTACAGGGGATGCCCCATTTAATACATGACTAAACGTTTTACCGTTATCACTGGACCAAGCTGCCCAGATATTTTGTGAACCTCCGTCATGTTTTTCCAAACCGCTAAAGTACGCAACTTTGGCTCCACGTGGCACTCCTTTAATCTGACCGTTATTCGTTAAGACAGTACCGGTCCAAGCAGATGTCCAGGTATAAGGAGCTTCAGGCCCATCCGCTTTAATTGCTTCATTTTGAGTCGTAAAATGAATAAAGTCTTTGGTGGTGGTGTGATACCAGTTTTGATCCCCCGCCTCATTAGGATCATCCGCTGTTTTTGAATGTAAAAAATAAAGATCGTAATACTGGCCCTTTTCATTCCAAACGATTGACTGTAGGTCATTGGACCAACCGTCTTTTGTTGTCAAATGTGCTTTAGCTACGTGATAATCTGAATCAACGGCATCAGCATGTACTACTTTTTGTTCAATACCGAAAAAAGAATTCACACTTAATAAAGCAATTGCAGAAGCAGATGCTAGTTTTACCCTTTTTAAGTATTTTCTTTGTAAGTTCATACGAACCCCTCCTAAAAATATCAAACTTAACATGTGTAAAATACATGTTTTACTTAATATACATGAAAAGATAAATTCTTAGTTTTAATCCTCAAGTTTTACTAAAAGCTAGAAAAGTAAGACTTAAATATATTTTTTAATTAGAACTGTAATTTAAGAAATTTAGCTGATATCATAACTTTCAATTTAAAATAAATATATGTATCAATAATTCTGTTCTAGAAAAAAGAGGAATGTAAAATGAAATTTTCAGTATCACTAAAAAATAAAATCTTACTTTCAGCTCTTAGTTTGAATTCAACACTTATATCTATGAGCCAATTTTCTTATAATAAGATGGTTGTATTCGCTGATAATGTTCAAAATAATAAGCAAAATAAGGAAAAAATTGCTGAAGAAAATACCTGGAAAGAGGATATTAAAAAGATAAAAAGTGTATCTCTTGGTGCCAAAAGTTTTTATAAAAAAATACCCTATCAAACTATGTATCGTAAAGATCTTTCTTTAAAACCAGGAACTACTAAGATAATTCAACAAGGCGAAAATACCATTGCATCAGCAAAGACGGAAAATATTATGCAATGGAGAGATTACTTACATATTCCAGTGAAAATTATCGTTAATTCCAACAGTACCTTGACCATGTATAGTGGTGAAGATAAAAATTATGTCCAAGACGGTATTTCTTTTTCTAAAAAAGCACAAGCTATTTCATTACCGTCGTCTGGCACTCTACCAGAACCAACTGATATTATTAAAGACATCAAAGTTAATGATTCTAATCAAAAAATGGTTGAATGGGATGCAAATACTAAAGATCAAATAGCAGAACTACAGAAAAAAGGAAATGGAGAATTAACAGGATATATTAATCTAATATTAGATGAAAAATTTGATTACTCTCAGGTTAAAAAAACAGATAACAGTAAAAAAGGCATGCCAGAAATTATTGGTTATAATCCGGGAACGCATTTCGATAATCCAATCACAATAAACCGTGTCGTTAATTTTGTCGATCTAGATAATAAACCTATCGGAGCACAAGTTAAGCAAACTGTCGAATTTGGAAAAGGAATAAAAGTAGATGAATCAGGTAAATCTACTAAATTTGATAATTCAAAAGAAATTCAAAAGATGGGAAGCATCACTGTACCAAAAGGTTATCATTTAAAATCAGAAGATGATAAAAAGTATTTGGATGCTACTACTGTTTCTGTGGGATGCAAAAGTACAGCTCTAAACATTATTTTAGAAAAAGATAACATAGGTCAATATGCAATAAATGCTAAAAACAGCCGTTTTGACTCCCATTCTAGCAACGCTGCAGCAACTACTGTAAACAAAGTTAAAACACCAGTAATTTCAGATAAAAAGAAAGTCGAAGTCAATAATCAGGGACCTTCTAAACCTCTACAAACATCAAAACATAAGTATACTTCGGAAGTAATGCTACCTCAAACTGGTAACGAAACTACTCCATCAAATATTTTATTGGGTGAAGGATTAATCGAATTAGGACTAGCGGGGCTAGGTATTAATTTGAGAAAGAATTATTAACTTTCAAAAAATATACAGAAAAAGAGCGATGATTAACTTTTGAAATCATCGCTCTTTTATTTTAAATAATCCTTACAACATTAGAAAGAAATATTTATATATAAAGATGTTAAGCTTTTCATCAAATATTTTTGTTCTTTCTTTGACCTAAAAAGGCCTTGATCGCAAAGATTCTTGAATAAGTACGAAATATCCACAATATCATATATAGTAGGTTCAATACCTTTAATACCTGACACTTCTTCAAAAGCTTCCATTAAAAGCTGTAGAAGTTGTGGGTCATTTCGATATGAATTTTTAAATGTTTGTATCCTTATGTTAACTTCATTTTTATCTATAGCATCTTTAGAAAACACCTTGACCATATTATCTAATAAACTCATTTCCATTGGTCAAAAACTCCTTAAAACTAAAAATTAGATATATACTATAAAAATTAATTTAAATTACCTTCAAACAAGTAGACCCATGAATAAGTACCAAAGTCTATCTCGTTAATTGAAATAATGGCTAATTTATTAGGTGCTTTTCGTTCAATAGATATGTCTTTTGGAGAAAATTCTAATTCCCTAATAACATATAAGCGTTCTTCTTCAGCAGTTTTCTTCATTACATCTAATGCTTTAGCTTTATCTGTGTATACACCAACTTGTAGACTATCTCTAGTATCGCATCCACGATCACCATAATCAAAACTCAAAATTACGCTATATACCTTTTGACTATTTTTACTATTCATCTCTAATACTTCCTTCTTACCTTTTTATGTTTTGAAGATTTTTAACTCTATACTTTATATAAGTGTCCTTAATTTATTCATCAATTCCATTAACTGCAATAATGTCAAAATTAATTCTTTAGTTAATTTAGTGGTATCCGACAAATTATACTCTGTAATAAGTTGAGATAGAAATTTTCGAAGTCTCCATCTATTAACCATAGTGATTAGTTCTTCTGGAGATCTAAGCAATACTGTTGCATGTTTTAACTTTTGATCATGAGGCATATCGTCAAGTGTTATCAAAGCAGAATTAAACTCATTTACATTCAGTGTGGGATGTTCTTCAAAATATGCAATTTGCAAACATCCTAAAACACCATCGTACTCAGTAGTAAATCCATCTAAGTCTGGATCGCATTTAAAATTATTGACATTATCATATGCTTCATCGACTTCAAAATCAGAGATAAAAGGATTGATTATATTACGTGGTAAATCATCTAAACACTTACCAATATAAAATCTATTATCATCCTGGGAAAAATATACTTTAAGGTAATGTATAATTTCACTCTTACTCTTAAAAATAGTGATTTTCTTAAAATCTTCTATATTGTTATTCATAAGTTTCTCCTTTATACAACAAAAAAAGAAGTATTAAATCGTCGATTCAATACTTCCTCTAATAACAATAATAAATAAAATAAAAACAATAATAGTAAGACGACAATGGTCTCTCAAAACAATTCAGCAAGACTATTGCTGAAAACAATCAAAATAAAAATATAAAATATTTTTACTTTTTTATTTTAGCATATTTTCAATATGAGTTTTGCTAAAAAGTGACTTTAGATGTTTTAGATTAAATTTCAAACAACATAACTATTTCGCTATAGCTAGGATTGTATACATGTTCTCCATCAGAAATAGCGAAACTATCTTTTCTTTTCATGATTAACGATAATTGTTTAATTAAGTCTATAATCGGGACGTATTGCTTAACTATATGACCCGAGGAAAGTAAATATGCTCCATATACTATGCGTCTCTTATATTGTATATACTGACTTGTAATTTCTACTATAGGTAAATGTTCCTTTATTCTAGGATAAGCCATGATAATATCATTAATTAAACTAGTAGGTGTGTCATTAGAATTCCATTCAGTCTCATATTTTTCTTGATTTTCTTGATTTACAATCTGAATTTTAACTTGATTTCGATTTTCAATTCTGCTAACTAGAAAAGATTTATCGAAACTTATAAATACACGTTTTTTTGAGTAGGTTCTTTCCATCCTTTCCTTTCCCCTCTAGATATAATTAATTATTTTTTGTAGAAGTAGGTGTAATTAATTTTATTTTCCAGAATACTGCGCGTAACCAAATGACATAAAGTGAATATGCTGCACCGTAATCAAAATAAAACTTAATAAATGCACTAAGTAAATTGTGCTGTTTTGCAAATAACACCACCTTAATTAATGCATAAATTAAGCCAAGAGAGTTAACTACAGTACAAATATTTTTTATTTGTCTGTTCTCAATTGCATATTTGATTGAATCTTCTTTATTTTCAAAAGGACGTATCTCTATATCCCATTGATCCTGTGGATTCATTTTCCTACTTTGCCATAAAATAAGAAGTATGATAATAAAAGTACATATCAATTCAATAGCCAGCTTCGGTGTTTTTTCGTACCCATAAAACATCCCCCAAACACCTACAACTAGTGTTAGGAAATCTATTGAAGGCTGAACCCAAGAGTGTCTTATAAAAAAATCTATAACCTTATATTGCTGACTAGGATATTCCAACAAAATTTTTATAGAAGAATCAGTACTGGTTGCTTTTCCCTTATCTTTCATACCTTAAATCATTTTTGCAGTGTAATCTCTGCAATTTCCTTTCTCATTGGTGCTCCATGCTATACAAAGCAGTCCATCACGCTTCAGTTCTACGCAATCGTATTTTTTTGAATGTTTCGTAGATCAAAGCCATGTGGGATAACATAATTATTAACTGTTTTAAACACTTCTATTTCTTCTTTTAAAACCACACGATTGCTAACAACATACCAAAAGATAATAAAACCATAAATATAATTCCAAGTTTTAATAACTCCGTTGATTTCGCTTTCTGCTCTTTATATTCTTTGAAATATTTATACTTAATTGTTTTTCCTTCTTTATTTTTTATAGGTTCAACTTTTTCTATCTTATTTTCTGTTGGTATAAATTGAACTCTATAGAGATCACCACTATATTTATCAAGAGCATAGTAAACGTTGCCGTTCTTATAAAAATCACTATTAAAATCCGGACGACCGTCTTTACGTAAATCTTGAAGTGTCAAACAATCTAAATTATCGTCTTTACTATGTACTTGTTCTTGTATATCTTTAATGCTATCTGCTTTAACTTTTGAAACACTTTCACTAGTTATAGCGCAGAAAACAATTCCAATCAAACTTATTTTTATAATATTTTTTATTTTATTTTTTCCGCTCATTTACAGTACACCATTAATCTTTTTGTTACTTCAGCCACTTTTAAAATAATAAATTCAATTGCAAAAAAATTAAATTAGTATAACTCCTTTTCGTAATTTTATTATTAGCTTACCAAATTTTTTATTTTAAAAACGAAATTCATTTTTTTGCAAAAAAAAAGCAACGTATCGTCGCTTTTAATACAGACAAGACTATCTTCTCCTAAGAGTCTGCTTTCTTTTTTGTACAACCCTATTTTGAACTGGTTTACTGCTACTATCAGCAAGCTCCTGTTCAATAAGTCCAATGCAAATCCCTGCTGGCAGCAGCAGTAAAGGCATATATCCAGTTAAAATCACAATAATAATACTAAAAGCAATAATCGCTAAACTAACCATTATTTTCTCCTTTTACAAAAAACTAAAAATTTCTAAAATGAAAATTATCTACATTTAATTCTTTTAAAACATATTGGTAAAAAACATATTCATCAATTAATGTTTTGCCAAATTTATCACAACGAGTAGCAGAATATGTGGACCACATTGCATAAGCTAAAGCAAAGTTGATAATACTCTGGATAGCACCAAGCTCAAATTTCAACATGTCTTTGTCAAAAACAGCAATAAAATCATCTCGAATAATTACTTCGGGTATTTTTTGGAAACAATCTTTTTTTATATTTTCTCCTTCAGAGAGATTTCCAATATAATCCAAAAGAAAAGGATCATCTTGTAAACCTTTTATATATTCCGAAAAACTACCATCCTGCATCGCATCATTTAGAAAAATAGTAAATCTCCAATCATAAAAAACAATCTTTTTTAAATCTATACCATATAACCTTTCATTCATATGCTTACCTCCGCAAACAAAAAAAGAACCATTAAATCATTGATTCAATAGTTCCTTTTCTTAAAACAATAATAAATTAAAACAAATACAATAACTTCAAGACCAACGATGGTCTTTCAAATACTTCAGCAAAAACAAATATACTGAACAATTACAAATAAAAATAAAAAAATTATTTTTACTATTTAATTTTAGCATGTTCGAAATATATAAGTAAATATATTTTGCTGTATTAATCTAAAAATGAAAGCCCTAGACTTTAGTCTGGGGGATTATAGTCACGGTGTAGTTCATTTTCTTAATTTTGACAATAAATTTTCACCCATTAAGATTACAATTGATTCCAGAATAAGAAAGACAAGAATCATTATAAAAGAAAAGTTCGGTATTACAATTTTACTAAAAGAAAGAAAAACTTCTCCTCCTAAGGTTAATATTATTGCTAAAATCAGTGGCATGATTATTGATAAAGTTTGGATTTTTCTATATTTTTTAACCCAATTCTTCTTACCATAAAGTTTATCTCCCAAATAATTCACTTTGGCTAATCCTTTATTTTGTAATTGCTCAGTAATCAGATTGGTTATAATAACTTCTTCCTCGTATGAAAATTCACTTTTTTTATATTGCAGCTTCAAATCTCGAATGATGTCATGCTTAATATCCTGAAGTGAAAAATAAATATTTTCAGTTTCTCTATTAGCTTTAGCTGCTACACGTTGATGGTACAAACCATCAACATATTTTTTAATAATAGTTGATACTTCTTTTAAAGTGTTTCTTTTGTGCGAAATAAAGAAATTATCAGAGTTTATAATTTTATTGTTCGTTAATTCCATTTCAGTAGCCAACTTTCTTTTTAATTCTTTAAAATGAGTATAGCTGATGAAAAAAACATAATGGTTTTTGCTAATAAAACCCAAATTTATAAAAAAAAGAGCTTACTCGATGTAAGCTCTTTTTTTACATGAATTTATTTAAAGTATCATTAAGTGAATTATCTGTATAATAACCTTCTAATAAGCTTTCAGCAATAGCTTCGGTCATATAATGTACTCGGATTAGTGCCTTTATATCTGAACCAAACTTTCGTCCTAATTCAATTAATCCATGTTCAAGTTCTTCATTATTTTGAGCCGATACTTCAACATCAGTAAACTTATTAATTACTTGATAAATTAAAGGTTGATAGATCACAATCTTCATCTGTTTAGTTGGATCTGATTTCAGTTCTTGGTATTGCACACTAGCGTGCCAAAATACTGGCTTAGAATCTAAATAAATTGCGACAATCGCTTTTTTGTCAGTTAATTCATCAATCTGAACATTTACAGTCATTTGTTTCTCTTCTTTCTGTCTATTTCTTTGCCAGCCATGAGAATGGCTGGCTTATTTGCTTTTTTTAAATCCTTTAGTAACATTGGAATATTTGTTAATGACTATACCGCCAAATTTTTTCAATTTGGGCATTGTCCTTTGTTTCATATTCTCGACCATTATAAAAGAATTTTGGCGTTAACCCATTTTCGATTTTATTTTTATCTTTTTTTGATAATTTATCCTGATTTACAATATTTTCTCTCTTTAAGGCGAAAACATTCTTGAGGTATAGTCGTGGTAGAGTTTCTCTACATCTTTTACAACCGGGCTTATAGATTATCAATAAAGTTTTTTTATCATTCAGAGCTTCATTAAAGTCAGTAGTAGCTTCATTATATTTAAATCGACCAATGGCTAACAAAAGCCAAATAATCAAAATTGCAGCTATTCCTAATAAAACTATTGAAGCGTTTTTGATTATTTTCTTAGTCAAAGTCGTATTCCCTATTTAAAAATGTTCCATAATTGGTCTTCATTTTTAATCCTCTAATTTGTCTACTAATTTCAATGAAAACACCGGTAATTATCAGTAAACTAGAACCACTCAAACCAACTTGTAAACTAGATGAAATATTGTTGGCAACTAATAGAGGGATGATTGAAACAAAAGTTAAAAATAATGATCCCGGCAATGAAAGTTCATTAAGTATCTTCTTAATATAAGCTGCCGTTTCTACACCCGGTGTATATCCTGGTATGTATGCTTCTTGTTTTTGAAAATTATCAGCTAATTTTTCTGGTTCAATTTGTACTATGGAATACAAATAAGTGAAAAAGATAATCAAAATTCCATATAGAACTACACCTGCAGAACTTTGTAATGTAAAGAATTCATTAACTACTTTGTATAAAGCAGAAGTTTCCTTACTCTTAAACATAAGTAAAAGCGTTTGTGGAATAGCTAATATTGAACTAGCAAAAATTATTGGTACAACACCAGGTACTATTAGTTTCAGTGGAAGATAACTATCTTTCCCAGTCATTGATTCTCTTCTTGAGTATTGTACGGGAATTCTTAATTCTGAGGTTGTAAACCAAATAATAAGCAAAGTTACTCCAATAATTCCCAAAATTAAATAGGTTAGTAACGCATAGTTTAAATCTTTGCCGGAATTTAGATTCTGTATCACTTGTACAGTCATTGATGGGAACTTAGCGATAATTCCAGTTGCAATTATCACTGAGATACCATTCCCTAACCCTTTTTCTGTAATTTGATCTGCTAGCCACATCGCAATGAATGTACCAGAGGTCATTAATAATGCAATCACAAAATAATTGCGCCATGATGAGCCAATAACAAATTGTCCATTAGTTAATTGATTAATCCCCAACGCAATACCTAATGCTTGAATGAAACCCAAAATAACTGTTAGTGTTCTAATAGTTTGATCTAATTTTCTTCTCCCAGTTTCTCCTTCTTTACTCCACTGGGTTAATTTCGGTACAACATCAGCTTGCAATAGTTGAATAATAATTTGAGAAGTAATATAGGCTGTTACACCCATTGACATAATAGAGAAGTTATCAAAACTACCTCCGGAAAACATAGACAACATAGTTAGGGATGAGTTGTTTTGTAACGATAGCAACTCTTTTGAATCAACTCCGGGAATTGTGACAAAGGTTAATAGGTGATAAATAACCAGAATTAATACAGTAAAGCCGACTCTTTTTGTCAATGCATCTACTTTGATATTTTTTATTTTCACTTCCTACTCTCCTTCCGGTAATAATATTTTTGAACGCATGAAAGATCTTGTTACATTTAAATCAATATCACTTAACATCCGCTTATAAAGATCAAATGCTGAACTCTGATATTCTACTAACGGATTGTATTGGCCATACCCACGCAGGGTAATCGATTGTCTTAATTGCTCAATATTATCGATATTGGTCTTCCAATTTTCATTAACAGCTCGAAGTATAATTACTTTTTCCAACTCTAAAAGTTGCTCAGGGTAGTATAATTCGTCCGCTTTTTTCTTATATTCTTTTTTAGCTAAATCCAATAGAAAGACTTTTATTTGTTTTCTATCCATCGTCTCTATTTCTTTTTCTGTTTCTTCATTCAGTGCCATCCCTAGCACACCAGAAATAAACTTAAATAATCCATCATAATCTCTTTTATTATCTGTTTGACAATAAATATTCACATAATGATTAATAGTTCTAGCAAACATAGCTATAAAATAGGATTCAAGAGAGTCAGACATGTTAAGAACTTTTTGTCTTTCAGCATAGATTTTATTTCTTTCCTCACGCAAAACATCATCGTATCTTAGAGTATTTTTACGTTCATCAAAGTTATTACCCTCAATTCGTTTTTGAGCAGCTAAGACTGCACGTAAAACTAGCCTACTTTTGATTGGCTCGTATTCTTGACCACGTGCAACAATATCGTCCTTAATTCGCTGAATTCTATCTGCACCAAAACGTTGTACTAACTCATCATCTAAAGATAAATAGAAACGTGAAACTCCGGGGTCACCCTGTCTCCCAGCTCTACCTCTTAATTGATTATCAATACGTCTAGATTCGTGTTTTTCAGTACCAATAACATATAGACCACCAAGTTCTTTAACACCGGGACCCAGTTTAATATCAGTACCTCGCCCAGCCATATTAGTGGCAATGGTAATTGCTCCCTTTTGACCGGCTAATTTAATGATATCGGCTTCTCTAGCATTATTTTTAGCATTTAATACTGTATGCTCGATGCCTTCATTTTCTAAATAGGAAGAAATCTTTTCAGAATTCTCTACTGAAATAGTACCAACCAAAATTGGTTGCCCTGTCTTATGAACCTGCTTTATTTTAGAAACTACTGCTTTTAGTTTGGCATTTTCTGTTGGATATAGAACATCTTCTAAATCTTTTCTAGCTACTACTCTATTAGTAGGAATCGTAATAACTTCCATATGATAAGTATCATAAAATTCTTCAGACTCTGTAGATGCGGTACCACTCATTCCAGCAAGTTTGTTATACATTCTAAAAAAATTTTGGTATGTAATATTAGCTTCAGTTCTACTTGCTTTTTGAATTGTTACATTTTCTTTAGCTTCAATAGCTTGATGAAGACCATCAGAATATCGTCTTCCATCCATAATTCGACCAGTAAATTGATCGACAATTAAGACCTCATCATTTTTAACTACATAATCTTTATTCTTCTCCATAGCAATGTTAGCTTTTAAAGCTTCATCTACATAATGGGCATAAACGAATGAATCTGGTCCGTAAATATTTTTTGTTGGAAAATACTTAGTAGCTTTTTTTGCACCCTTCGGTAAAAGCGACACGGTTTTTGTTTCAATATCATATTCAAACTCATCATTTTCCAACGACTTAACAAATTTATCTGCTTGTTTATATAAACTCAAGTAAGACTGGGCTTCTCCAGCAATAATTAATGGAGTACGAGCTTCATCAATTAATATCGAGTCTGCTTCATCTACTATGCAATAATTTAAACCTCGTTGAGCCATACTACTTTTGTAAACCGTCATGTTATCTCTTAGATAGTCAAATGCTAACTCACTGTTAGTAGAATAAGTAATATCACAAGCATATGCTTCTTTCTTTTCACCCACCGAAAGTTTTGGAGAGTTGAGTCCGACAGATAATCCCATCCATTCGAATACTTGCCCCATTTCAAAACGGTCTCTTTCACACAAGTAATCATTAACGGTTACAACATGGACTCCTTTACCAGAGAGAGCATTTAAATATACTGGCATTGTTTCAGTTAAGGTTTTTCCTTCGCCGGTTCTCATTTCCGCTAAATTACCTTCATTCAAAACCAGTCCGCCCATGATTTGTACTGGGTAAGGAAATAAACCAAGAACACGCTTATCAGCTTCTCTAATAGCTGCAAATGCATCTAATTCGATGTCTTTAAGGGTTTCGCCATTATCTAATCGCTGTTTAAATTCTTGAGTAGTATGTCTTAGTTCGTCATTAGAAAGACCTGCATAATACATTGCCTTACTTTCAATTTTCTGAACCTTTTTATTTAATCTCTTTATTTTATGTTTATTATTTTCAACTAAAGTTCTTAAATTCATCAACCAATCACATCTTTCCTACTAATAATTGCCATAAAATATCAAAGATCCAATAGAAGAATCCTCCCACTACCATAGTTAATAAACATAAGCCTGTTACCTTAATTGCACTACTCAATTTTCTCCAAGTACATTTTTGTAACAAGAGATACACGTTTTTTAGATATTCCATATTTTAAGAACCTCCTACATGGTTGAAGATGATTAGAGCTAAGATAAGAAGAACAATTGATAGTTCTGTTGTGCGTCTAATGAATAATTGATATCCTCTTGGTTTCGGTAAATTATATAGTTCTGCTCCTCCCGAGGTAGTTAGTGCAGACATGGAATCATTAGACTTATTTGGTTGAAGAAATACACTAATAATTAAGAAGGCAGAAATTAAAGTGAATAAAATTACCCAACCCCATGAAATATTGACTGCTTTATTTTGCTTCTTCGGCTTTGCTTTTTGTATTTCAATTCCTAAGTCTTTTTCTGCTTTTGTATATTTTCTATTCTTTTTAGGATTAGTTTTTTTGTCCTTTTTAGTTGGTGTTATTGTTGTATCTTCTGATCCAACTTTATTGCCAGCAGCTTTATCCAAGGCTATTGCTACATTTAAGTACTTATTTTCTTTCCCATTGTATTTAGTCTGGATATTGTAGGCTTCTTCAACTGCCTTATGATAGCTTTGCTTTACATCTGTACTCTTTTTACTTTGTATAATGTCGTTAATATACTCTGTTACTAATTGGTTATACTTATAAGCATCTTTTGGATATGCAGCAGCGTTTGTAGTCACTTTTTTGATTTTATTTTCAGATTCGTTTAGTTTCTTTAGTTGTTCTTTTAAATCGGACTTCTCACTGCTTGTTAAATTGAACGCTTTATTTTTTTGGCTTTTTTGTTTACTTATTACTTCTTGAGTTGTAACTAGTATTTTTGTTGTTTCATTTATCTCTCTATTTAGACTTTCCTTAGATATAGGCTTGGTATTAGTGCATCCTGTAAAAATACTCAGTATTAGTGCCAACAAAAACACTAATTTTAGATTTTTACTTTTCATTAGTTAATACTCCTGTCTTTAAATCTTCACCATAAGTCTTTTGAAATTTATAACAATAGTCCAGTCCTACTCTACTTTGAAATGAAGCATCAGAGATAAATTTACTAATTCTTTCTTGTGATGAACTATCTTTAAGTCCTTCATCAATATATAAGTAAATTACTTCAAAAATTGATGGTATTCGTTTTGTATATTCGTTATATGTTTTGGCTATTTTTTCCAAGTTATCTACTTCATTTAGGCTGTCTAGTGTTTGGTCGCCTATTTTTATATCTATGTTCACTTCACTACTAAACCGCTCTATAAACAGTCGTAAACATTGATGATGATAATATAAGGGAAGTGTTTGCATCTGCTTTCTTATCTTTAGTATTTCTTGAGTATCAAGACTATTCTTACTAATTTTGTCTAGTATTGAATAAATCGTTAATGCAGGACTTACATTATCTCCAAAATCATTTTTTAAGTATTGACCATATTGTATTAACCCATCTACTAATTCAATACTTGTATCAGCATAAAGGGTTTGTTGCTCATTCATATTTACTCTCCTTAATTCGAAAATCTATCCTAAGTTTATTAAATATTGATATTATTTTTTGATAGCTAATATTTTTAAAAAAATGAGCAAAATTTACATTTACATTTTTCTACTTAAGTTTAGAGATAATATAAGCGGATATAGGAAGAGTTCGTCTACTCTTTTATATTTATGATTTTTAAATAACTGTATCATCGTCATTCACACAAGTAGACCTCTATCTTTATCCGCTATTTCTTTTTTAGATATATATGTTCAATGTTTTCAAACTATTCTCGTCTAGTCTTGATTTTGAAATAAGATTATTATTTTTGAGTTTTTAATTACATTATTCTGTAATCTACTTATCTCAATACGCTTCCCCCTATAGCAAAACAATATCTTTTTCAAATGATTGAGTTTAGGGATGTTCTGTCTTCATTTTTAACTATTATGTCTATTTTCCTTAAACATGATACGTATATATTTTCACTGCTATGTATTGTGTTAGATTTTATTGTCTTTATACTGTTAATTTTTTGGAAAGGAATGAGAACAATTAAATCTTCTAATTTAAAAACTAAAGGTGTGTTTAATCTTGGGTTAGCTTTAACAGCAGGTGCTACTACCGTAGCCGGGCTTTCTACTACTGCTCATGCAGATACTATGGTTCAAGTAAAAGCTGGACAATCTTTAAATAGCATCGCTCAAGATAATAAGATTGATGTCAAAACTTTAGCTGAATATAACAAATTGACTCCTAATTCAATGATTCATCCGGATCAAAAGCTTAAAGTTCCAGATGCACAGGAAACTACTTATACTGTTAAACAAGGTGATACTGTTTCAGAAATCGCTAGAGATAAGAATTTAAAAACTGATGATGTATTGAAACTCAATAATTTATCATGGGAAAATTCGACTATCTATGTTGGCCAGGTTCTAAAACTTAAAGAGACTCCTACTGATACTCCTAACACCAACACTAAGCAAAACGTGGAAAACCAATCTACTAGTCAACAACAAACTGCTCAAGTTCAGACTCAAAACAGTGCTAGTTCACAAAGTGCACAATCCTCTAATACTGTTTCTGCTCCTATCCGTGCAGTTGGTTCTGATGTTTCATCTAAAGCCGCTAATCTCGCATTACAACTAACTCAACACAACATTCCATATGTTTGGGGTGGCGAATCTACTTCTGGAATGGATTGTTCTGGACTTGTTAAATATGTATATGGTCAACTTGGTTATTCTTTACCGCACAACACTGTTGCTCAAGAAGCTTATGTGAATAGAATTAGTACCCCTTCTTCTTCCAGCATTGCTGCTACAGCTAAGCCTGGTGATTTACTATTTTGGGGCGGACAAGGCGCTTCTTACCATGTTGCAATTTATATTGGGGATGGTAAATACGTTCAAGCACCTACATTTGGACAAAATGTATCAGTCGGTAGTATCTATTCATATACACCACAATTTGTTGGAACATTACGTTAATATCGTACAAATAGAATTAATAAAAAAACCAACCTTTTTACAGGTTGGTTTTTTATCTGTTTTGAAATTCTAATCAAAGAAAGATCTTACTTTCAGAACTAACACTTTTTCTTATGTCATTTATGTAGGAACATCGGTGAAAAATCACATTCTAGTAGCAATTAGACCTCGTTAAGTCTTATCTTTTGCTTAATAGCTAATCCTAATCCATTAATAGACTCAATTTTTTCAATACTTTTGCTCAAATAAAGAACATATGCAATAGTACTGCAAAGTAGCGCTTTCTCTTTGATATAGGGAACTTCTATAGCTTGGTTAAATACGATGATTTCTTGTTTTTCTTCATAAACTGGAATTCTTATAGTTTTATCTGTAGCAATTTCTTCTAGAATGAATTTCACAATGTTAGCAACAAGAAGTGCATTATTAGCATCTTTTAAAATTGCCATAATACTATCAGTTGCAGGCGACAGAATGTCTTTATTCGTTGTATTTAGCATTATATATTTTGGCATAATTCTCTCTTTTCTTTTTTTTTACTAAATATATAATACTGATTTTTTTAAAAAGATTTACAGTTGTTAAATTCATAGAGAAATTAGCTAAAAGAAGCAGCCTTTGATCGTAAAGTTTACCAATTAATTGTTGAAAGTTTTAATGAAGATAGCAATTCAAAGCTAATAAGATCCATCTCTAATAATTTTTTAAAATCTTCTTCTGTTTTTGTAACTTGGTTGTCTGATAGATACGCTAATGGCATATTTAAAAAAAATTTATACACATACTCTTTTGCCGACTTAATAAATTCTTGAGGTATTGGAGGAATATCTAAAGTCTGCTGTTGCGCATAATCATCGCTTAATAAGTCTCCAAATGCATCTATATCTTGACGTACTCCATACTTCATTAATATGTCTGAAGGCATCTTTTTAAACCATTCAAAAGTTTCTAATTTAACTTTTTTTTCTTTTTTCGCACTTACGGCTTCAAAATCTAAATAAATTTCTTTTCCATAATATTCTGGATCAAAAAGCACTTGGTGAATCATATTTACCTCATATTTAGTCTGAATATCGTAAATAAGCAATTGTCTCCATTGGCTTAAGGTCAATTCAAATGGAGTATAGAGCATCATTTCGGTAATATACTCACTATATCTGCTTTGCAATTCTGCTGCTAAACGTAAAACCCACTTATTTAAAAATCTGTTATTTTCAAGTACTAACTCGTTTTCATCCATTATTTTTTTCCTCACTTTTCAGTAACTTTAGATTTACTTTTTTCTTATGACAAATCAAGCTAAACATTGCGTATATATCTGGCGATCCTAGTATTTCCTTATTTGGAAGATATACTGTATCTATTCTATCCTCAAGAATTGAATTGATTAAATTATTCAAATCAGTTTTATTTTCAAATTTTAAATTTGAAGAGTAGTCAGTGAATGTCAAATCGATTTTTACATCGCTTTTATTTTGATCTGTTTTACTTCCAGATTGGATGCTTTTCAGATATTCTCCCGTCTGGTAAAGAACTATTTTTTTTGGATCTTTTTCAAAAGTAAATAATTTCTTTTTTAATTTTTGTACACTATTATTATCGTAAACATACCGACCATTTGGCAATTTTTTGGCTTTTATTAAGCCTTTATCAACATACCTATAAAATGTAGTTCTGGGAATAGATAGTTCTTTAATTATTTCCTTTGCTTTCATTTCTTTTCTTACCTTTTCGTTTTCTATATTGTACCATTTGTTCCATTTTGTGTCATTTGTTTTTTCTTAGTATAAAAAAACAATCAAACATACTTAGAAACTAAGATAGTTTGATTGTGAAATTTTTGATTGCTACAGTTTTTTAATCTTCTAAATAGTCCGAATCAAATGACCGAGTATTTTCATCATATTTTATTCTACCTTTTAGAATGCCATCTATTTTTGTAATCGTATCTTGAAAATTGTCAGTGTTTAGTATTTTTTCCCATACTGGTATCTTTTCTTTAAGTTCTGTATCTTGGCGAGTGTAAATACTATCTAATTTATTTAGAAAATCTGAAGGTCCGTCTGTTCCTAATACGTTTTCGTATAGGGAGAAGATTTGTTCAAATAGAATAGTTGGATCTATATTAGCTGCAACACCGAATTTAACGAAATTAGATTTCACATTAGGATCAATCCAAAATGTTATAGGTTCAATTTTTGAACTGAAATATAATGTATTATTTTTCAAATAGCAGAAACTTTTTTCAGTTAAATTTTTATTAAAAAAGGTAACTAAATCGTCACTATTTAAATTGCCATATGTGTTTATCAATAAATTTGATTTTGCTTTTGTCATTCCATTTTTAGGCATAAACTCCTCAAGATGAATAGCTGAAGTATCGGTTATATAGCGTACCCGGCGCCCCCCCCCATATGACTTTCGTAGCAGCGTTTTCTTTTCCACGTAATAAGAGATTGAAGAGTGTTCTATTATTTTTATCTAAGACTGTTTCTAACGTAAAATTAAAAGTTACTGGAGGTGTTTTGTAATCATATTGTTTAAATTTTGGTGCAACCAATCCCTCTTGGCTTCTTCTAACGGCTTTTAAAAATTTGATTTGTCCATTGTAAAAACCTACAATTGCACAATTAACTCCTTCGTCGTTTTTATAAAATCCTAAAATTCTTCCTTTTTTTGAATTTCCTACTTTAATCTCTTCAAGGCAATAGAATTTATCGAGAATTCCATATTCTTCATTAACTACGATGCCAACCATTGCAGCATTATTTGACAAAAGCCAAACAAAAAATCTATTTACAAAAGCCTTAATCTTTCTCTTTCGAATATAAGATTGATTAGAATCAAGAAAAATATTAACACCTAAAAAGTCTGCAATAGAATCTTTTTTATTCTCCAACATAAATTTTGTCATTTTATTCTTAGGAAGATGATTTTCTGCCCTAATACTTTCGACTGATACAAAATCTTTTGTAGCTTCAAATTCTTGTTTTAGTAGTTTTTCCAATCGAGGAGATACTTCATTATATGGAGAATATCGTCTAGTCAATCTTATGACTTCTACCATAATTTTTTCAAGATTCTTATTTACTCCCACTGCATGGAGCCATTGAGGTATTTTCTTTAATGCAGTTTCAAGCTGTCTTTGATCTAATTTTAACTCTTCCTGTATATTAATAAGTTGTTTCTTTGAAATTTTCTTTGCGTCTACACTACTTTGCATTTTCAATTCCTTCTTTAACTTTTTATCTATGGTCAAAAATACAATCACCTTTGTCTTATAATATTCTTTTGTAACTTCTGCATATTTATTAGTTATAGAATTTAATATTTTGTTATACTTTCTTTGAATATGTTTTTCAGGAGGTTAAAACATGTATCCCTACAGCAAACAATTCGAATCTTGGGCATATAATGGGAAACACCTTGCACCCCAAACTGTCGAACAAATGTCATTGGCTGTGAATGCCTTTTGGAATTATCATCTAGTCAATGCAGAACAATCTGTTGATGTTAAAGATATTAAAGAAGCTGATGTTAGATATTTTTTGACGAATTTAGAAACTAATCAAAATCTAAAGTCCTCAACTATTAATAAGTATCTTAGCTACATAAAAAATTACTTTAAATTTCTTTCTCTACAAAATTTCATTGATAATCCTCCAACACTTGCTCTTGACGGAAGATTTACTAATAGAAAAAGAGAATACATTATCAATTGGACAGATTCACTTGAAGAAATAGCAAAAATTGATTCTATTAATCCTCTTACAGTTAGAATTTTGACGGCTATTTCTTTAGGGTTTCTTCCAAAAGATATTTTGAAGCTAAAAAATTCTGATATTGAGGATAAATTAGATAATAGATTACTTAAATCCTATTTTGAAAATACCTCAACTTTTGATTTTTCTAGAGATTCATTTTTTATCACTTCAAAATTTAATAATCCCTATAAATATGAATCCAGTATACAAACTGCTATTCGTAACGATTCTCAGTTTTTACAAATGCCGCTATCTTTATCCTATTTACGTCTAAGTTTTATATATACCAATTTATCTAATTCTGATTTAACCGATAGGGAACAAAAGGATATTCTAAATATCGATGATCGCTCTCTTCTGTATTATAAATCTCAATTGATGAATTATATTAGTTTAAAGCCCTTCAACCTTCCAAATTAATTAATTTAAACAAAAAAACTGTTAAATCAGGATTCTTTTTCCTTGAGTTAACAGTTTTTTCTTTATTTTTTTGAACGTCTAGAAGGTCGTGGATGAGTATCATTTAGAAATTTTATCTCATCTATTTTGACTATCATTCGTTTTTTATCAGCATCATATTTTAATTTAAGTGAAGCATTAAATTTTTTTGTTGCATCTTTACCATATAGTCCCTTTATAACACGAGTACTTTGTTCAGCTAATAGATTTTCGACATCTTTATCAGTCAGCTTTTTATTCATAAAATGCTTCCAAATTACAAAATCACAATCCTCATTAACACAACTATATCTATCCCATTTTCCCTTAGATTTATTATCTTTAATAAATACTACATCCGAATTACATTGTGGACATAATCCAAGTGATTCTTGTGAGTAAAAATTACTTTGAACTCGTTTAAAGTAATCTTTTATTTCATTACTTGACCATTCGTTCTCCACTCTTTTTATATCGTTTATTACCAATCTTTCTGTACTAGAGATCAGTTTTTGCGCATTTCCTTCACCTTGTTTTATTTTGTCATATTCTTGTTCCCACTTTGCAGTCAATACTGGGCTGCTTAGTTCTGTATCTCTTAATAGATAGTTGATTAACAAACCATTGGCTGTAACTGATATTTCTTCGTTAGAATTAATTGTTATGTATTTTTTATTAATCAAACTTTCAACGATTGTATCTCTAGTTGCAGATGTCCCAATTCCTTTAACATCTTTTAGTATTTTAATAAAGTCTTTATTCTCCACAAATTTATAGGCTTGTTCCATTAAGCCTCCTGCATCATATATATCGATAATTTTTAGTGGCTTCAATGGATGAGTTTTTGAGACATCGGTATGGAATGCTAATTTTATTTCATCACCATTTTGTACATATTGAGTAAAATCTATTGTTTTTTCTTCTTTATCTATTTTTTTCTTCTTTTTTTTATCTACTGGAAGTATATTTTTCCATCCTAAGTCCAGTACTCCACTATTTGAAGACTTAAATATAGCTTTTCCACTTTGTACTTTGATTGTGTTAGATATGTATTTATAAGGTGGCATTCTTACAGTCAATGCATGTCGCACAACAACCTCGTACATTTTTCTCTGGTCTTCTGTCACATCGGCATTCTCATCCATTATCTGTTCTGTTGGAATTATACCTAGGTGAGCTGGATCGGCATCATCTGAAACAATATATTTCTTTAATTTATTTTCCGGAATATCATAGGATTCTAGTTTTTTCTCTTCTCCAATTGCGCTTAAATACGCATTCATATTTTCTCCTAAGTACATATATTGATATTTTGTTATCTGCCCAGCATCGGTTCTAGGATATGTCTGATAGTGTTCATCGTAGTTTAATTGCATTATTTTTTTGGACTTTGCTTCAGACCATCCATATGCTTTATGCATAGCCTTATAAAGTCCTCCTTTAGTTAACAAAACAGGAGGATATTGCTCTTTTATATCTTTTCCAACATCAATTACTTGACCAATTTGATTTTTTTGCGTTAGATTAGCGTCTTTTATTTTTTTTAGGTATGTAGCTTTAGCATCCATACCTACCTCTCTAATGTCAGAGGTTAAATCAAAAATATTATTATTAATACTTGCTTTAGCTTTTAATTGAAATATAGGTTCTTCCTTAAAATTTTCAATTTTTTCATTCCATTTACAAATCATACCTAGAGTTGCATTCAAAGCCCGTCCAACTGCATAATTGCCAAAAATACCCATCTGAGCAAGTTTACCGCTATATAAACGGCTCAAGTTCATACCTATCAACCAATCTGATCGACCTCTTGCAATGGCTGCTTGTGCTTGCTTCCAAGTAGAATCAATTGACTGGATATTTTTAAATTGTCTTTGGACAGCCTTTTCATCTAAAGCTAGTGGGAAAGCTCTTTCTACACGTTTATTTAACGCGCCACAAAATCTAAGAATGTTGAAAGCAATTGCCCCTCCCTCATTATCTGGATCTGTAGCGACAATTATTCTGTTAGCTTTTTCTATTTCTTCTCTAATAACGTGATATACATACTGTTTATCTTTCGGAATTTCATATTTGTATTGTTTTGGAAAAATTGGTAATGTACTTAAATCTCTTCTATCTTTATATTTTTCATCATAAGCTTCCGGTTCACACAATTCTAATAGGTGTCCTCTAGCTCCAACGATAACGGTATTTGAATCTAAAGGAGTTTGTCCTTTTGCAATGAAATCTTTTGATGAGTGTTTTATTCCAAACGCATTCATATATGATCTTGCTTGATCCGGTTTTTCCGCTAATATTAGTGTCGTCATTTTTTACCTTTCTAAAAATTCCTCAACTGATTAATAATCAACTGAGGAATTTTTATTATACTGATTTAAACTTATCTTCTGTCTTAATTACGTATTTAATCTTTGAAATTATACTTGAGTAATCTTAACTACAACTACTCTTTCTGGCCATTGTAATAATTGAGTCGTATCTACTACTTCATAGTCGCTAGGAATATTACTAATATTTACTTGGTTATTAGTCTTTGTTAAAGTCGCTGTTCCTACTTCTTGGCCGTCTTTAGTAACTAAATTTACTGTCTTACTTGAACCATTAGGTATTTTATTTACTGGTACCTCAGTATTTGACGTACCATTACTTTCTACTACTACTTTATCTGGCCATTGTAATAGTTGACTCGTATCTTTTACTTCATAGCCGCTAGGAATATTACTAATACTTACTTGGTTATTATTTTTAGTTAAAGTTGCTGTTCCTACTTCTTGGCCGTCTTTAGTAACTAAATTTACTGTCTTACTTGAACCATTAGGTATTTTATCTGCTGGTACTTCTATTGGGTTATCCGGATTTACTGGCTTGTCTGGATTATCTGGATTTACTGGCTTGTCTGGATTATCTGGATTTACTGGCTTATCTGGGTTATCCGGATTTACTGGCTTGTCTGGATTATCTGGATTCACTGGCTTATCTGGCTTATCCGGGTTCACTGGCTTATCTGGGTTATCCGGATTTACTGGCTTATCTGGGTTATCCGGATTTACTGGCTTGTCTGGATTATCCGGATTTACTGGCTTATCTGGGTTAACTGGTTTTTCTGGTGTAATAGGTGTTACCGGCTGATTGGAATTTGTTGGCTTATCGGAATTAGGATTTTTGTCATTAGTTTTATCAACCAGTGGAATAGGCTTGGGTTGATTATCGTCTTTTGTTATCTTTGGTTCCTCTTCATCTTTTGAATTTTCAATTTTTTCAGCGAAGTTTTTGCTTTTATCTGCTAACTTTGATAATTCATCTAATGAATTATCAGAGATCTTTTTAGCATTATTCTTATTTGAAACATTAATTAAATCATCCAACGAATTATTTTGAGACTTTTTATTGTTGCTTTCATTATTTTTATCATTCATGGATGTTAATAATGAATTTAAAGTTTTAGACCCTTTGTCTTCTTTATTTTTTTTCTTATCTTTCTTATTTTGTGACTTAGTTGATTTTGAATTGTTATTTGACTCGAAATCATTGTTTTCGGAATAGTCTTTTGCTTTTTCTGAATTTAGTGGTTCTGTTGTTCCATTATGGGTCATTATATATCCTGCTGATCCAATTAATGCTAAGCCAGCCGCAGCCGCAGCTCCTCCTTTAATGACTTTAGTATTAGCATCATTTTTTGATTTATTCTTTTTAGGATTTTTATTATTTTTCTTTGCTTTATTTGTTTGAGGTTTATGTACTTTTATATTGCTAGATTTATTTTCTAAATCATTTTTACCTTGAGATCTTAAATATTTTTCTTTGTTAACTGGTTTCATCTTTTTCCCCCTTAAAGTCTATCCATATGACGTTTATTTTCTGCTATTTGTTCTTTTGCTTTTTCTAAATTGTCTCCTTTTAACTCTCCTTTTTTAATTTTTTGTTCCAAAATAGTATTAGCATCGAAGAAGTCCTTATAGACCTTTATCCTTTTGGTCAAAGCTGAATTATTTAATGGTTCAGCCACTTTTAAAGCCTTATCTTCTTGACCATTTTTCATTAATGAATAAGCAACCATAATCCTTCGTGGTGTATTCAATTCTACCAAGTTAGAATTGTCAGAAGTGTTATAAATATAAGCTGCTTTATCATATTTTTGTTCAAAATAATAATTATCAAATCGAATAGGATCCGAAGTATTATATTCCATTATTTTTTTTACTATTTTTGCTTTATCCTTAATCTCTGTATCAGACAAAACTTTATTTTCTATCTCTACTCCCCTATCAGGATATAATTTGACAGCTTTTACATACTGCTTTTTAGATAATAAATCTTGATAAGAAGCTTTAGATTGATTAGTAGCCGCTCTATCTGTATTTGTACTATAAAAAGTTCGAAATGCTCCTATGAGTAAAAGCATTATGAGTCCAATCAAAACGAATGGCTTAAGATTGAGTTTCTTTTTTTTCTTTATTGGTGGCTTTTTACTTTTTTTGACTTTCTTATAAGCAGTCTTTTTCTTGTCGGAATCTATTTTCTTTTTGGCAATTACTTTTTCTTTCGCAGGATCAGGATTAAGTTTTTTTCTCTCTTGGTTTTTTGAAACAGTTTGTAACGCATTGTTTTTCTTTTTTTCATCATCTTTATTTTTTTCTGCAATATTAATTCGTGTATTTTCTTTTGTAGATAAATACGGTGCAACATTAGAAATACTAGATGGTTTGGATAACTGTTTTGCTACAAGAGTCAAATCAGTATTTCCATTCGGTGAGTAAAATATATCCCAAACATTTAATACAGCTAGTTGATTTAAAAAACTGAGAGAATTTTGACTTGTTGCTTGAACTGCAATACGTATTTGATTTAGGCGTACATTCTCTTTTATTTTGTAAATCATATCTACTATTTCATTTTCTTTTTCTTTCATAGTAGAGCCATCAAATCGTGTTGCACGAATATTTAAGTAAAATATGTCAGGTTGGTATCTTTCTAAAGCTTGTATCAAATTATGAAATAAAGGAACTGATTTATCCATAACTGATAATCGCTGAGAATTACTCATAAGTGTATGTCGATATAAATTTGCTGTTACATCATCCATCCCTAACAGTAATGTAAACATATTTATTTCTCACCCCCCTCTTTTGGTATTAACCCTTTAAGTAATAATAAGAATGTTTTTAGCTGGAACTCCGAGTTTTCTTTTTAAAGTTAGAGTTAAAGCATATTGAATAGCCGAGAGTTCGTTTTTTTCAATAGTTCTAAGACCATCAAGAGGAGGTTCAATTAGAGAGAAGCGAATTTCACCCAAATATACTATTTCATCATCTTCAAAACTAGATAAGTTTTCCAGCATTTGCTGATAAACAATAGCATCTACTTCTGCATAATTTTTTATTTCTTTGATAGTCAATTGATGTATCAAAAAAGTACCAATTAATTTGTTAGAAACGTCGTGTCCATAGGTACTATCCCAATGAATATCCCACTCTTCGAATCTAGGACTTTCCATCACAAAAGTAGCAGAAAAAGCAGGAGTAATTTGAAAACTATCATTTAAATCAACGCTAGTAATTCTTGAGACAGCAAGATCTTTTTTTTGCACTTGGACAATCTGTTCAGTGATTTGCTCATATGCAATCTCGCATCCCTTTTTAAAGAAAATCTTTGCAAGATCCATAATTTTAAATAATCCATTTTCAAAATTATCTCTAGTGTAATTAATTAAAAGCTCAACTTGACTTCTTCTCAGATTTTCATTGTAAATATCCTCAGAAATGAGATTATCTAGATTAAATAGAAACACATCCTTAGCACTTTTTTCAGCAAAAATAGACTCATCAAACGTTTGTGAATTTCGACTATTCATTAGAAGAATTAAAAAAGCAGTTTGATGACCTTTATTAAAGGCATAGTGCATGGCATTTCTAAATAAATCATCTTCAGATTTAAAAATATCTTCTTTTTGTTTGTTCTCTAACTTTTTAAATGAATCATCCTGATTATCTTCATTACGAAGAAAAGATTGAAATAAAATTGAATAATATTCGACACTATCAGAAAGTCTAGGATCATTATTGTGATAGTAATCTTCAAGAAACTTAGCTTCTTTTTCAGCAATTTCAGAATTAGTAAATTTTTTTCCAGCGATCATAAGAGCCTACCTTCTTTAATATGATGTACTTATCTTAGCGTTATAAAGGTAAGCATAGATAATTTGCTCAACATAGATTTTTTTCACACAAAAAAACAACGAACAAAATTGTTCGTTGTTAAGAAACTATAAACTACTATTAAAAGCCTTTTTTAAAGTATCGTTAGAAACAATAGTTTCTTCCTTAGGTTGATTTTTATTCTCAAAGCCTACAAAGTGATTTTGAGGATTTTCCGGAGCTGGATAATCCGGTTCTATAGGTTCAGAAGAAATTGTACTTTTTGACTGTTGAACTACCTGTTCAGATTGGTTCTCATTTTTAGAATCATACAATTGACTTAGTAGTTCATATTTTTCTTCTTTAGATAAAGTATAATCAGCCATAATTTCATTTGCATCCTTATATTGATGTTTAATTTGACTCGCTTCAGCAAATGCTTCTTGTGCTCCACGAGATATTGTCTTGTAAGGGTTAACTGTAATTGAATCTACTTCAATGTACCAAAATCCCATTCCTTTTGAAGGATTATTGGGGTTTCGTTGAGAAAAGCTAATAATAGTACCAGAACCCGAAACTCTGTCACCCTTATGTAAGCGAGAAACTGATTTTTTTGAAGCGGCATCTTTTAATACTAAACGATATCGAGAACTTCTTTTATGAAATTCACCGTTAGCATCATAATATGCTTTAACTGTTGAGATTACATTTATCTGTGCGTAACATGCATCATCAAAAACAGGATCCACATTTTGTTTAGTCAGCTTTTTACCATCTTTCTTGTTATAAAAAAAGATAGGATCATCAGCTAGTTCACCTGCAAAATCAGCTTTTAAATAATCTTGAAAACCTGCACCACCAAAAGTAAATAGTTCTGGATCTAATTCATAAACAGCCTTTTTACTACTCTCTAAAATTTGTTTACCTTCTTTAGTATCCGCATTAATAGCTACATATTTAATATTTTGTTTCATTATTTTTCTCCTTATAAAACACAAAAAGAGACTTAAATATTAATTTAAGTCCCTTTCTAATAACTGATTATTTACTACATAAACAACCATACAACATAACAATAAAAAATAAACAATACATTATCAAAACTCAAAACAAGTGAGTTCAAAACAAATAAGTAAGACGAATTACTTAAAAATCAAAATGATAAATGAAATGTTTTATCACTAGTATTTTACCATTTTTCAAACAAGTAGACTATTTATCTTTTGGATTTAAATCATCTTCAAATGCTTTTTTCATCTCATCCAAACTTCGAAATATATCATCATCTTTTTGCTTTTCTAAACTATTTTCCGACTTCTTACTTGAAGTTCCATTCAAATCATCAATAAGCACTGCTAATTCAGGGAACTTTTTAGGGTCGTATTTATTTCCTTTGGAATCAACGATAATATACCCAGTTGGAACATCATTAGGATCATTCAAGGGATATTCCTCAAACATTCTAATAGCATCTTCTTCTGATATCTCATTACTAGAGTATTCATCGGGCATTACTGAAAGCTCTGGATGTTTCCCAGTGTCTATAACATTACCTTCTATATCCACAATGGTGTATTCATTTGGTAAATGATTATCTTCCATTCCATCATAAGGTGGCATTTCATCCAAAATACGATGAATTTTTTTCTTAGTTTGCTTTTTATCGTTTTGTTTATTATTCATACTCACTTTTACAATACTCCCTACTTCTATGTTTTCTTTTTGTCCGAATATATTCTCAACTTCAATATAATCGTTTGTATCAAGATAATTCAATATTACTATAGCGTCCTCTTTACTTTGTAGGTTTATATCATAATATTCTCCTACTAATGTCGAATATTTAATCATATTTTTTTCCTTTCTTTTCTAAGAAAAGAATATCAAAAATTGATAGGCTAAAACTAAAATGCACCGACATTTTTATTCTTATTAGATTAAGATTCAACCAAACTAACGTGAGCAAGATTTCTTCTGCTCACGTTAGTTTTTATATCTGAATTATTTTATTATTCATGCTCACTTTTAATTGTTAAACGATAAGCTTTAAATGCAGATCGTCTATATTTTGAATATATTTTTTTATTTTTATAAGCTGCCTTATATTCCAATCTGCTGGGTACGGATCTATATTTCTGAGGAATTAATTCAAGATCTATTCCCAATTCTGAAAGTTGACTATATAACTTATTGTCCAGTGTAGCATATACAATAATTTGTTTATCTATTTGTTTTTCTACTAGCGCTAAATTCGATATATATTTTTTAAGTGTTTTAAGGTCATTTTCTGTCAATGGTAGATTTGGCTCTTTCTTTGATCCAAATATTTCCCATAGGTCTATTAAAAGTCCTTTATCTTCTGTAAAGACTAATTCTAATGACATATCTGTTTCGTTAATTCTATAAACTCCGTCATAGATATGCCATGCTTTAGAAATATATCCATTCAAAGCTATTTTTTTCATTATTGATTTAGAATCTCTTTTTATCAAGTTAGACTTTGAAGTAACTACATAGTAAAGGATAAAATATCCCATCATCAAAACAAAAGTTAAATTGACGATTTTTGAACTTAACTGTAGTGGCATTAAAATTGTCGACAATGCGATTACTATTATCAAGACTAAATACGCTCTTAACCTTTTTAAAGCCTGCTTATACGAATGGTAATTAGTATAGTGTAACAACCGGTAAATAAAGTAAGAAAATGCTGCTTTTTTGCTATTATTTTTATCCATTTATCTTTTCTTTCTCTTTTTTATTTTTCAAACTTCTATATACTCCATTTTTCATCGTTATTATGAGCTGTTTTTGTTGGTTTAATGCACTTTTTAGCAATGTAGCTATTTTTTTCGGCAAAGTATTACTCTTATCTCATATTAAATTTATATAGGAGTGATTTTAGTGTATTTATATTCTACTAAGCGACACAAGACACCAATCAAATTATCTGAATCTCATATTCTTCTTTTAAGATCTATTGATAGTCTTGGTTTCTTAAATTATAACCAGTTAAACATGATTTGGTCTGTTATCCTCAAATCTCCATCTATTTTCTCAAAGTCCACCCTATCTTCTTGGACTTCTTATGATGGTTTACTTAAATGTGTTCCCAAATCAAAGGCTAAATCTCTTTCCAGCGTCAAAAGGTCTGTTTATGTTTTAACCCCTTCTGGTAAGAAATGGCTTGCTGCTAATGGTTTTATAGACCATTCAGATGATATTCCCCACATTAATTCTCATAATGAACAAGCTATAGAAACAGTTGTACAAGGAGTGTATGCAGCAGCATTTAAGTTTAGAGAATTAGGTTCTTCCCATGCTATTTATCAATCTTTTGTTGACCATTCTAATATAGCTTTTGATTACATCAGTTCAGTTATTAATAGGTGCCAAATAATTGGGCGAACAAAGGTGCCACTTACTGAGCGTAAATCTGAAGTGCCAAAGATGAGTGTAGAAATAGGTGCCAATAATGGGCGAAAAGTATTGCCACAAAGCGTATCTAATCTTCTTTCTAGTATTGATTCTTACGTAGAGATATCCCATCTCTCCAATGTAACTATTAATACTTCTATTGCATTGTATTCCTACCTCATTCCTCTTTTACTTGTGGAGGGCATACTAAACAAAGATGATATTAATACCTTACTTGGCTATTTTTCTATAAAGCTCTCTAAAAATGGAACTTCGATTCATCTTAACAACACTTCACAACTAACGAATATTGATTCTTTTATTTTTTCTTCTTCCACTACAAAAGGTAAAGACGACAAAGAAAGCTTATCCAGATCTTCCTTGCATAGAAATACTTTTAGTAAGCTTGTTGCTGATACCGTAGGTAAGAATATTCTTTCAAGTAACCCATATTACTGGCACCTATTATTGGTTCACTCTACTTTGCTACCTAATTCCTTTATTGCATATTCTCCTTTAGCTATCAAAATGATTTCATGTATGATTCAAAATGATTTCAATATGCTTTCAACTATAGTTCAATATTCTTTCAATAGATCTTTTAAATCACTTTCATCAATCTATTTACTTAAAGGTAATGTTCTTACTTCCTACCCTTTAAGTAAGTTAAAAGCACGCTCACCGTATATATTGAAGCACCGTATTCGCTCCGCTGGCCGGGGGCGGAACTATGCTTCAAATATGTTTGATATTTACTTGAAGTATTATTTAAATCGTTTTGATATCTCTTTGAACGATGATTTAATCAACTATCAGGATAATCTTGATTCTTTGCTTACAGAAAAAGGCTCTAATAAAGAGCCTTCAAGCAACTATGAAGTTAGTTCTTCAAATACGATAAATAATGCACCTTCTTCACAAAGCTTATTTAACGTTAATTTAGATACATGGGTGCGATATAGTTATCAGCACTGGTCTTTTACTATAGATATTAAGCTTGCTAATAACACATCCCTTTTTGGTGTTTCTCTTGATACTCCATACTCTTCTTTGTCAGTAGATCAAAAGTGCATTTTGTTAATAGCTGGTTTAATCAATGCGTGCATTAATAAAGCATATGATAATTCCTCTCCCCTCTATCAGCCACAAGAAAGTAACATTATCGATAATCAACGTATTAATAAGCTTGATATCTTTTCGAAAGAAATCTTATATAACTCCAGATTCAATTTTAAAGATATAGACTTACGCAGTTTCAACCGTCAATTTGGGTATTCATTCGGGGATGTAAAGAGTTTACCTTTTATAGCTGATATGATGTTATCGTTTTACGGAAATATAAACCAAAGGAAACATGAAATTTTTGTAGAATTAGACAATCGGACTGAGGGTAATTCAACACAAATCCAAAAAATATTAAATTATATTTGGTATGCACTAGATCATCCCAAAAAAGATATTAGTATGATTATTTCAATAACGGATGGGTCTCTCTCTTCTAAAAGAGTTGAAAATTATACAAATATAGGTCGTAAACTAGGCAATCTTGCTTCTAAGTTTATCCATTCTTATATAAGGGATGCCAATGATAAAAAGATATATTTGCTGTCTCTCTATAATAAAGCTACTAACTTAAAGATATATCTATCTGGCGTGTCAGAAAGTTATCTTGATATATCCCAAGCTTTACTCGGTAGCAACTTTACCTCTTCTAATCTTCTTTCCTTAAATACGATAGTCTCCCAATTGAATACTCATACAGAATGGAAAGTACAGTTCAAACCGAATGAATCTTTTAAGGCTCTCCAGAGTGATCCTGAGCTTATGTTTCTTTCTGAACTTGATATCCGTAAGTCTGTTTCTAATAGAGAGAGCAAGGGCATTTATCGCTTCATGCCTTCTTCTATTACGAATAATAATTACATTGGGGATTTATCCTTTAAACAAGGAACTGTTTCTAACTCTCAAGCGGTTTTATTTTGTCAGGAGCACAGTTTAGATAGTATTGCTGCTACTTATCGTCTTTATTCTGAGAAAAATAACTTTTCTTTTTTCAATCTCTTTAGCTACCGTACCAGTTACTTTACGGCAATTTCATTACCGGAATATAGTAAAAAATATTCATATCTAGATTTTTTTGTTCCTGTACTACCCTATTATTTTCAACCTCGTACTTATTCAGATATCTCCTTGATGTATGAATTGCGTCTTCTTACCATTCAATACTGTAAAGATATCTTTAATTACTTTAGAAAAGGATCAATCAACAAAGCCGCTGCCAATAACAACGTGAAATATTCTTCTCACATTTTCAAATTACTACTTCCTAGTGAAGATTTACCACGCCCTTATAGTGTCTTACATCAGTTAGCTTTAGACTTCGATAATGCTGAGGATTTTGCTAGTCAGTTGCGATTAGATGAAATCCCGTTCGATTTATACTCACATCTTTTGAAAAGATGGCCACAAGGGATGTATAGTTTGCCACGTTTCATCCCCTTAGGGTATATTAAAAATCCGCTTCTTTGGGATGTACTTAAACCTTCTGATAGCTATATTTTTACTGATTTTATTCATCCTCTTAATTCAACGATTCCTTTATCTAGAAGTAAGATCCAATGGAATATTTAAAGTTTTAACAATTGCATCCTGTTGTTGTCAGCGTGCTATTATTTCCATAGTATCAAAGCAATGTTTTCTTGCTAATGTAAATCAAATCTAAAAACAAGAATTCTAAAATTTTTAAATAACTGCCAAAACGCAAATAGCTTACTGTCATTCAAAGAGCTATTTAAATTTTTTGATGCATTTAATTCTCCTTTTGATTTTTGATTTTTTTGACCATTAGTATTTGATTTTTAGTATATGAATGTCCCTTCTAATAACTAACGTTTAACATTACAATTTTTAACATCATTTTCTAAATTAGCTCCTTTGCTTTGTTACCAATAAAAAATATCTGGATGAAACTTTGGTGTTATTCACAGATAGCAAAAGACATAGAAGTCCTTATCGGATGACTATGTCTTTTTGTTTATGTTAAAGTTTAATGAATTGTGGCCGGAAATCTCCTCATTTTAATGTGGGGGATGGATAGGGCCTGCCGCCCTTAATCGCATTGTAGACTTGATCGTTAATGTACTTTTCTACAATTTCTTTTGACATGTTTCCAACACTGCCAAAATAGTAAGAAGGCGACCATAAATGACCGCCCCAGCATTTTTGCTTTTTAAGGTCTGGATGCTCATGGGTAAAAACGGCTATCCTAAGCTCGGACTAAAAGATCGTGAATGGACTTGTTCGATATGCAAAACGCATCATATACGAGATTGGAATGCATCTATCAACATATTGGAGAAGAAAAAAGGAATCTGGAATAATAAGACAGCCTAAATAAAAAGTCCGCAGGCAACCCACGGACTCAAAAGGTTTTGGTAATTAGATAAACCTCTGCTTGATACAAGATCAAGTAAGTTATGTCTGTATTTAAATTAGTTGAGATTCAGATTGATAAAAAAGTTGATCTGCTCTCAAGCCCCAGAACTCATTCTGGGGTGGGTGACAAACAGTATCGCCGGGAATTAACTACTAGTTGTTCTCTCTTATGGTAAAATAGTTACAATAAAACCGATATTTATCTAAGATTAAATAATAATGATAAAAGGTCGGTTTTAGATGGTTGTCATTTTGTTACTAATAGAACCAACAAAAAATTCAATGTCCCTATAGCTTTTGTTTTAGATGGTTGTCATTTTGTTACTAATAGAACCGCCCATTTGTGCGATTAACGACATTAAGAGGTTTTAGATGGTTGTCATTTTGTTACTAATAGAACCTGTTTATTCGCTTTGGAAGGTAATAAGAGTGTTTTAGATGGTTGTTATTTTGTTACTATTAGAACCGCTATATTACACAGCCACAGTTTTAGATAGTTATTTTTTTGTTACTATTAGAAAGAATCCAAATTAAAAAAGCATTCCTATTAATTTAGGGATGCTTTTTTAATGCTATCAATTTTGAAAATTCAAATTTTTTAATTTTTGTGTAGTTGCTGGTTCTTGGGCAACAAGTGTACCTCTAAGTGCCCACCTTTTTTGACCACCATCAGCACATGTAATCAAGGTTACCATAGGAGTTGAGGTATTATTAACTAACCACACAGCAGTTGGCTCAACTATTTTTTTCATATTAATTTGGTAAGTATAGATTGTTTTCAAGTCGGTTAAATATACATTATCACCAATTTTTACATTTTCTAAAGGTGAAAATAATCCTCCTGAACTAGTCATGTAATGCCCTGCTAATGGATAATTTCCCTTTCCCATTATTTGATCGGGTCTCATTGTACATCCCCCAATCGCCATATTGCTGTTGTTTAAGCCTTTTTCTATCGGCAAAATCATCCCAACACTTGGTATTGAAATAGCACCAATGCCATAATCATATCTATTTTTAGATGTTCTACTCTCAGCAACTTCTTTCCACCCCAGAGAATCTACTTTCGAAAAATCATAACTTGTTTTTTTAGTTTGATTTTTCTTGATAGTTTGCTTTGTAATATTTTTCATTCCTGCAACTTGATTTTGATGCACTAGAGCATTTTTAATTTGTCCATTGAAAATTAAAGCCAACCCAACGCATATACCAAGTATGCTTAAAACAAGTATTATATTGCTTTTAATATGTTTTTTCATTCATCTGTCTTCTTTCGCACCAAGATTCTTTTAACATCTAAAGTATATCTACAACGTTAGAAGTAAATATATATTGTTCAAACTTTGATTAAACCTATTTGAATATTACTGGAAAGTTGCTAAAAGTATGCTTGAAATATGTTTGAAGTATCTTTGAAGAATGATTGATGGCTAATTCAACAATTATTCAATAACTTTAACAATAATATTTTGATGTTTTAGTTAGACTATAATTTCTTTGAAAATCAACATAATTATGAAAGAAGGCAACTGAACGATGGAAACGATTGGAAAAAAAGAACTAGTGAAATTAGTTTCAACTGAAATGAATACTACAAAACTGGAAACCGATAAATTTATTGATACATTTATTGAAGTTATAGAGAATCAGGTAGCTGAGGGGAATAAAGTACGATTAATAGGTTTTGGATCGTTTTTTAGTAGACATAGAGGATCTCGAAAGGGATGCGATATTAATACAGGTAAATCATTCACTATTCCGGAAACCACAGTACCAAGCTTTACGTCCGGCGCGAAATTTAGAAAAAAAGTTAAGGATTTAGCTAAATAAGTTTTTAACTGTTTTTGTTTTTTTCTTGTTTTTAAAATACTATTTAATGTATAATGACTTTAAGCTAGTAATCAAAAAACTAGGTATGGAACCTATTCCATGCTTTAATTCTCTAAAAGCAAAACAATAGGAAATAAAACAATACTTTACTACTTCAACAAACTATTATGTTTTAAACACAAATCAAAATAAAAAAATAAAGTGTCTTAAATCATTATTAGCTAAGAAAAAGAGATCTATTTTTAGATCTCTTTTTTGTTTTTTAATGCTTATTTACAATGTTCTATCAAAAACAACTTTTTCGTTAATATGAAAGAAACAATAAATTAGAAAGAGGTTTTGTATCTATGCTTAACGAAATTGTTTTAATCGGTCGATTAACTAAAGATATTGAAGTGAAGCAAACAAACTCAGGTTTGAGTGTTTCTCAATTTGTATTAGCAGTAGAGAGAACATTTAAGAATAGTAACGGTAATAGGGATGCTGATTTCATTTCGTGTGTTATTTGGAGAAAAGCAGCAGAGAACCTAGCGCAATATACTCATAAAGGATCTCTAATTGCTGTTCGAGGAAGACTATCAACACGTTCATACGAAAAAGATGGAAATCGTGTTTATGTTACCGAAGTAGTTGTTGAAGACTTTTATTTGCTAGAAAGTAAAAAAGCTGTACAACAAAGCAGCAATAATTCTGAGCCTGCCCCAAAAGATAGTAATGCAAATGGTACAACGAATAAGATGAGTCAAAACACTCCACAATCTAGTTCTAATACATCCCCTACTGATAAGATCCCGAATCAAGGTCATGAAAGTACTGAGAGTGCCAGTGATAATGCTTCTACTCAATCTGCAATTGCAGACCTATTCAATGATTCTGATTCCGATGATGATCTTCCGTTCTAAATTTGACGACATTAAAGTAGTAGTTGAATAGTTTCAACTACTACTTTTTTTGTTCACGGCTCAATTAAAGTTAAATATATGCAATTCAACCCTCTTTTTACAAAAGCACTTAATCTAGTAATACTAAGTGGAAAGTGAGACAAATTGGGAATGACGACTTTTGTAAAAAATAATAAATTTTTGCTTATTATTTTTGGAAGTGCCATCTTTATAGTAGTTCTTTTAGCTGCTCTAATAGGTGGTGCTCTATGGGATGAAGAGCAAAAGAATGTTAACAATTGTGCTACCAATTCTAGTGACTTTAAAGATAGCAAAATTACTGGAGGTCAAGGCGATTGGGGCAAACAAGGAACTCGTGCTTACAATACAGCTAAGCAAGTATGGGAATATTGGGTAGCATATGGGATGAATGGAGCGCAAGTTGGCGGTATTGTTGGAAATATTGGTGGTGCCGAAAACAAGGCTTTTGTTCTCGATCTAAAAGAATATAGTGGCGGTGGCGGTGGTGGTCTGTATCAATTTACGCCTTATACTAAGTATCTCAAGGGTTCAGATGGTTCATGGTCTGTTAAAAGCCAAAGTGATTTCGTAGTAAAAAGTGAGCCTGCTAGTGTTAAACGATACATGTCTACTACACAAAATAAATCTCCGGAAACTGCTGCTATAGCATGGATGAATATATATGAACGTCCTTCTGCTGCAGCAAGAACAGCGAGTTCAGGTGCTCGTCAATCTGCTGCTAGAAAAGCTTACCAACTTTTTGGTGGAGATAAAATCAAAGGAAAGAGTTCTACTCTTAGTTCAGCTATCAATGCTGCTACTGATGCTACTATTGAAAGTCAATCAAATTGTGATGATGATGATATGCCATCTTCCGGTGAATGGGGTTGGCCATTTAAAGGGATGAGTTATAAGTCTGCTAAAGCCATTATAAAAAATGAACCATATCAAGGATTTGCCTATACTGGTGGTGGACGTGTTAACGGTTATCATGATGGTGTAGACTTTGGTACTGCTAGATATAATAATCAAACTATTCATGCTATACATGGTGGTAAGGTTACTAAGATTGCACACTCAGGTACTACTAACGATACTCTTGGATGGTATGTTTGGGTCACAAGCTCAGATGGCTGGAATGAAATATATCAAGAATTTGGTTTTTCTAATTCAGATAAACAGTATATTAAAGTTAAAGTTGGACAAAATGTAAAAACTGGTGATGCAATCGGCTACTTAACAGCGCATGGTAATGTTAACCATGTACACATTGGTGTCACAAAAAAATCTTTTGAAAATGCTATTAGTCATTCCTTTGATCCTAGTGGTGGGTGGAAAGATCCTCTCGAAATTATCAATAACGGGCTTAAACAATCAAGCGACAAGAGCGATAAAAACGATAAGAATAACAAGAATGACAAGAATGATAAGAAATAATTCCGACTAACTATATTACAACCAACAAAGAAAGGAAAAGAGCTGAAGGCATAATTCCTCATCAGATTCAGATTGAAATTATGGAAACATGCTTTATCAGCTCGAAGTTTTATCAATGAAAAAAAGAACCAAGAAACACTGGTATGCAGACTTTCCTCCACTGCTCGCCATTTTACTTTTATTGCTTCCTACTCTTTTTCTAGGTGCTATGCTTACTAGTTCTATTGAACATTTACAAAATGTAAAGCAACAGATTCCCTCTCAAGAAAAAAAGCTTAGTACATTAAAAAAGGAGTATCAAAATATTGTCCCTAATAAAAATGACTATAAGAGACAAGTTTTCGATCTCCAAGGTAAACAGAAAGAATTACAGGATAAATATACGAAAGCAACAACCGACTTATTCAAAAATCCAACTCCAGATAATCTAACTCCTCAAAAAATTAAGTCGTTCTATCCTTATTTTGGCAAAAAAGGTGCGAAATATTTAAGAAAAGATATATTGCAGCATAGTATTCTTACAGGTGAAAAAACTGTAGTAACCTTTTCAGATTTCGACATAACTAATAAGGTCATTCTGATTCATATTTATACCCAATATAAATTAGATCCAGATCTTAATACAAATACATCAGGAGCTGCCTACTTTGATGTCAGCTATAACTTTACGACAAAACAAGGAACGCTCCTAAATGCTTATATCAAGGACAAAGAGGAAAATTAAATGCATAAATACAGAAATCTTCATACATGGACACCTTTTTATAAATACCTAGCCCTTTTATTATTATGTTTAACTCCTGTATTGTTATTGGCGCTCTTATATATCCAGAAGCCATTTAATACTTATCAAAATCAGCTTAATTATCTGAAAGAGCAACAATCTATTACACAAACTAAAATTAAACGTAAACAATCTCTATTAGATTATGAGCAAGCACAAAAGGCTCTTAATAATTCAAATCCCAAAGTTCGTTTAAGTGCAAAGCAAATATCTGCTGATACTGATGTTCAAAATGTTTCTAAAAAACTATTCCCTATTTTATTAAATTATTCTTCTTCAAAAGAGTATAGCGCTCGTAAAAATAAGGCTAAACCTTATTTAGCTCCTTCTCTTTTGAATAGTGAAGATCTATTTCTTTCCGATAAAGACGATGGGGTTAACTATATTTCTACTGTTGGTTTATCTTCATCTTTCATATCTCTTAACGCTTCAACTGGTACTATCGATGATAAATCCGATGTAGTTCCTGTAATCGTGACCGTGACTTATAAAGTTGGCTTTAAAGATAGACGTGCAGCAAAAGTTATAGATATCTATAGTGGTAGTTTTAACTATGAGACCAATAAGTTTGAAACTTTAACTTTCATGAACAATCTTAGTCAAGGAGTTTAGTGGCAGTTTTAATAAAAATTTGCGTATTTAATCTTGTCGCTATAAGAATTATTTGTTATACTGTATTTGTTAGGTAATTCCTAACTTTAGTAGTAACAAAATGACAATCTAATTAAAATCAAGGAAGCTGTATTTATACAGCAACTTTTAATCTTTATTCCCGTTTTAACGGGTTTTTTTTATATTTAAAAAATTAATATAAAACCTATCTTTTATCATACAGATGGTTGTCGTTTCGTTACTACTAAAACCGTATAGCAAAAGCAAAGGGCGGCAAAGTATGTTTTAGAAGGTTGTCACTTTGCTACTACTAAGACCCTATAATTGTTCAGATTAATGGTTTTAGACAGTTGTCATTTTGTTACTACTAAGACTCAAAAGTTATGAAATTATTCGATGGAATATGTTTTAGAAGGTTGCCATTTTATTGAAGATTAGCTGGAGAATACCTCAGATTTTAATTTTGGGGATAAATCCAGCTTTTTTTCTTGGCGTACTTTAGTGCCGGTGTAGTTCATGAGGTACTTCACCTGTTAGGGATGTTTTTTGTAACCTTATTTTTTCAAATTAAAAGAATTTAAATTTTGTCGTGTTGCTGGAACTTATCCAATAAAATTTCCTCTAAGTGCCCATCTCTTTTGACCACCATCTGCACAAGTAATTAAAGTGATCATTGGACTTTTTGTATTATCAACTAACCATACTGCTGTTGGCTCAACTATTTTTTTCATATTAATTTTATAGACATAAATAGTGGTCATATCCGTTATATATACTTTATTTCCAATTTGAACATTTTCTAAAGGAGAAAACAAACTGCCCGAACTAGTCATGCAATGTCCAGCTAATGGATAATTTCCTTCTCCCATTACCTGATCTGAGCTCATAGTACATGTACCTATAGCCATATTTGTATTGCTTAGTCCCTTTTCTATTGGCAAATACATCCCAACATCGGGAATTGCAATAGTCCCAATACCATAATCATACGTATTTTTAGATATTCTGCTATCCGTAACTTCTTTCGAACCAAGTGAATGTACTTTTGAAAAGTCATAACTTGCTTTTTTATTTTTATTCTTTTCAACCGTTTTTTTAGTAATTTTATTTATTCCAACAACTTGATTTTGATGAACCAATGCATTTTTTATTATTTTAGCTATTCTTTTTTCTTTTTAGCTAAAATATACTTATTAATATCAGTTGATCAAAGGTCACGCTGATTCGTTATTGAAAGAAGGTACTATTAATGGCAACAATTGGAAAAAAAGAGCTTGTTAAATTAATTGCAGCAAAAATGAATACGACACAGATTGAAGCAGATAAATTTGTTAATACATTCATAGACGTTATTGAAAATCAGGTAGCGGAGGGGAATAGAGTAAGATTAATCGGGTTTGGATCTTTCGATAAAAGAGATAGAGGTGCTCGTAGAGGACTCGATATTAGATCAGGTAAGCCTATTACTATTCCTGCAACCACTGTACCTGCCTTTACCTCGGGAGCTGAATTTAGAAAAAAAGTAAAAAAAATTGCTGAAGAAAGCAAATAACAACACCATACGTATTCAGCATATCTTTCCTTCCAATTATAAAAAAGCTCTGAATTAACAGAGCCTTTTTTCTTAGATTATAATTAATTTGGATTTCTATTCATAGAATAAATAGGAGAATGAGATAATGAAAAAACAATTCTTTAATCCAGAATTTAATACTGTTGATATGTATGAGGAAGTTTGGATAGTAGAGAAAATTAATGTTAAAGATGAAAAAAATTTACTAATAAAAAATCATTATTGGAGAGATAAATTTGGAGAATTGTGGGCTGATTTTGATAATCCGATGGAAAATGTTTATCGAGGTTTTGAAGCTTATAGAACAAGAAAAGAACAAGAAAAGGATTTTTATTGAAGATTAGCTGGAGAAAACCTCAGATTTTACATTCTATAAGAAATCCTGTTGATGAATAGTTTATAAAGAGAGCTAAGCAACTAGAAAATAGTTGTATGGCTCTTTTTCTTTGACCAAATTTTCTTCCAGTCTATTGAGATGAACTACACCGGCACTAAAGTACCAGGTTTCTGGGAACACTGAGTAGTGTTTAGGATCTTACTTTGATCTTGATATTTCAAGCCAAATACCTAACTCACAGAACTCAGCTTTTTACCATGGCCAGTCCCTGACCATTTAGCTCTTAGCTTCCTGTCTTGTATGTTTCTACAATCCAGTTTTTGCTTTATTCAAGATATTAATTGCCGCATTAATATCTCGATCATGTTGAGTATGACATTTAGGACACGTCCATTGTCTAACTTCTAGCGGCTTTGGTCCGCTATTATAGCTGCACTTGTTACAGATACGCGATGTATTCTTGGGATCTACTGCAATTAGTGTTTTTCCATACCACTGACATTTATATTCAAGCATCTGTCTAAAGATCGACCATGATGCATTTGCGATTGACTTAGCTAGATGATGATTAGCTTGGAGATTTTTGACTTTCAAATCTTCAATTGCAATCACATCATATTGCTTAACTAAGTGTGTAGTGAG
>ERZ808046.323-NODE-323-length-51702-cov-8.094857_pt1 | contig 51702 bp, 48 predicted proteins | sample MGYA00380196_ERZ808046 | MGnify/ENA primary metagenome ERZ808046 (study PRJEB31490, sample SAMN06133421) | mouse gut metagenome | isolation source: Z6_2 | host: mice | place: China: Chengdu | collected 2015-05 ... | reverse complement strand
AGCGCAGTTGGTTAGCGCGCCAGATTGTGGCTCTGGAGGCCCAGGGTTCGAATCCCTGTATCCACCCTGTTGCGATAGGTGCAACAAAATCTTTTGTTGGGCTATCGCCAAGCGGTAAGGCACTGGATTTTGATTCCAGCATTCGCAGGTTCGAATCCTGCTAGCCCAGCTTAATCAAATATGTATGGGATATTAGCTCAGTTGGTAGAGCACTTGACTTTTAATCAAGTTGTCCGGGGTTCGAATCCCCGATGTCTCATGAAAAGCACTGCTTTGCAGTGCTTTTATTTTGCGTAAAATATTTTGCAGGTTTATCGTGATCCATTGTGAAAAATGCAAAAAAGAAGCGGGATGTTTTTGTTTTTTTGTTTGGGAAAAACGCGAAAAATGTCGAAAATTTATATGTTTTGTCAATGTACAAAAAGCTGTGAAAGACGTATAATAATTCCAGCAAGTGCAGAGGAGCAAGGAGTCCGGCACTTCGAATACAGAGATATTTATGGATGGTACTGCACCCCCTAATCCCCCTTTTAATGAATAAACCCTCCCTTTTGATTATTCTTTTATAGGCAGTATCGTTGATAAATATAGATAAAAAAGTTGTTGCAGAAAAACCAGAGGTCCCCCGCCTCTGGTTTTTCTGGTTCTGAAATTTGTTTTCTTTCGTTTATAATTTCGGGCCGAGCAGTCTTGGAACGGTTGCGTACTCCAGGGCGGTGTCTTTGGTGATGATGCCTTTGTGGTACAGATTCAGAAGATAACTGTCCATGGAAAACATATCCTGACTGGTGCTTGGAGAGGAGTAGATCCTGCCGTCGATCTGAGGAATCTTCTTTCCGCGGATCATGCTGCGGATATCCGGTGTGACGGTCATCAGCTCAAAGACTGGCACCAGCGTGTTCTCGGCTGTGGGAACCAGCTGCTGGGATACCACACCCTGCAGGACCATGGAAAGCTGGTCTGCGATCTGACGCTGCTGGCTTGGAGGAAAGACGTCAATGATGCGGTCCACGGCCTTTGCGCTTCCGGTGGTGTGGAGGGTGGAAAAGACCAGATGTCCGGTCTCGGCAGCAGTCACCGCAACCTGGATTGTCTCAAAGTCGCGCATCTCTCCTAAGAGAATGACATCCGGACTCTGACGAAGGGCTGCCCGCAGAGCAGTGGCATAGCTTTCGGTATCTGTGTTGATTTCTCTTTGGCTGACGATGCTTTTGTCGTGCCGGTGTAAGAATTCCAGAGGATCTTCCAGCGTGATAATGTGTTTTTCCTGAGTCCGGTTGATGCGGTCGATGATGCAGCCAAGGGTAGTGGATTTTCCGCTGCCGGCAGGGCCGGTTACCAGCACCAGACCTTTGGAAAAACGATGGAGTGACATGATGCTCTCCGGAATACCCAGAACTTCCGGGTTTAAACGGGAGGAGGTGATCACGCGGATTACGGCGGAAAGAGAACCTCTCTGCTTGTAGGCGCTGGCACGGAATCTGGATATTCCAGGGATGGGGAAGGAGAAATCATCGTCTCCGGTTTCTTTCAGTTTATTCATGGGGCGTTCTGCCATAGCGTAAATCTCTTCCAGAAACTGCTCTGTTTCCGGAGGCATCATTTTTTCCTCTCCGGCTTTGACCATGGAATTGTTGATCCGCATGGTGGCCGGGAGGCCAGTCACGATAAAGAGATCGGAAGCATTTTGCTGGACGGCCTTTATAAGCAGTTCTTTTGCGTTAGTCATGATAGTATCCTCCTGATATAATGTGCATCTCTCACTACTCCCAGTGCCCGGGCTCAGAGTTGCGGTGCGTCTGCGCGTGGCAAAAACTTTCCTGGCATGAGATTGGATAGATGCTGATGTGAAGTTTTGCATCTCTCACTCCCAAAGTTCAGGCTCAGAGTTACAGTGCACCTGCATGTGGCAAAAGCCTTCCTGGCGTGAGATTGGATAGATGCTGATATAAAGTTTTGCATCTCTGATTATGGGAAATGCGGTTGTGGATTTTTTGCATTTGGTTTAAAAGGTCATAAGGTTCAGTGTGTCCTCTCCTTCCCAGGCGGTGGATGGGATTTCCTGCCAGGAAGTGATTCGGTAGTAGCCTTCCTGCATCTGTCCGGGCTCATTCAGGGCCAGCACGACTTTGAGCGCCTGGGTGTCACTTATGGACACTTCGTAGGAGATGGAAGGAGATTCCAGGGAAAGATCCGCGGTCAGAATCTCCATGGATGCAAGTTCGGTTTCCAGGGCAGTGTAATAGTTCTGCGGATTCTGGCTGTAGGTGTCGTGCAGAATCTGATCAACCTCTTTTAAGATCCCGGTGGCCTGCGCAGAGGCTTCATAATATTCCGTGTTGTGCCGGGCAATCTTCTGGCTGTACTGGCGGTCGCTTACTGCGCCGGAAAGAGACAGGGCGGAAAAAGCCACCAGACACAGGACAATGAAGATCATAAGCAAAGAGACAGAACCGATATTGGTCACCGGATAAGAACGTCGTTTCATATATGAAAAAAGGCTCCTTTCTGTCGGCAATGAGTAAAGCGGTAAAATCAAAGATGTTCCACCGGAACATACTGCCGGTATGTAGTTCCCTCCAACTGGTAGACCGGTTCCGTATGGTGATCCTTGTACAGGATCACAGACCATTCGGTGGTCTGGATATCACTCTGGACCGTGATGATGTCCATCTGATAGGCCATGTGTTCGCTGTCACAGGAATAAAAGTCTTCATCAAATAAAAGGGTGATGCTGTTTTCTCCTGAGAGAACAAAGGAATTGGGATACTGTTCCATGATCTGTTTCATGGGTTCTTCGGCCTGTCCTAAAAGCTCTGCGGCGGAGGTGACGCATCGGACAGCCTGGTCCAGCTCTTTGGTGTCTTTTCCGATGAGACTTGCCTTTACAAAGATTTGGAGGCATACAGCGCTGGCCAGAGCGAAGAACAAAATGGAGAGGATGAGCTCCATCAAAAGCAGGCTGGAACGGCCGGAAGCTTTTTTCTTCATGGCACGCTCCTTTCTGAAGTGATCAAAGAGCTTTTGCATCCGTCGCTGTCCACAGCGGTAAACTGATAGACCTGTTCATCCAGCTGTTCAATGGACAGTGAAGCGATCTCCATGATATCTTTTCCGTCTTTTAAGGAAAACAAAATGCCGTCGTTGATGAACAGCTCTTTCAGCATTCCTTCATATTCATATATATAAGTGGTACAGGGGGTACCGTTGTAAACCGCGGACATGGTCAGACAGTCGGTTCCGTCCACGACGGACATCCCGACAGCCCCCTGAGCGTCGTTCTGCCGTATTTTCTCAGAGATATAGGCCAGAACGGTACGGTTCTGGTCATTGGCCGCCATACGGTTGGTGGTGGAAGCGTAGATGTCTGCTGCCAGAATCAGTACACTTAAAGAGGAGGCAGCGAATACGAAGAACAGCGCAATGGGAAAGATCAGGTCGATCACATGGCTGCTTCGTGTCTGAAATCTCATGGTCTTTCCCTCCTGTCTATAATGGTCACATCCGGAAAAAGATTGCTTCCCAGGACCTGATAGTCTACGAAGAACCGTTCTTCGTCATAGGTAAGGCCGTAATGCTCTTTTAAATACAAAAGACTCTCCGGATAAGTGCCTTCGATGGCATAACAGTGGACGATTCCGCGGCTTAGAGCACGCTCCAATGTCTCTCTTGCCTGAGCGTCTGTCCGGTCGGCTACCCGGGCGATCCCAAGAAGAAAGAGGGTAAGGACCACCAGAAAACCGGCGATGGATGTCAGAAAGCTTCCGGAAGAAGTACGGTGCTTCTGGGTTTCAAAACGATGCATCATTAAAGAGATTCCCCCATTTCTCTACAGACTGGACATGATTCCCATAAGAGGAAGCATGACGGATAAAAGGATCAGTCCGACGATCAGAGAGAGGACGATGACCAGCGTAGGTTCCAGTGCGGCGATCAGGCCGGAGAACTTCTGATCAATCTCGTCCTGACACTGATCTGCGATGTCCTGCATTACTTCGTCCAGGGCTCCGGTCCGGTCGCCGATGGATGCCATGCGGGCATAGATGCCGGAGAAAACGCCGGCGTCCAGAAGTGCTTTGTAAAACTCCTGCCCCTCATCCAGCGCTTCCCTGCACACTCCAAGTTTTGTTGCAAATTCATCGTGATCAATGAGGCCTGCGGTCATCCGGATGCATTCTTCCGGACTCATGCCGCTGCTGAGAGTCAAAGACATGCCCCCGGCGAACCGGCACAGGGCGATTTTTTCCAGAAAGATTCTGGTGCCCGGCGCGTGGGAGGCCAAAGAGCGAAGCTGCATGCGTCCCTTCTTTGTACGGCTGAAATAAAGGACTGCAGCCACCAGAAGAATCGTAAAGACGATCAGAATCGTGGAATAATAATTGATGACCGTGCCGAAGTTTAAGATCGCTTTGGAAAGCCCGGTCATCTCAGTGCCCAGCTGCTGGAAGATCTGATTGAAGATCGGCATCACTTTGGTAATCAAAACCAGGATCACTAAAAGCATCATAAAAACCATGATCAGCGGATAGGTAACGGCGTTTTTGATGGTCATTGCAATGGAAGCCTCTCTGTCATAATAGACGCTGAGGGCATCCAGTACGTCATCCAGCTTTCCGGTGTCTTCTCCGATCCGGACCATCTGCAACATATATTCCGGAAAAGCAGCGGTGCTTTTCAAGGACTCATAAAGACTTCCGGTTGCCTGCAGATTCGTGTCGATCTGGGATAAAAGATCCTGTTCCTGGGCATTCTTTGCATCTTCTAGCATGATGGAGATTCCTTCCATGGCGAAAATGCCGGAGTGGAGGATCATTGCCATCTGGGAACAGAAGGCGGACACTTCCGTATTCGATAGGGGAGTAAAGGTTGATTGTGACATATAAGCTCCTTTCCCGGCCGCATGGGATGCAGCAGAGTAATTAGTAGTAATATTTTACGGTATAGTTGCTGCCGTCGCCGATGAACTGCTTCAGATCCCGGTCGTTGGTGCTGGCAGCAAAAGTGGGATCCATAAGGCTCCAGGAAGAACCGTCAAATTCAATGATGTTGTCGATCCATCCGACCTCTTTTACATAAACGCTGATCCAGGCATGATAAGCTTCGCCTGCATATCCGATCTCCAGCCGGGTGGGAATGCTCTGGGAGCGAAGCATGGCGGCGGTGAGCGCCGCGTAGTCAAAGCAGATTCCCTGTCCGGTGCGAAGCGTATCATCCACATCCGGAAGGTATCCGTAGGAGACACTGGAAGCCTTTTCTGTATCATAGGTGATATTCGAGGTGACATAATGATAAATACTCTCGATCACTTCCAGTTCGGAATGCATGCCCTCTGCCAGTTCTTTTCCTTTTTCAACCGCATCAGAGCCGGAGACAAAAAACACATACTGGTTGGGATACAGGAAAGGAAGAAATTCATCTTCGATTGCGGCATCCACATCCTGGGAAAATGCGACTGAATACATGTCGCCTTCTACATTTTCCAGAACCGTGAGGGTATAGCTGCCGTCTCCGCCGGAAAGGGGGAAGGTCTCATATTCCTGGTTCTGCGACAACAGATAGGTGTAGGTGTCTTCGCCTGGGGTCTCCACCTGCAGTTTGACTTTTTGATTGGTGCCGGTATAACGGACCATAAAATATCCCTGGTCTGTGTGAGAGGCATCGATGGTTACCGTGTCGGTACCGTAGGAAACGGTCTCATCAGCGGCGGGAACCATAACATTTGGTGTATTGTCCCTGGCCGGCTCCTGTGCTTCAGCGGCAGGAACCAGCGCAGAAGTACTGTCCCTGGCTGGTTCTCCTGCATGGTCTGCAAAGCTGTCTCCTTTACAGCCCCCAAGGAACACGCAGCATGAAACAAGTATGAGGATTGTCTTTTTGCTCATGTACAGTGATATCCTCCGTCGTGTGTCTATTCAGGTAAATTCAGATATTACAAGTATACTACTGAAGCCTCTGATAATCAATCTTTTTGTGCCCGAAAGGAACAGGAGAGGCTGCTTTTCAATGATACGGATCATAGAGTAAAAAGAAACAGTTTATTGAGACATTTCTTAATCTTCTCTTAATTTTTTATTCCTTGTTCGATAGCGTTTGACTTTGGAGGCGGGCAGTGGTAAACTTGAAATCGACATGGCATGTCTCGAAGGACAGAGGCATGACTAGAATCAGATCGTAATGAGGAGGATGTACGGATGAAGAAGATGTTAACTGCTTTACTGTCTCTGATGCTGATGCTGTCAATGGTCGGCTGTGGGAAAAAGGATGGTTTTGGCGCAGCCATGAAGACCTACTTTTTCACTTACACGGTCAACAGCGCGTATGTATGCAGCGAGTTTGAGGGTTATCAGCCTGCAGAGGGCAATCGGCTTCTGGTTGCAGATGTGACAGTAAAGAACACTTTTGACAGCGAGATCGAGATGTATGATACCGACTTCCAGGCACAGTGGGGCGAAGACGGAGAAGATGCATTCAGCGTTCCGATCACCTACGATGGAAGCGAGGAAGGCCTGGACGTGCTGACAGACAACCAGCTTCCGGGAATCTATCCGCTGGCAAAGGGAGAGTCTAAGACGGGTCTTCTGGTATTCGAAGTGCCGGCAGACAGCGGGCTGGATTATTCCATCTCCTATATGGAAGCCTTTGACGACGATACCACAGGCGAGACATTCTTTGTGAACTTTACCGCAGAGGAGCGTTAGAGCTGATCTGAAGCTGACAGAAAGCAATTTTCAGACAGGTTCTAATACCGCACGACAGGAACAGGATCCGACAGGATACAAATGAGGGGATGCTTACCATAGATGCATCCCCTCATTTTGTCCCGTAAAACGGCAAATAAGAAAGAAAAGAACCCTGAAAAGGGAGGATGCCGGGTGCTGTTCACCCGGCATATTATGAAAAAGTTTATTTAAAAGTATTAGCTGACTGGCCTTTGTTCTTGATAGTCTTATTATATGGAAAAGAAATGAAGGAATCATGTTCATAAAGTAAACCTTTTTTAAAAGAATCATGAACAATCTATGAACGGGAAAGGGCAGATAAAATGTTATTAAAAGCACTGTATCCAAAGAGACTGACGGCATCGGTCTATGATCTGGACTGGGAAAAGCTCGCCGCACATTACGGAGGAGTGGTCTTCGATATTGACAATACGCTGGTGCCCCACGGAGCACCGGCAGATAAGAGAGCGGAGGCTCTTTTTGGCAGGCTTCAGAGCCTGGGAATGAAGACCATACTGGTTTCCAACAACAAAGAGGGAAGAGTCAGGCCTTTTGCCGAAAGTCTGCATACGGACTATGTACACAAGGCAGGGAAGCCGAAGAAAAAGGGATATGAGAAGGCGATCCGCAAGCTGGGCCTTGTACCAGAACGCATTCTGTTTTTGGGAGATCAGATTTTTACAGATATCTGGGGGGCAAACCGGGTGGGGATGTACACCATCCTGACGGAACCGGTAGATCCGTCTACAGATGAGATTCAGATCGTGATCAAACGTTGGTTTGAAAAACCATTTCGGACGATACCGGAAAAAGGAGGAAAATAAGGATGAAAAAACTGTGGGATATGTTTCTGACCTTTGCGAGAATCGGAGGGCTGACCTTCGGAGGCGGTTATGCCATGCTGCCCATGCTCCAGAGGGAAGTGGTGGAAAAACAGGGCTGGGCCACGGAGGAAGAGCTGGCGGATTACTACGCCATCGGACAGTGTACGCCGGGGGTGATTGCGGTGAATACGGCAACTTTTATCGGTTACCGGCAGGCGGGGATTATCGGGGGAATTTTTGCTACGCTGGGTGTGGTGTTTCCTTCGATTGTGATCATCACGGTGATTGCGGCTTTTTTAACAAACTTTGCGGATTTAAAAGTGATCCAGTACGCGTTTGAGGGTATCCGCGTGTGTGTCTGTGTGCTGATTTTTAATGCAGTGCAGAAGCTTTGGAAGAAGTCGGTTATCGATCAGCCTACCATGTTTATTTTTCTTCTGGTGTTTCTGGTATCTGCCGGACTGGCAGTGGGACAGAGCTTTTATCCGGATCTTTTCTCGGTGTCTCCCATTGTCTATGTGGTGATTGCAGGTGTGGCGGGAGTCATCCTTCACGGCGGCAATGGAAGAAAGGAGGCGTAAAGATATGATCCTGATCCGGCTTTTTTTTGAATTTTTTAAGGCAGGACTTTTTGCCATCGGAGGCGGACTGGCGACGCTTCCTTTTCTGCAGGAGATCAGCCAGTCCACGGGCTGGTTTACTCAGCAGGATCTGATGGATTTGATCGCCATCTCGGAGTCCACGCCGGGAGCGATCGGAGTCAATGCGGCGACCTACGCAGGTTTTCACACCTTTGGACTCGTGGGCGGGGTTGTGGCTACCCTGGGACTGATTGCGCCCTCGGTCATTATCATTATCCTGGTGTCCAAGGTGCTGGAAAAGTTTAAGGAGAGCCGTCTGGTGGAGGAGATTTTCTACGGACTGCGCCCGGCGTCCACCGGGCTGATCGCAGCGGCAGGGTTTTCCGTGGTTCTTGCCACCCTGGTCAATTTGAACGAGCTTACTTCTGATCCGGCTGGTGCTTTTAACTGGTTCGGCATTGTATTGGCTCTTATTCTTTACTGGGCAATCAAAAGGTGGAACCGGCATCCGGTGCTTTATATCGGGGCATCGGCCGTGATCGGCATTGGAGCAGGATATCTGCATCTGTTTGGGTGAAAGATGCAAAAAAGATGGAGAAAAGCTATGAGTAAGAATAAGAAAAGGCTGCTGGCCCTGGTCCTGGCGGGCGGGATACTGGCTGTGAGCGGCTGTGGCGGTGTAGAAAATGCACCAAAAGTGCCAGAGATTGGGGAAGCGGAGACAGAACAAGAAAAAGTCCTCTCCCTTACCTTTTCCACGGTGGAAGCGGACGATTATGATCCGGAAACCGGCCGGTGGCTTTTGCACACGGAGTATCAAAAGATCGAAACATCCGGAGAGGGCAGGGCGGCAGATGCGCTCAGACAGTGGTCCGAAGACCGGGCAGAAGAGCTGGAAGGCTTAAGGAAGCAGCGGGCGGCAGATGCAGCCCTTGGGGAGGTATCGGAAGAGAACCAGGATTATTACCAGTACAGCATTTACCAGAGCCTGAAAACGGCCCGTGTGGACAGTCAGGTCATCAGCCTGATTGAGGGGAACAGCGAGTACACTGGAGGAGCACACGGGAATTATGGCAGCACCGGGGTGAATTTCGACGCCGTAACCGGAACGCTTCTGGAACTTTCGGACCTTTTGACAGATGAAGAAGGCTTCTGGAAAAAAGCAGAGGAAGAGCTGATCAGGGAGCTGTCAAAAACTTATGGAGACGGCCTGTTTCCAGATTATGAGGATACCATCCACAAGCTTCGAATGGGCAGTCCCAACTGGTATCTGAACGGGGCCGGCATCGCTTTTGTCTTCCAGCCCTATCTGGTCGGCCCCTATGCCATGGGGGAACCGGTGATTACGATCCCCTATGAGAAACTGGAGGGGCATTTATCGGAGGCGTATCTTCCAAAGCGAATGAAAGGGCCTGAGGGAGCCGGTGTCTATCAGATTCCGGAAGGGGAAACGGTGTCCTGGTTCCTGTCTGTGACTGACAGCCAGGCCCGAACGCTGAAGGTGGGACTTGCAAAAGGAGAGGAAGGATATGCCAGTCCGGTACGGGTGGAAGCAGGGGACGGCTGCCTGGAAACGGAGGCTTTCGAACGGATAGGAGAAGCGGTGCTTCTAAGCCGGGAGGACGGCCGAGTGTTCTTGATCTTCGATGCGGATTACGCCTCAGATGATTTTGTGACTTTTGTGTATGAGCTGACGGATGGGAACTTAAAAGAATGCGACCGCATCGAAGGCCTGAGCATGCAGGGTGCTGTGGTAAATACAGACCAGTTGGAGCTTTTGATGCATCTGGAGGTGCTGGGGTCCTACCGGAGTCCCATGGTCTATACCATCGGCCCGCACGGAAAGCTTCTGCAGGATGAAACATGGTTTTCGATTCCGCCCAAAAAGGATCCGTGGAGCCTTTTGGTGACGGTCCGGGAACTTCCGGTCCGGATCGAAGGAGAAGCGGTGACGCTTCCCGTCGGAAGCAGGATCCGCATTACGGCAACGGATAACAAAGGGACGGTCCGCTTTTTGGACGAGGATACGAAAGCGGAAGGAGAGATTGATTTTGTGCGGGGGGACACGGCAGAGGATAATTGGTCCATCTTTATTGACGGGATCCGGGATACCGAGTATTTTGAGATGGTTCCTTACGCAGGGTAGAAGGTATGACAGATCATGAGGTGTATGAGAGAGTCTGGGGGTAAAAATGTACAAGGTATTGATTGTAGACGATGAAAAATAGGTAATCTCTTTGATCGAGAAGCTGGTGGATTGGGAAAAGCTTGGGCAGTGCCTGAAACTTCATATTTTGTCAGCATAAAAATGCGATGTCATCAACAGCCTGATGATATCGCATTTTCTCAATAATATCTACCAATACTGTTCCCGAATCCGGATAGAGTGTTCTACAAAATATTGTTCTTTTTCCGGAACAGTTCCTGCAGTCAGGTATTCAAAGAGAAGATCTAAGGACCGGGATCCCTGCCGGTCCGGCTGCTGGCTGATGGTGGCAGAGATGATTCCTTTTTTCAGCATCTCCAGTGTAGTCGGGACTTCGTCGAAGGTGATGATCTTTGGCCGTAGTCCGGATTCCTCCACGGCGCGGCAGCCTCCATGAACTCCGGCAGCGGCAAAAAACAGGGCTGTCAGGTCCGGATGGCGGTTTAAAAGCTGTCGGGTGAGGGTGTAGCTCTCAAATTCATCGTCGTGATTTTTGAGAATCTCGGCGATCCGGATCCGGGGATAGGAGGCAAAAAGGGTGTCCTTAAGACCTTTGACCCGCTCTGTATGACACAGCACATTGGAGGAACCGGTGATGATTCCCAGCTTGACGTCCCCTGTGGTCATCAGGGCAAAAAGTCCGGCCGCCGTACAGCCTCCCTGAAAATAATCACTTCCCACGTAGGCCATCCGTCTGGATCCGCCGATGTCTGTGTTGACCGTCACAACCGGAATCCGGTTTTTGATCAGCTCGTCTATTTTCTTCTGAATCCGCATATGGTTATAAGGTGCAAGCATCAGGCCGTGGATGCCCGCTGCCGTCAGTTCGTCGATGGCCGAAAGTTGTGCGTCGGCGTCGAATTCCACCCTTCTGGTGATGGTGGTGATCCCATAATCCTGCAGCTCTGCGGCCTTTTTGCGGACCCCTTCCATCACTTCGTCAAAAAAGGGATTGTGTTCGCTGAATAGGATGACTCCGATCCGGTATTTTTTTTTCTGAGCAGCAAGGGCAATCCCTGCCTTGTTGGGCCGGTAGTCCAGGGCACGCACGATCTCCAAGACCTTTTCCGCGGTTTCCGGGCTCACAGCGCCCCGGTTATTCAGCACCCGGTCCACGGTTCCCCGGGAGACTCCGGCCAGATCTGCGATGTCTTTGATGGTGGTCACAGCATTCATGCCTCCTGTTACGTTCTTTCTTTGACAATACAGGAAAGCGCGCGAACTGTCAAACGCCATTTTCGTGCCCGGGCACTTTTAGAGCTGTCCAGAGGTCTTGGATTTTGTGAAATATAGACAAGAATCCGGTGTTTTTATAGGGAGAACACTCTGAAAATTAGATGATTTTCACAAAAATACGGAAGTTTATAGAAAAACAGCGGCAATCTGTTGAAAGTTTTGTCCAAAAGAGGTAATATAAGAGAAAGAGCGTGCACGGGCACGAAAACAGAACAGAGAAAAGGAGGAGACAGATATGCTTTATATTGGCGTGGACCTTGGGACTTCCGCCGTCAAGCTGCTTTTGATGGACGGGGAGGGGAAGATTCAGAAAATCGTATCCCGGGAGTATCCCATTTATTTCCCCCATCCGGGCTGGTCGGAGCAGAACCCGGAGGACTGGTTCCGGGAGACCATGAACGGACTGAAAGAACTGCTGTCGGACTGCGATAAAAATCAGGTGGCAGGCATCAGCTTCGGAGGACAGATGCATGGACTGGTAATCCTGGATGATCAGGATCAGGTGATCCGCCCTGCGCTTTTGTGGAATGACGGCCGTACCTTTGAAGAATGCGATTATCTGAATCAGGTCATCGGAAAAGAAAAGCTTTCCGCATACACGGCCAATATATCGTTTACCGGTTTTACCGCACCGAAGATTCTGTGGGTGAAGAACAAGGAGCCGGAGCATTTTGCCAGGATTGCGAAGATCATGCTGCCCAAAGACTACATCGCCTACAAGCTGTCCGGCGTGCACTGTACCGATGTGTCCGATGCTTCCGGCATGCTGATTTTTGACGTAAAGAACCGCTGCTGGTCGAAAGAGATGCTGGACATCTGCGGCATCCGGGAAGAACAGCTGGCAAAGATCTACGAGTCCTATGAGGCCGTGGGAACGGTTCTCCCGGAGATTGCGGCAGAGCTTGAGATTCCGTCTTCCGTAAAGGTCGCAGCCGGCGCCGGAGACAATGCGGCGGCGGCCGTGGGAACCGGAACTGTGGGCGACGGCATGTGCAACATCTCTCTTGGAACCAGCGGAACGATTTTTATTTCTTCTGAAAAATTTGGGGTGGACAAATACAACGCCCTGCATGCTTTTGCCCATGCGGACGGTCATTATCACCTGATGGGCTGCATGCTGAGTGCGGCGTCCTGCAACAAGTGGTGGATGGACGAGATCATCGGGACGAAGGATTACGCAGCGGAGCAGAAAGCCATTGAGAAGCTGGGCGAAAATCATGTGTATTTCCTCCCCTATCTGATGGGAGAGCGTTCTCCTCACAATAACCCGAACGCAAGGGGGACCTTTATCGGCATGACCATGGATACGACCCGGGCGGATATGACTCAGGCGGTGCTGGAGGGTGTGGCATTTGCCCTCAGAGATTCCTTTGAGGTGGCGAAGTCTCTGGGAATCCGGATCGAGCGGACAAAGATCTGCGGCGGCGGCGCGAAGAGTCCCCTGTGGAAAAAGATCATCGCCAACATCATGAACATCAAGGTGGATGTGATTGAGAGCGAGGAAGGTCCGGCCCTTGGCGGAGCCATGCTGGCAGCTGTGGCCTGCGGCGAATATGAGAGCGTGGAGGCGGCAGCAGAAAAACTGGTAAAAGTTGTTGACACCGTGGAGCCGACACCGGAGATCGCAGCGAAATATGAAGAGCGCTATCAGCAGTTCAAGGAGATTTATCCGGCATGTAAGCCGCTGTTTGAGATTATAAAATGAAACTGCTGCCATCGCTGGACTGCCGACTGCAAACAGAGCGGACAGCAGGGGAAATCGGAGGGATTTTGAAGTCTGTGACGATATCCGGGAGCCGTTCTTTCACTGTCTCACGCCAGGGAGAATTTACCGGAAACATAGACGACACGGAATTCAGACTTGTCAGCAACAGCAGAAACCGGAACTCTTTTCTGCCGGTGATAAAAGGAAAACTTTTGGCCAATGGAAATAAAACAGAGATCTGTATTCGGATGCGGATGCATCCGCTGGTATCGGCATTTATGGTAGTCTGGATGTGGGGTGTTCTGTTTTTCTTTCTGGCAGGAGTTCTCCAGATATTTGCGGAGGGATTTTGTTCCGCGCTGCCGGTGCTTGGCAGTACCGCCTTTATGATGACATTTGCACAGATCTTGATGCGGGTATGTTTTTATCTGCCGGCAAAAAAGTCCATGCAGAGAATAAAAGAACTGTTGGAAACTGCAGATAGATAAGGAGGAAGATAACAGATGGAGATCAAAAAAGTAACAGATCCTGCCTTTCGGAAGTATGGAAAGATTGTGCAGGGCATTGACTTTTCAGGGCTGGTGGAGGCGCTGAATGCGAAGACGCCGCTTCCGGAGGATGTGGTCTATGAGCCGTCAGTGGCAGAGCTGGAGGCACTTCCGGTTTTTGACGAGCTTCAGACAAAGACTTACGGTGAACTGCCCATCCAGATCGGATACTGCAACGGAAAGAACTATCTTCTGAATGCGCTGGAGTATCACCGCTCTTCAGAGATCAATGTGGCGGGAACCGATGCGATCCTGCTGGTGGGCGCGCAGCAGGATATCACAGACGATTTTACCTATGACACATCCCTGGTAGAAGCATTTCTGCTGCCGAAGGGGATCGCTGCGGAGATTTATGCAACAACGCTTCACTATGCGCCCTGCAGCGTGGGAGACAATGGTTTCCAGGTAGCGATTGTACTTCCGAAAGATACGAATCTGCCGCTTAAAAAGGGACATGAAGGCTGGGAGGACAGGCTGATCACCGCGCAGAACAAGTGGCTGATCGGACATGCGGAAGGCGGACTGCCGGAGGGGTCCCATATCGGCCTCATTGGAAAGAACGTGGACTGCCGGGAATGATGCGCGCTTCATGCGCGGCAGTATTTCCGTGTCAGGCCGGGAGCGGAGACTTTCGGTGACTACATAACTGATAAAACTGTATAAACGGCACGAAATTCCGGTATTTACAGAGCTTTGAATCCGGTGCCGTTTATCATGGATTTTCGGTGATTGCGTAACTAATAAAACCGCATAAACGGCATGAAATTCCTGCTTTTGCAGAAGTTTGAACCCGGTGCCGTTTATCATGTTTCTATCCGGCAGATTTGAAAAGCCGGATAGATTATCAGATCAGGAGGATAAGATCATGAACAACATTCCAGAAGTAAAAATCGGTATCGTGGCAGTGAGCCGCGACTGTTTCCCGGAGTCTCTGTCCGTGAACAGAAGAAAAGCACTGGTGGCTGCATACCAGGCAAAATACGAGGGGGCAGAGATCTATGAATGTCCGGTCTGCATCGTGGAGAGTGAGATCCATATGGTGCAGGCGCTGGAGGACGTAAAGGCAGCGGGCTGTAACGCGCTGGTGGTTTACCTGGGCAACTTCGGTCCGGAGATCTCCGAGACTCTGCTGGCAAAGCACTTTGAGGGACCCAAGATGTTCGTGGCAGCGGCAGAAGAATCCGGCGACAACCTGATCCAGGGCCGCGGGGATGCGTACTGCGGCATGCTGAACGCAAGCTACAATCTGGCGCTTCGGAACATCCGGGCGTATATACCGGAATATCCGGTAGGAACCGCAGAAGAGTGTGCGGATATGATCCATGAGTTCCTTCCCGTCGCAAGAGCCATCATCGGCCTTTCCGATCTGAAGATCATCAGCTTCGGACCGCGTCCGCTGAACTTCCTGGCATGCAATGCGCCCATCAAGCAGCTTTACAATCTGGGTGTGGAGATCGAGGAAAACTCCGAGCTTGACCTGTTCGAGGCATTCAACAAGCATGCGGGCGATCCCAGAATTCCGGAAGTGGTGGCAGATATGGAAGCAGAGCTTGGAGAGGGCAACAAAAAGCCGGAGATCCTTTCAAAGCTGGCACAGTATGAGCTGACGCTCCTTGACTGGATTGAGGATCACAAGGGCTACCGGAAATATGTGGCGATTGCAGGCAAATGCTGGCCGGCATTCCAGACCCAGTTCGGCTTTGTTCCCTGCTATGTGAACAGCCGTCTGACCGGACGGGGCATTCCGGTATCCTGCGAGGTGGATATCTACGGCTGCTTAAGCGAGTTCATCGGAACCTGCGTCAGCAATGATGTGGTGACGCTTCTGGATATCAACAACACGGTGCCCTACGATCTCTACAATGAGGACATCAAGGGCAAATATGACTACACCAGCAACGATGTGTTCATGGGCTTCCACTGCGGCAACACCAGCACGAAGAAGCTGTCCTTCTGCCAGATGAAATACCAGCTGATCATGGCAAGAAGTCTTCCGGAGGAAGTAACTCAGGGTACCCTTGAGGGAGATATCACCCCGGGCAACATCACATTCTTCCGCCTCCAGAGCACCGCTGACTGCAGGCTGAGGGCTTATGTGGCCAACGGTGAGGTCCTTCCGGTTGCCACCCGTTCCTTCGGCGGCATCGGCATCTTTGCCATTCCGGAGATGAAGCGGTTCTATCGTCATGTGCTGATCGAGGGCAATTATCCCCATCACGGCGCGGTGGCATTCGGCCATTACGGCAAGGCACTGTTTGAAGTGTTCAAGTACATCGGCGTGGATGTGAACGAAATCGGCTACAACCAGCCGGCAGGCGTACGCTATCCGACGGAAAATCCGTTTGCATAAGATCTGTTTTCAAGAGGCTGCCGCCATGCGGTGGCCTCTTTGAGAAATCGGCTTCTTTGAAGACAGATCGAAGATGCTGACTGGGGGAGGCTGTATGAGTCAGAAAAAGACAGCACTTCTTCTGATGCTCCTTACCGGCATGACGCTCTGTCTGGCGGTGTTCCGGCAGAGGGTTCATAAATGGAACGGGAGCGAAGAAGGAGCATATGAGATCTATGACAGACATTATGTGATGATCACAGGGCGGGAGGACAGTGATTTCTGGGACCGTGTCTATGAAAGCGCGCTTGCGGAAGGAAAAAAGCGGGGCGTCTATGTGGAGCGCTTCGGCGAAGATCTGGCGGTGGAATACGAAAGAAATGAGCTTCTGAGGCTGGCGATGCAGGCGTCAGTGGACGGGATTATCGTCCCCGGAGATGAAGAAGAAGAGACCATCGCACTTTTGCAGGAAGTGGTGGAGCAGGGAATCCCGGTGGTAAATGTGCTGCAGGACAGCACCGGGAGTATCCGCCAGTGTTTCGTGGGAAACAACAGCTATAATCTGGGTCAGGACTACGGCCGGCAGATTCTGGAACTTTTAGCAGAGGAAAAGGATACAGAAGAGGTCGGTGCAGCGGTGAAAGAGCCGGTGCGCGTCCTGGTGCTGGTGGACGAGAACCGGATGGATACCAGCCAGAATCTGGTTCTTCTGGGGATTCGGGAGACACTGGAAAATGCAGGGGTGGATGCGGACCGTGTATCTGTGGAGACCAGCCTGGTGGACAACAGCCGGGGATTCAGCTCGGAAGAATCCATCCGGGATATTTTCCTGGACGCCGGGAAACTGCCGGATATTCTGGTATGCTTAAGCGCGGTTCATACCAGATGCGCCTATCAGGCGGCAGTGGATTACAATAAGGTGGGGATTGTGCAGATGCTGGGGTATTATGATTCGGATGCGATCCTGGAGGCGGTGTCCAAAAATATACTCCGCTCCACCATTGCTCTGGACACGGAGCAGATGGGGAGACTCTGCGTGCAGGCGCTGGACGAGTATGTAAGGACCGGCTACACCAACAACTATATGGCTGTGGACACACGGCTGATCACGGCAGAGGAAGCAGGAAGGCTGGTGGAAAGATGAAGGACCAGGAGGAACATTTCGGCCGTCTGAATGCATTTCTCCGGAAAAAATGGAAGAATCTGACCCTTCAGCAGAAGCTGACCGCACTCTTTTTACTGACGGCAGTGATTGTCCTGGCGGTCAATTTATATATGTTTACGCTGATCAACGAGATGACCGGCAGAGTGGAAGAGGTCTATGTCAGTAACGTGACCCTGAACGAGCTGTCCGGCGCCCTGGACCGGGTGCAGGACAGCATGGAGGAATATCTGAATACCAAAAGCTCCGATGCCATGGAGGATTATTACCGGAGCGAACAGGCTTACCGGGAACGGCTGGACAGGCTGAATACACAGGCCACAGACAACCAGATGCTCCTGACAGAGAAAAATATCCGCGGACTGTCCGAGAGCTATCTGGAGCTGGCGGCAGAAGCGATCCAGGCGAAGCGGGGCAGAAATGTGGAGAAATACGGAAAGCTCTATGAAGATTTATCCATTTTGTACGAAGAGATTCACACCTTTATCTACAGCCTGAACAATGCCCAGTTTAAAGACAACTCCAGAAATTATCAGGTGCTTCTCAGTTCCCTGCGCTACATGGAGTTTATCAGTATCGCCGTACTGCTTCTGGTTCTTCTGGGCAATATCAGTCTGATCGTGGTAAGCACCAGGAGCGTTACAAGGCCTCTGCACCGGCTGGCAAGGGCGGCAGGCGAAGTGTCCGGAGGCAATTTTGACATCGGACAGATCCCGGTCCAGAGCATGGACGAGGTGGGGATTGTGACCAATACGTTCAACGAGATGGTGGAAAACATCCGGAATTATATTGAGCAGCTCAGGGAGACCATGGAGCGGGAAAATCAGCTGAAAGAGCGGGAGCTGATGATGCAGAGCCATTTAAAAGATGCGCAGTTAAAATATTTACAGGCTCAGATCAATCCGCATTTTCTGTTCAATACCCTGAATGCAGGAGCTCAGCTCGCCATGATGGAGGAGGCAGACAGGACCGGGCGTTTTCTGGAAAATGTGGCGGAATTTTTCCGGTACAATGTGCGCAAGAACGACGAGGATGCCACGCTGAAAGAGGAAATTCATCTGGTGGACAACTACGTCTATATCCTGAATGTGCGTTTTTCCGGTGAGATTCTCTTTTCCAAGGAGGTTGACCGGTCGCTTCTGGATATGAGGGTGCCCAGCATGATCCTGCAGCCTCTGGTGGAGAATTCTTTTAATTACGGGATCCGCAATATCAGCTGGAGAGGGAGGATCGAGCTGTCCGTCTACCGGAGAGAGGAAGAGATCTGCATCAGTATCTGGGACAACGGAGCCGGCATGGAGCCGGAACGGATTGAGCAGGTACTCTGCGGTCATGCAGGGGAGGCAGAGCCGTCCTCCGGCTCCAACGGCGTGGGTCTGAAAAATGTGACGGAACGGCTGAAGCTGTATTTCCGCGGTCAGGCCAGACTGCAGATTTTCAGCGAGGGAGAAGGCACCGGCACCGAGGTACTGATCACAATTCCGGGGAATTCGGAACCATAAAGCCGCCCCTGTGCCCGCACAGATACAAAGTTCCGGATCATGTAAGACCGGACGGCGTCCGGGATGAAGTAAAACTGTAAAACAGCGCAAGTCCGGAAAGAAGCAAAACTGGGAAACAGCGTAAAACCAGACCGCATCCGGAAAGAAGCAAAACTGGGAAACAGCGCAAGTCCGAACAGCATCCGAAATAAAGTAAAACCATGAAACAGCATAAGATCAGACGGTGTCTGAGAAGAAATGGAACTGAAAAACAGAGTAAATCCGGGGCGAAGCAAACTTCAAATCAGGAGGGAATTTATGTACAGAATCATGCTGGCAGACGACGAGGGGATCGTACTGGATTCCCTGAAGATGATCATTGAGAAACATTTTCCGGGGCAGTGCCAGATGGAGACGGCGAAAACCGGACGGGACGTGATCGAACTGGCGGAGAGCTTCCGGCCGGATATTGCGTTTATGGACATCCAGATGCCCGGGATCAACGGGATCGAGGCCATCCGGGAGATCAAGAAAAGCAGCCCTTCTGTGGTATTTATCATCCTGTCTGCCTATGACAAATTCGACTATGCCAAAGAGGCCATCAACCTGGGCGTGCTGGAATATGTCAATAAGCCCTTCAGCGCCAGAAGCATCACGGAGGTGCTGGAAAAGGCATTCAAAGCCATCGATTCCAGAAGAAAAAAACGCAGTGACGACCTGCGGATCCGGGAGAAGATGGAGACGGTCACGCCGATCATTGAAAACGGCTTCATCTATGCGATGATGTTTCAGGAGATCTCCATGGAGGATGTGGAAAATTACCGGCAGCTTCTGAGTATGAAAGCGGACTATGGCTGCATGCTGGCGCTGGCGGTGGGGGACGACCATCATGGCAACCGGATGACCAACACCGTGGGCGCCGGCTTCCGGACCCAGCTGAATTATGCAAAAGTGCGGGAGACAGTGAAGGAAACCTGGGACTGTGTGGTAGGATCGGTCATTTCCAATAAGATCCCGGTCTTTCTTCCTATGAAAAAACAGAAGATGGATTATGAGGAACGCATCGGGATGATCGATGTGTGCCGGGAACTGACGAGAAAGTTAAAACGGGCCACGGACATCACGTTCCGGATCGGCATTGGTTCCGTCCGGAGGCTGAACAAAAGTATGGATTCCTATGAGGAAGCACTGAAGGCGCTGGTCAGTTCCACCGGAAGCGTGGCCCATGTGGATGATCTGCCGATTCAGTGCCGGTACGACGAGGAATATCCCATTGATCTGGAAAAAGAACTGTTCGACAGTCTGGAAAGCGGCATGACAGAGGAATGCGAACGGGCGGCAGGACGTTATTTTGACTGGATGCTGGACAACTACGACGAGAAAAATTTAAGCGTCCGCTTAAAGACGCTGGAGTTTGTCCTGTATGCGGAGCATACGGCCTATCTGAACGGAGGTATGACCTACCATTTTACCGAGCGGGAACATTATCTGCCCCTGGTTGTAAATGCAAAACGAAACAGCGATCTGCGTCCCTGGTTCGTGGAGCGGTTCAAGGAGAGCTGCAGGAACATGACCACCAAGAAGGAAGAACATGAAAATCAGCTGGTGGTCCGGGCGCAGGAGTATATCCGGGAAAATTATCACAGGGATCTGTCCCTGGATGAGGTATCCCGCCATATGGACTTAAGTCCCTATTATTTCAGCAAGCTTTTTAAGGAAGAGACCGGCGGCAATTTTGTAGAATATGTGACCAGTCTGCGGATCACAAAGGCGAAGGAGCTGCTGGCAGGAGACGGGGGCAGCATGAAAGAGATCTGCGGGGCGGTAGGATACAGCGATCCCAATTACTTCAGCCGCATTTTTAAGAAAAACACAGGCGTGACGCCTACGGAATACCGGGAGAGTGAGCGGACATGAGAAAAAGATCCGGCAAAAAATGGAACACAGGTCTGGCATTACTTCTGTGCCTCGCCGGACTGTCCGGCTGCCAAAATGCGTCGGGACTTCCGGAAACATCGGAGACAGAACAGGAAGAGCGCATACAGATCGGGATCACTTTTGATTCCTTTATTATTGAGCGATGGCAGAGAGACCGGGATGTCTTTGTGTCCGCTGCCCAGGAGCTGGGGGCAGAAGTAAATGTTCAGAATGCCAATGGAGACATGGAAGAGCAGATCGCCCAGATGGATTATTTTATCCAGAAGGAGATGGACGTGATCGTGGTGGTCATGGTGGCCAGTGATGAGGACGAAAGCGGGCTGATCGAGGCGGTGGGACGGGCGCAGAAGGCCGGGATTCCGGTGGTGGCCTATGACCGCCTGATTCTGAATGCGGATGTGGATCTCTACATCTCCTTTGACAATGTCCAGGTGGGACGGCTTATGGCAGAACATATGCAGGAACATCTTGGGGAAGGCGGGGAGCTGCTTCAGGTGTGCGGTCCCATGGCGGATTACAATGTACCTCAGGTCATGGAGGGATTTGAAGAGGTTCTTGAGGACAGTGATCTGGAGATCATGGAAACCGAATACGCAGAAGAATGGCTTGCGGAGACCGGATTTACCGCCACAGGTGCCTATCTGAAGACCCACTATGAGGTGGACGGGGTTATGTGCGGCAATGACAGTATCGCCGGCCATGCGGTCCGTGCCCTGTCAGAACGCCGTATGGCAGGAAAAGTGTGCGTGGTGGGGCAGGATGCCGATCTGGACGCCTGCCAGCGCATTGTGGAAGGAACCCAGTGCATGACGGTCTACAAACCGGTGGAAAAGCTGGCCAGGCGTGCGGCGGAACTGGCGGTTGCCCTGGCAGAAGGAAGCCGGATTGCGACAGCGGGTGCGGCCGGTTCGGAACCTGCATCCAGCGGGAATTCCGGTACAGATCCGCAGGAAATAAAGGTCCAGGGATCCATCCATGACGGAACCTGGCAGGTTCCTTATGAGTGTCTGGAGCCGGTGGCGGTCACAAGGGAAAATATGGATGAGGTGATCACCGGGAAATACCATGAAGAGAGCGACATCTATCTGAACGTCCGGAACTGAGCCGGGCGTTTGGCGTCTGTTAGAGTTCTAAAACAATATGTTTTTTAGTATGGAACCGGATAAGTTTTTTCCTTATACACAGATAGATGTTGTTCAGTTTCCGAGCGGATTGAGCGGAAATGATATTATTGAGAAGACGTTTAAGGGACCGATCCACCAGCAGTTGAGAGATGCTCTGCAATATATTAGAAATACAGTTATTATGGAAGAGGTAGTAAAATATCCTGACAGGGCCGAGGCAGATCGATTTTTTAATTATCCATACGCGGCTGTGGAGGAGGCATTGTCTAATGCTGTCTATCATCGTGCATATGGTGAGCGTGAGCCAATTGAGGTTCGTATAGAAAGCGACAGAATTGAAATCGTAAGCTTTCCGGGACCTGATCGTTCGGTCACACAGGAGGGGTTGAAAAACTACCGTGTTTCAAATCGCAGATACAGAAATCGCAGGATTGGTGATTTTTTAAAAGAATTGCATTTGACAGAAGGCAGGAATACCGGGTTTAAAAAAAATTTTGGATGCATGAAAGACAAATGGTTTCCCTGAACCTGAATTTGAAACGGATGAGGCAAGAAGCTATTTTATCTCAAGATTGTTTGTGCAGGAAGGATTTATAAATATTTTTAGTGATGAGCCAAAAAGGAGCCAAAAAGGAGCTGAAAAGGGAGCCAAAAAAGAGCTGAATAATAGGAAAGAAAGCAGTATTAGGAATTTTGAAAGAAAAACTAACAATGACTCAGGTACAGCTTATGGAAAAACTTGATTTGACCCGAAAACAGGTTCAGAAAGCAATAAAGGAATTGCAGGAAGAGGGAGCCCTTGTAAGAGAAGGCTCAAACAGGAATGGACGATGGATTGTGGTAAATCCGGAAAACGAAACAAAATTCTAAAGTATTAGATTCCAATACTCAAAAACCTTAACTTGATGTTTGGGAAGATATGACAATCGATCAGGAAAGGGAGATATTTATGGGAGAGCAGACAATTTTAAGCGAATGTTTAGAGGAACAGATGAAAGCGGTTGATTAGGCGAATGCGGAATCATAACCAACAGATACTGGATATTTTTGCACAGGACAAGTTCCAAAACCACAAAAATATCCAGTTTTTTCCATTTGTGTAAAGGTGGTACTATACAAAATGTACAGAAAATGACAAGTTTATCCTGTCTGATCTGTGGTATATTTGTACTGTAAAAAACAGTTAAGGGAGGAATTTTAAGATGAAAAGAAAATTACTTGGTGCTTTCTTAAGTACCGCAATGGTTGCTTCTCTGGTGATTGGATGTGGCGGCGGAAATGACAGTGCTGCAACGGATGCACCGGCTGAGACCGAGACTCCGGCAGAGGATGCAGCAGAGGATGCAACACCTGCAGAAGACACAGCAACAGAGGGCGCAGAGGCTCCCGCAGCAGGCGGCGGCAAGATCGGTATCTCCATGCCGACCCAGTCTCTGGAGCGCTGGAACCGTGATGGTGCTTATCTGGATGAGCAGTTCAAGGCAGCAGGTTTTGAGACGATCCTGACCTACTCTGATGACAAGACAGAGCAGCAGGTGAACGACATTCAGAACATGCTGGCAGACGGCGTGGATATGCTTGTCATCGCAGCCATCGACGGTAACGCACTCAATACCGCACTGGAAGGTGCAGCAGAGCAGAACATTCCGGTTATCTCCTATGACCGTCTGATCCTGAATGATGCTGCTTCCTACTATGTATCTTTTGATAACTATACGGTTGGCCAGCTTCAGGGAGAGTATATAGTAGAGGCTCTGGATCTTGCGAATGCAGGAGACAAGACCTACAACATCGAGATCACCGCAGGTGACCCGGCAGACAACAATGCAACCTATTTCTATCAGGGTGCTATTGATGCGATTCAGCCGTATCTGGACAACGGCGCGCTGAACATCGTATCCGGACAGAAAGACTTTGATGCGGTTGCAACTCCGGGCTGGAAGACAGATACTGCGCTGGCAAGAGCACAGAACGTTCTTTCTTCCTACTATGCAGACGGAACGCAGCTGGATGCATGGCTCTGCTCCAATGACTCCACCGCTCTTGGCGTAACGCAGGCTGTGACCTCTGACTATGCTGGCTCCAACACCGTTGTGATCACCGGTCAGGACGGCGACGAGGCGAATCTGAAGAACATTGTGGACGGTGTTCAGACCATGACCGTTTACAAGAACGTAAGCAACGAGTCCATCGTGACGCTGGCTCTGGCAAAAGCGATCCTGGCAGGCGAAACCATCGACGAGTCCCTGATCCCGTCCTTTGGAATCGAGTGTGCATTTGACACCGAGTCCTATGAGACTTCCGCAGGCAACAAGTGCCCGTCCTTCCTGCTGGTACCCAATGTCATCACCAAGGACAATCTGCAGGATCTGGTGGACACCGGCCTGTACACCATGGGTGACGACGGATATCTGTCCGCGGCAAACTGATACATACCAAGACAAGCAAGTAAGACCTTAAAAAGGGCGGGGCGTCTGTCCCGCCTTTCTTTTCAGCCGGATACAGGCTTAAGAGAAGAGAGGGAAAGGAGGAGGAGCTTTTGGCTGATATTATTCTGGAGATGAAATCCATCACCAAGGAGTTCCCGGGAGTGAAAGCGCTGGATAATGTAAATCTGGTCGTGGAGCGGGGGGAGATTCATGCGCTGATCGGCGAGAACGGCGCGGGGAAATCCACATTGATGAACGTGCTGTCCGGAACGTATCCGGTGGGTAGCTACACAGGGGAAATTTATTATAACGGGGAGCTTTGCCAGTTCAGGACTCTGAAGGACAGCGAGGCAAAGGGAATCGTCATCATTCATCAGGAACTGGCACTGATTCCGCTTCTGACTATCGGTGAGAACATGTTTCTGGGAAATGAGAAAAAGAACAAAATGGGGCATATCGACTGGGATAGGACCTACAACGAAGCAGAAAAACATATGCAGCAGGTAGGGCTTTATGAATCGGCCCAGACTTTGATCAAGGACATCGGGACCGGCAAACAGCAGCTGGTGGAAATCGCAAAGGCATTTTCCAAAAATGTAAAACTCCTGATTCTGGATGAGCCCACATCTTCGCTGAATGATGAAGATGCGAAAATGCTTTTGGATCTTCTGATGGAGTTCAAGAAAAACGGGCTGACCTCCATCATTATCACACACAAACTGAATGAGATTATTTACTGTGCAGATAAAGCAACCATCATCCGCGACGGTTCCACCATCGAGACGCTGGTCAAGGGTGTGGATGAGTTCAGTGAGGACCGGATCATCAAGGGTATGGTGGGGCGTCCCATGGACGACCGTTATCCGGCAAGGGAGCATAAGGTCCGTTCGGAAGTAGGGCTGGAAGTGAAGAACTGGACGGTCTATCATCCGCTCTATCATGAAAAGGTGGTGGACAACAATATTTCCTTTAAAGTGCATAAAGGCGAAGTGGTTGGTTTCTCCGGCCTTCAGGGTGCGGGACGCACAGAGCTTGCCATGTCCATCTTCGGCAGAAGCTATGGCTTTAATATCAGCGGGGAACTGTACCTGAACGGAGAGAAGACAGAACTGAAAAGTGCAGAACAGGCGATCCGCCACGGCCTTGCATATGTGACAGAAGACAGAAAGACCAACGGACTGATTCTTGGGGAATCCATTCGTTTTAATACGACGCTGGCGAGGCTTGACAAGGTCTGCGGAAACGGCGTTATTGATACAACGGCGGAACAGAAGGTGGCAGAAGACATGACAGAAGCCATGGGGACCAAGACACCTTCCATCGAGCAGAAGGTGGGGAACCTGTCCGGCGGCAACCAGCAGAAGGCACTGCTTGGCAAATGGATGTTCACAGAACCGGAGGTGTTGATCCTGGATGAGCCCACCCGCGGGATTGATGTGGGTGCCAAGTATGATATTTACTGTCTGATCAATCAGATGGTGGAAGAGGGAAAATCCGTGATCATGATCTCCTCGGAGATGCCGGAGCTCATTGGTATGTGCGACCGGATTTACATCATGAACGAGGGCGAGCTCAAAGGGGAGCTGAGTGCAGAGGAAGCAACCCAGGAGAAAATCATGAGCTTTATCATCAGTGCGGACGATTAAGACGAAAGGAGTGTTGTGTAAATGTCAACGAACAAAGAAAATCAGGGCGGCGCGCCTTTTGATCTGGGAGGATTTCTGACCAGATACAGTATGGTCATCGCTCTTGTGATCGTATTTATCCTGTTCTATTTCCTGACGGACGGACGCCTTCTGTATGCGCAGAACATGTCCAATCTGCTTTTGCAGAACGGTTATGTGCTGGTCATGGCATGCGGCATGCTTCTGTGTATTCTCACCGGCGGCAACATTGACCTGTCCGTAGGATCCGTGATCTGTATGGTGGGCGGCGTGGCTGCAGTTATGATCACCAACCATGGTTTCAATATCTATCTGACCATACTGATCTGCCTTGCCATCGGTGTACTGGCAGGCGTCTGGCAGGGGTACTGGATCGGCTATGTGAGGATTCCGCCCTTTATCACGACGCTGGGCGGCATGTTTGTGTTCCGCGGTTTCGGTCGTCTGATTCTGGACAGCAAGACTGTATCGGTGCAGGATGCAGCATTTCTGAATATCTTTACGGCGTATATCAAGGTTCCGGGGCTGGATACGGACACCCGCATCCTCTCTCCTTTGGTGATCGGCGCGCTGGTGGTGGTATTTATCTTCTACAGTACGATTTCATCCCGCGCAAACAAGGCGAAGAAAGGGTACCGTCAGAACAGTGCACTGACGGATTTTGGGCGCAGCGGTCTGATCTCTGTGGTGCTCCTGGCATACTGCTATCTGCTGAGTCAGTATAAAGGGGTCTCTGTCATGCTTCTGTGGGTGGTGGCAGTGTGTCTGATCTATCACTTTATCACCTCCAAGACCGCGTTTGGACGTTACTTCTATGCGGTGGGCGGCAATGAGAAGGCGACCCAGCTTTCCGGCATCAATACGAATAAAGTGTATTTTATCGCCTATGCCAATATGGGACTTTTAGCAGGTCTGTGCGGACTGCTCTGCCTGGCCCGGGTAGGTTCTGTTACAGGTTCTACCGGTACATCCTTTGAGATGGACGCCATCGGCTCCTGCTTTATCGGCGGTGCTTCCGCTTACGGCGGCAGCGGTACGGTTCCGGGCGTCATCATCGGTGCGCTCCTTCTGGGCGTTATCAACATGGGCATGTCCATTATGGGGATCGGCGATTCCTGGCAGTATGTGGTAAAAGGCGGCGTGCTTCTGGTGGCGGTTATCTTCGACGTGGTTTCCAACCGCAAAAGCGGCAAATGACTGCTGCTTGGAGCATCATAAATATGGATCATATCTATACTGCTGGTATAGAAAACGTAAAATTGTAAATAATATGTTAATTTTTTCAAAGGGCTGTGTATACAGCCCTTTTTTTGTGGTATACTCCAAGTAGGCAAGGAACAGTGCAAAAGCAGACGAGAGATCAGATGCGTATAAGCTGCTGGCTTTGCCTGCGCTCACCGGATGCAGAATTGGGGCTGCAAAGGAGGAATGGAGCGTTACATATGAAGGAGAGGGGTGATTTTTGTGGTCAGGGAACGTGTAACAATAAAAAATGAGAATGGTCTGCATCTGCGGCCTGCAGGGAAGCTGGTAACGGTGGCAAACAAATGCAGTTCTCATGTGATGATGACTTGCGGTGAACATACAATGAACTGCAAAAGTCTGATGAGCCTGCTTGCATTTCCGGTGTGCCCGGGGGACGAGGTAACCGTGGAATGTTATGGGGAAGACGAAGTGCAGGCGCTTGAGCGGGTCGTTACCTTCCTGAAAGCCTTGTAACGCAGGGCATGACACATCCTCTGGGTGTGTCTTTTTTTGTAGTTTTTTCTTGACAGCTCTTTCGGGATTTTATATGCTGAAAGTGTCTAAGATAGCAAGTCCGCAAATCTGTTCCAAAGTCTAAAATCCATGACAAAATTTCCTGATTAAATATCATAACATGGTTCGTATGCCTGGTTTGAGGTTGAGAGGAGAAAATCAATGTATGATCGAGATGATGCATGGATGATGAAGAAGATTTTTCATCTTTCGGATCATGCCCTGATCCGGATGGTGAATCGTCTGTTTCAAACCGAGTATGAAGATGGAGAAAGTGTACAAAAAGAGTGGAAAGAACAGGATGCCATCTGTGTCTGTCTGACCATCGGCTGTGCCAACCGCTATGAATTCCGGGTGCGGCGCCTGGAAGGATGCTTTCAGATCCTGGCAGAAGACCTTGGCTGTCTGTTTTATTATGAGGATGCCGCGGCTCACTCGGATATCCGGCTGCAGGAGCCTTCGATGGATTATTTTGGGTATAACACAAAAGAAAAATACTGTACGACGCTGGAATTTTCAGGGCATGAACAGATTATTCTTCCAATTTATGCCATCACGCTTTGTGATGAGTCTACCTGGAAACTAGAAGAGGCAGGGCTGATTCTTTTCCTGCCCTTTTTGTTTTATTGTTTTGGTGCGAGAGCAGAACCGCCAAGACAGAGGCAGGAGTCGTTGAAATGTTTTGTGATTCGTGATATAGTAGGAGCACTTCATGCAAGCAGAACCCGGGGAGATCTGACTGCCTTTGATGTGGAGAGGCTGAAACAGTGCTGCAGAGGTATGCTGTGGAGAACCCTGGCAGGAGAGTATTGGATGCAGAATCTGGAGCTTCAGGAGCTGATGCTGGAAGCACTGGGACCGGATATCGGATACTTGGAGTATATCCATGAAAAGGAATTAAAAGAAGCCCGGAAGCATTGCGTGAGGAGGAAATGAATCTGTGAGGTGACTAAGTATGAAAAAAAGTCTGACAGCAGCATTGGTGGCAGCTTGTCTGCTTCTTGGCTGCGGCAAAGGAAGTGATGGGACGGATGGTTCCGGGAAAACCTATCGGGACGATGTATCCGCCCAGGCCCTTGTGGAAGCAGTGGCATCAGAACTGGCCGAAGATTACTGGCCGGATACCACTCTTGCACCGGAATATCTGGAGGAACTATACGGAGTTTCGTCTGAGTTGTATGAGGAGTATTATGGGCAGACGCCTATGATCTCGGCCAATGTGGATACGCTGATTGTCGTGAAGGCTCAAAGTGAACAAAAAGAAAAGGTGGAACAGTCTTTAAAGACCTACCAGGAGGCCATGATTCAGGATTCACTCCAGTATCCGATGAATATCCCCAAGATCCAGGCTTCCATCATTCGGACCTTTGGAGACTATGTGTGCTTTGTACAGCTGGGAGGCTCCATGGAAGGGATGGAGGACGATGAGGAAGCAGCGGTCAAGGCATGTCAGGAGATGAATGAAAAAGCACTGTCTGTCATAGAAGGAAAACTGACGGAGTAGGAGATGGTTTTTTCCAGTCTGATCTTTCTGAGCCGGTTTTTGCCGGCCTTTTTATTCCTTTATCTGCTGACGCCCGGGCGCTGTCGAAATCTGGTGCTTTTTTTGGGCAGTCTTTTTTTCTATGGATGGGGAGAGCCTGTCTATATCAGTCTGATGCTTTTTTCGGCTTTTCTGGATTACGGAAACGGCCGCATGATCGAATATGCAAAAAGGCACAATCGGGACGGTCTGGCGGGGGCGGTGCTTGCAGAGTCCGTCCTTGTCAATCTGTCTATGCTTGGGATATTCAAGTATGCAGGAGTCTTTCCGCTTCCGGTGGGCATTTCTTTCTATACTTTTCAGACCATGTCCTATACCATCGATGTCTGGCGGGGGGAGGTTCCGGCTCAGAAAAATCTTGTCTCGTTCGGGGCTTATGTTGCCATGTTTCCCCAGCTGATCGCAGGACCCATCGTAAAATATAAGGATGTGGCACAGGAGCTGGAGCATCGGACCCTAAACGCAGAAGACGGATACAAAGGAATCGGAAGATTCTGTGTGGGGCTTGGGAAAAAGGTACTGCTGGCGAACCAGATCGGACTTTTGTGGGAGGCGACAAAAGGCCTGCCTGCCGGTCAGATGTGTACACTGACTGCCTGGGTCGGAAGCATGGCATATGCGCTGCAGCTTTATTTTGATTTCTCCGGCTACTCCGACATGGCCATCGGCATGGCTCAGATGATGGGATTTCATCTGAAGGAAAATTTTGACTATCCGTATTGTTCGAAAAGCATCACGGAATTTTGGAGAAGATGGCATATATCGCTGGGACAGTGGTTTCGGGAGTACGTTTACATTCCTCTGGGAGGTAACCGAAGAGGGTGGAATATCCAGCTTCGCAATATCCTGATCGTCTGGGCGCTGACCGGAATCTGGCATGGGAAAGGATGGAATTTTCTGGTCTGGGGCATGTATTTTGGTATTCTTTTGATTCTGGAAAAACGGTTTCTGCTGAAATATCTTTCCCGTCTGCCGGCAGTCTGGGGGCACGTGTATGCCACAGTTGCCGTTCTGGCCGGTATGACAGTCTTTGCGCTGGAAGACCTGAAAAGCGGTTTTCTGTGGATTCTCATGCTCTTTGGAAGCACCGGGAAGCTCTGGAATCCGGAAGCTTTGTGGCTGCTTTCCAATCATGGTCTTCTGCTTTTGCTGTGCATTGCCGGCGCGGCGGGCCTTGGAAAAAAACTGGCCGGACATCCGGCGGTCTGGTCTTTGGTATTCTTTTTGTCCGTCGCTTACCTGGTGGACGCCGCTTATAACCCATTTTTATATTTCAGATTTTGAGGGATTTTATGAATTACAGAAAAAGAGAACTGGCGTTCTGTATCTTTTTTCTGCTGGTGCTCGGCGGACTTTTGGGAAGCAGCCTGATCAGGGAGGACCGGCTTTATTCTCCCTGGGAAAAGCGGATGCTGGCCCAGAAGCCCAAAGCGGATCTTGCTGCCATTTTGGATGGAAGTTACGAGACGGCCTGCGAGACCTGGCTGACGGACCAGTTTCCGGCAAGGGACTGGTGGGTCAGCGTAAAGACCCGGTGTGAGATCATGTTGGGCAAAAAGGAGATCGGCGGGGTCTATCTTGGAAAGGACGGGTACCTGTTTGCAGATCAGAAGGAGACCGCAGACTGGGACCGGCTGGAAGTCCGGATGGTGGAGCAGTTTGGAGCAAAGCAGGTCAGCCGCATCCATGTGCCTTCGGCCGGAGCGGTTCTGCCGGAAAAACTGCCTTACGGAATCTGCTTTCCGGCAAAGAAGGATGCAGTGTGGGAAAATCTGCGCCGCCACCGGGAGGAGTACATCTATTATCGGACGGACCATCACTGGACGATGCTGGGTGCGTATTATGCCTATGAGACATGGGCAAAGGAACAAGGACTCACTCCGGTGCCTTTGGAGGAGTTGAAAAGAGAGACGATCAAAGAGGACTTTCTGGGAACCCATTACGGAAAACTGCACGATGCAGCGAAGCCGGATTTTATGGAATTTTTTGATCCTGGAACGGACAGCCAAGTGGTCTATGATCTGGGCAGTTCGGACCTGACACAGCTGTATCAGCCCCAATACCTGGAATCGGAGGATGCCTACCGGTTTTTTCTGGATGGGAATCATCCAGTCGTCCAGATCGAGACCGGGCAAAAGAGCGGACATATTGTGATTTTAAAAGATTCTTTTGCCAACTGTTTTGTGCCGTATCTTACCCTCCATTATGGCAGGATCACAGTGATCGATCCCAGGCATTTTCGCATGGATGTGGGAGAATGGCTTTCCGGGCAGGAAGTGGATAAAGTGCTGATCCTGGCGCAGGATACGGTGACTGCGAAGATGGGTACCAGTGAGAGCGGGATACAAAGCGTCGCCGGCGGATCCCGTAAAAACTAAAAGGCCGGGAAAGAACCTGCCGGCAGCTTCCTGTCTTCGACGGATGTATCTGCCGGCGGGCTTTATGGATTATAGTTAGCGCACGCTAACTGTAAGGACGAACACATTTTTTTCACAGGGTGATCAATTTTTTTACACATATTGCCAGTACAATAATGGGGATGAGGCTTAAAGAGCATCGAACGAAACGTGGATAAAGGAGGACTGTTGTGAAAAAAAGACAGATGGTGATCGTTGGAGGGATCCTTTTGGTGGCTGCGGCGGGGACTGTGGGTTTTCTGGTGCAGAATCAGAAAAGACAAAGAGCAGCTGCACAGGGACAGGTGGTACAGATTGAGACCGTGGAGGTGAAGCGGCAGAATCTGATTGATTCTGTCAGCGTGACGGGGACCATAGAGAGTGCGGATGCGAGAAAAGTCTCTGCCAGTGCCAGGGATGTGAAGGTACAGGAGGTCCGCTATAAGGTGGGAGATTATGTCAATGCGGGCGACGTGGTAGTGGTGCTGGATTCTTCCAGCCTTGAGCTGAGCTTGAAGGAGGCTCAGAACCGGCAGGCTTTAAGTGCCTATACAGAGAGCAAATCCATACAAAACGCAACAGACAGTTATCAAGAGGCGCTGGAGGATGGCACCGATTCTTATAACCGGGCGGTTGAGGATGAGGCGCAGGCCAAGGAGAATTTGATGGAAGCGGGAGGGGATCTGAACGATGCAGCTTCCCGTCTGAAGAGATGGGAGGAGCGGGTCGCGGAGGCAAAGAAAGCACTGGAAGAAGCCTCTGTTCCTTCGGAACCGGGTGAGGGTGCGACAGAGGAAGAAAGGGCCGCTTACCAGGGGGAGATGGAGGCATATCAGAACCTGGAGGCAGCATACAAAGAGGCACAGGCGTCTTATACAGAGGCCCACCAGGCATACAATTCCGCCGAGGAGGCAGAGAAAAAGGCACAGGAGCTTTATGAGACTGCGTCAAAGTCACTTTTGGAAGAACAAAAGAACAATGACCGCAGCATCGCCCAGGCGGAAGATAACCTGGAAAAGGCGCAGATGGAACATACATATTCCAATGACAGCAGCCAGCAGACCATTGAGAATTATGAAGAACAGATTAAAAGCTGTACGGTGACAGCACCAATCTCCGGTATGATCACGGCCATGAATGTGGAGGCGGGAGATACGTATATGGGAGAAGGAAGTGCACTGTTCGAGGTGGCGGACTATGAACATTTTGTAGTGTCTGCCAAGGTTGACGAGTATGAGATCAGCAGTATCCAAAAAGATATGGCGGCGGCGGTTATGGTGGAGGCTGTCAGCGAAGAGGAGCTGCCGGCCAAAGTGTCTTTTGTGTCTCCTACGTCGGATACATCAGATAATGGAAGTGCTTCTTATAAACTTGAGATCGGGATTGAAGAGGAGAACCAGGATCTTCGGATCGGCATGACCGCAAAGGCAAGCATTGTCCTGCAGGGAGTGTATGACGTGCTGACTGTGCCTTATGACTGTGTGGAGACAGATGAGGAGGGAAACGCTTCGGTCTATATTGACAGAGACGGAGAGAAGGTGTCCATTCCGGTAACCCTTGGCATGCAGGGGGACTATTATGTGGAAGTATCTGGAGAGGGGATTACGGATGATACCAGAGTGTATTACCCGTCTCCCATGCTGCAGGCCACAGGCGCTGACAACAGCCGGGGAGAAGAACGGGAGCTGGAGATGCCAATGGGAGGCGGGGCCCCCGGCGGTCCGGGAGGTTTTCAGGGCAGATGAAAGAGCGGAAAACAATGATAGAGTTACAGGGGATTATCAAGCGTTTTTACATAGGAAAGCCCAACGAGCTGGAGATTCTGCACGGGATTGATCTTCAGGTAAGAGAAGGGGAATTTCTCTCCATCGTAGGCTCTTCGGGATCTGGCAAAACCACGATCATGAATATCATCGGCATCCTGGACCGGCCTACGGAAGGCGGATATGTCCTGGACGGAGTGGATGTGGCCAGGGCAAAGGACAAAGAGCTGTCCAGAATCCGAAATCATAAAATTGGTTTCGTTTTTCAGACCTATAATCTGATCAGCCGGACCAGTGCTCTGAGAAACGTGGAACTGCCAATGCTGTATGCGGGAGTTCCCAAAGGGGAGCGGACCAGGCGGGCAAAGGAGCTGCTGCGGATGGTGGATATGGAAGAACGCCTCAACCACAATCCGGATGAACTTTCCGGCGGACAAAAACAAAGAGTAGCGATTGCCCGGGCCATGGCCAACGATCCGGCCATTATCCTGGCGGATGAGCCCACCGGAGCGCTGGATTCTGTCACCGGCCGCAGAATTATGGATATTTTTCAAAGGCTGAACCAGGAAAAGAAAAAGACCATCATCCTGATCACTCACTCCCAGGAACTGGCGGAAGAGACACAAAGGATTGTGACTTTAAAAGACGGAAAGATCATCGGGGAGAGGAGGGGATCCGGATGCTGATCCTGGAAAATATTCTGCTTGCCCTTGGGGGACTTCGGGCAAATAAGATGCGTTCGCTTCTGACTATGCTTGGAATCATCATCGGTATCGCTTCGGTGATCGCCATCATGACGCTGGGGGATTCCATCAAAAGTTCTGTGACTGATTCCATGGAGGCAATGGGAGCCAACAACATCACGGCAGGTCTTAAGCAGAAAAGTACCATGACAAAGACTTCAGACAGCGGCATGACATTTTCTTATGGTCCAAGGATGACAAAGATGCAGGAAGAAGATTATGTGACAGAAGAAATGCTGGCAGAGCTTAAGGAGCGGTTTCCGGAGGCGATTAAAGGGTATGCCCTGTCAGAAAGCGTGGGAACGGGAACTGTGCGGGCGGGAACTTCCCAGGCCTATGTGGATGCCAGGGGCGTGAACCAGGAAGAACTGGATCAGGAGGATCTGAATCTGCTGGCCGGGAGGACTTTGTCGGTCAGGGACCAGGAAGAAGGACGAAAAGTGGCACTGGTGTCGGATCTGTTTGTAAAAAATATTTTTGATCATGATACCCAAAAGGCCATCGGGCAGACCGTGGACGTTCTTTTTGAAAACCGCTATTATGCGTATACGATTGTCGGAGTTTATGAATATGAGAACAGCGGCATGGAGTTTGTAAGCAGCTCCGAGGAAGATACGCCGACGGCGCTGTATCTGCCGCTTCGGACGGCAGAAAATCAGAATCATAATACATCCGGATACAGCCAGTTTACAATCTTAACCGCAGAGGGAATCAGCGCAACTGATTTTTGCACATCGGTTGAAGACTACATGAACAACCGGTATTATAAAGACAACAAAAATTTTGAGATCAGCGCCATGAGTATGGAGTCCATCATCGAAAGCATGACCAGCATGCTGTCCACCGTTGCGCTGGCCATTGCAGCCATCGGGGGGATTTCTCTGCTGGTTGGAGGAATCGGTGTGATGAATATCATGCTGGTATCCATCACAGAACGGACTCGTGAGATCGGAACCCGGAAAGCCCTTGGAGCCACCAATGGTTCTATCCGTCTGCAGTTTATCACAGAAGCAATGGTGCTGTGTTTAGTGGGAGGAATTCTAGGGATTGTACTGGGCATTGTTGTTGCCGCTTTTGCCACAAATCTGATGGGGTATGCGGTACGCCCTTCCGCTGCCGGAATTTTGATCTCTGTCAGTTTTTCCGCGCTCATTGGAGTTTTCTTTGGTTATTATCCGGCCAGCAAGGCGGCAAAATTAAATCCAATCGAAGCGCTGCGGTACGAATAAGCAGTTGAAACCTGGTCCGTTTTATGTTATGCTAAAAACGGAGGTTTAAGGGATGAGATGGAAAAAGACAAGCTGTCTGCTTCTGGCGGCGGTGGTATGGGTTTCTGGCATTTCTGCATCAGCGACCAGTATCAAAAGTCTGCAGAATCAGAAATCGCAGAATGAAAAGGAACTCAAAAATATTCAGTCGCAGATCAGCGGTCTGGAAGGTAAGAAAAATGCACTCAGCAATGAAGTGAACGGTCTGAATGATGAACTGACCAACACCCTTTTGAATATTGAAGTGCTGGAAAGCGACCTGGCAGATAAAGAGGTCGAGATCCAGGAGGCCGAGATCGCATATGAGGAGGCAAAAGCCACGGAAGAGCGGCAGTATGAGGCCATGAAGCTTCGGATTCAGTATCTGTATGAGTCAGGGAATACCGGATATATGGAGCTTCTCCTGACCTCCGACAGCGTGGCGGATCTGATGAATAAGGTGGACTATGCAGAAGAGCTGCAGGAGTATGACAATCGCCTGCTGGATGAGTACAAAGCGGCCAAGCAGGCGGTGATTGAGCTGCAGCAGCGTCTGGAAGAGGAGAAAGAGGAACTTCTGGAGATGCAGGCTCAGTTAGAGGAGGAAAAGGCGAATCTAGAAGCCATGATCGCCAGAAAGCGGAGCGAGATCGCGAATTTTGATGGTCAGTTAAGTGCGGCCCGGGCAAGGGTCAGCGAGTACCAGCAAAAGATCAAAGAGCAGAACGCTCAGATCAAAAGACTTCAGGAAGAGGAGGCCAGACGGGCAGCAGAGGCCGCAAGAGCAGCCAAGAATGCGGCAAAGCCTTCTTCCGGGGGAAATAACAGCGGGGGAAATAACAGTGGAGGAGACACATCCGGCGGCAGCTCCGGTGACGATTCCGGGAGCGCAGGGAGCGGTTCTTCCGGAAGCAATTCTTCCGGTAGCGGATCCTCCGGAGGAAGTTCTTCGGGCGGCGGCAGTTCTTCCGGAGGAGGAGGTTCCATCGCATCCTATGGACTGCAGTTTGTGGGATATCCTTATGTATTTGGAGGAAACAGTCTGACAAACGGGACTGACTGTTCCGGGTTTGTCAATCTGGTGCATGCACATTTTGGCATCTCCACTCCCAGAGATTCCGGCTCTTTGGCCGGGGGCGGCAGAGCGGTCAGCGAATCGGAGAAGCAGCCGGGAGATGTGGTCTGTTATTATGGACATGTGGGGATCTACATCGGCAACAATCAGATTGTACATGCGAGTACGGAGCGAAGCGGCATCAAAGTAACGAATATGTACTACCGAAGTGTCCGCTGTATTCGCAGGTACTGGTAGCTTTTTCCGGGCCATACATATTTTCGCAAAAATTATGAAATTTTGTGAAAACCTGAAAAATGAATTGACAAATAAGAATTCAATGTTTATCATGATATCCGACACCATCAAGCGTGTCGGATATTTTATTAAGAAAGATTATGAGGAGGAAAGAATTATGAAAAAGTTACTTAGTCTTGCCATGGCAGGCATGCTGGCCTTTTCCGTAGCGGCCTGCGGAAATTCTGAGACGCCGGCAGCCAGTGACAGCAACGCAGCTGCTGAGAGCCCGGATGCAGCGGCAACGGATGGTGCAGCAGCATCTGATGATGCGGCAGCAGGCAGCGCAGAAGGCGGAGTCTTAAAGATCGGCGGCATCGGACCGACGACCGGAGGAGCAGCCGTATATGGTCTGGCAGTTATGAACGCAGCAAATCTGGCTGTGGAGGAGATCAATGCAGCAGGCGGCATCAACGGCATGCAGGTTGAGTTCCAGTTTGAGGACGACGAGCACGACGCAGAGAAATCTGTCAATGCATATAATACCCTGAAAGACTGGGGTATGCAGATGTTAATGGGAACCGTTACTTCCACACCTTGTACGGCAGTGGTGGCAAAGAGTGCAGAGGACAATATGTTCCAGCTGACTCCCTCCGGTTCCGCAGTGGAGAGTATCGCACAGCCGAACGCATTCCGTGTATGCTTCTCAGACCCGAACCAGGGTGCGGCGTCTGCACAGTACATCGGCGAGAACAAGATCGCAACCAAAGTGGCAGTGATCTATGACAGCTCCGATGTGTATTCCAGCGGTATCTATGAGACCTTTGCAGCAGAGGCAGCCAACCAGGGTCTGGAGATCGTGGCTGCAGAGGCGTTTACTGCTGACAGCAAGACCGATTTCTCCGTACAGCTTCAGAAGGCGAACGAAGCAGGCGCAGAGCTTGTATTCCTTCCGATCTATTACACGGAGGCTTCCATCATCCTGAAGCAGGCTTCCACCATGAACTTTGATCCGATCTTCTTTGGCTGCGACGGTCTGGATGGTATCCTGGCAGTGGAGGAGTTTGACACAGCTCTGGCAGAAGGCGTAATGCTCCTGACTCCGTTTGCGGCTGACGCAGACGATGAGGCGACCAAGAAATTTGTAACTACCTATCAGGAAAAATTCGGTGATATCCCGAACCAGTTTGCAGCAGATGCTTATGATGCGATCTACATCATCAAGGCTGCAGCAGAGAAGGCAGGCATCACCGCTGATATGAGTGCATCGGATATGTGTGAGGCCATGAAGACAGCTATGACCGAGATCACCGTGGACGGTCTGACCGGAACAGGCATCACCTGGTCTGCAGACGGCGAGCCGAGCAAAGATCCGAAGGCAGTGGTGATCGCTGACGGCGCATACACCGCGATGTAAGTAAAAATTCAAATCTGCGCAACAGGCAGCAGTCTGAACAGAACAGAGGCGTTCCTTTTTTGGGGACGTCTCTTTTTTGTTAAGAAAAACCAGCAGAAACAGGGATTGCCCGCTTGTGCTGATTTTTATTTTGTGATATACTGTGCGGATAGGACGGTCAAACCTCCGTCTGGGGGAGATTGTTATATTACGATAAAAGAGGAGTGAAGTGAGATGAGTTTCGTATCCTATCTGTTAAACGGCGTCAGCCTCGGCAGTGTCTATGCGATTATAGCCCTGGGATATACGATGGTGTATGGAATTGCCAAAATGCTGAATTTTGCTCATGGCGATGTCATTATGATCGGAAGCTATGTGGCCTTTGTGGCCATCAACAGCATGGGGCTGCCCATACCGGTGGCGATTCTGATGTCGGTGGCGTTTTGTACCATTCTGGGGGTGATGATCGAGCGGGTGGCCTATAAGCCTCTGCGTCATGCGTCCAAGCTTGCGGTTCTGATTACAGCCATCGGAGCAAGTTATTTCCTGCAGAATGTGGCGCTTCTGATCTTCGGCGCCAATACCAAATCTTTTTCTTCCGTGGTAAAGATGCAGCCTTTGCAGCTGGCGGATGGTCAGCTGAATATCTCCGGAGAGACGATGGTGACAGTGGCAGTCTGTATTGCCATCATGGTCTGTCTGATGACTTTTATGAAGTTTTCCAAGGCGGGACATGCCATGCTGGCAGTGTCAGAGGACGGAGGAGCCGCACAGCTTATGGGAATCAATGTCAACGGAACTATTGCGCTGACTTTTGCCATTGGTTCTGCTCTGGCAGCAATCGCGGGCGTTCTTCTTTGCTCCGCGTATCCGTCTCTGACGCCTTATACGGGGGCTATGCCCGGAATCAAAGCTTTTGTGGCAGCAGTGTTTGGGGGGATTGGTTCCATACCGGGAGCATTTATCGGCGGAATTTTGCTTGGGGTCATTGAGATTCTGGGAAAAGCCTATATCTCATCTCAGCTTGCAGACGCCATCGTGTTCGCAGTCCTGATCGTGGTACTGGTGGTGAAACCCACCGGTCTTTTGGGAAAGCAGATGCAGGAAAAGGTATAAGTGGAGGCGGAAACGATGAAGAAATTATCAAAGATAACGAAAAACAGTCTGGTTACATACGGGATTGTGGTGCTTGCATATCTGTTCTGCGAGATTTTTATGAGGACCGGACATATGTCCAGTCTTTTGAAAGGGATCCTGGTGCCGCTGTGTGTCTACGTGATCCTTGCGGTGTCCTTGAATCTGACAGTCGGAATTTTAGGAGAGTTAAGCCTGGGACATGCAGGCTTTATGTGTGTGGGTGCTTTCACGGGAGCAGTTTTTTCCAAATGCATGATGACGGTCATCACGGTGCCGGCGCTGCGTTTTTTTCTTGCGCTTCTGGTGGGCGTGGTATGTGCCGGCGTCTGCGGCGTACTGATCGGCATTCCGGTTCTGCGTCTGCGGGGGGATTATCTGGCTATTGTGACCCTTGCTTTCGGTGAGATCATCAAGAACCTGGTCAATGTCATCTATCTGGGTAAGGACAGCAACGGATTTCACCTGTCCATGAAGGATGCCATGTCTTTGAACATGGAGCCGGACGGGCTGGTGATTATCAAAGGCGCCCAGGGGATCACGGGGGCGCCCACGGACTCGAATTTTACCATCGGCGTGATTCTGGTGCTGATTACGCTGGTGATCGTCACCAATCTGGTGCATTCCAGGACCGGACGGGCAATCATGGCCATCCGGGACAACCGGATCGCGGCGGAATCCATCGGCATCAATATTACCAAATATAAGATTCTGGCGTTTAGTATTTCAGCGGCGCTTGCTGGGGCGGCGGGTGTGCTTTATGCTCATAATCTGTCCACCCTGACTGCACTTCCGAAGAATTTCGGCTACAATATGTCCATTATGATTCTCGTCTTTGTGGTCCTTGGGGGGATCGGCAGCATCCGCGGCTCCATGATCGCAGCGGTGGTACTCACTCTGCTTCCGGAGCTTCTGCGGTCCCTGAACGAATATCGTATGCTGATCTATGCAGTGGTGCTGATTGCCACCATGATCTTTACCTGGAGTCCGGCGGCCATTGAGCTTCGGGAGCGCTGTTCTCTGGCAAAGCTGTTCCATAAAGAAGAAAAGGAGGTACAGTGACCATGGCAATACTGGAAGTGAAAAACCTGGGTATCTCTTTTGGCGGACTTCGGGCAGTGGATGATTTTAACCTGGAGATTGAAAAGGGACAGCTTTACGGGCTGATCGGACCCAACGGAGCCGGAAAGACGACGGTATTCAATATGCTGACCGGTGTCTATAAGCCCACAGACGGCAGGATTGTGCTGGATGGGGAAGACATTACCGGGAAAACCAATATTGAGATCAACAAAGAAGGGATCGCCCGGACATTCCAAAATATCCGTCTGTTTTCAGATCTGACGGTGCTTGACAACGTCAAGGCGGGCCTTCACAACCAGAAGGAGTACATCTATTCCACCCTGACCGGGATCTTGAGACTGCCGGAATATCGCCGGGCGGAGCGTGCCATGGACGAGCGTGCCATGGAGCTTTTAAAGGTATTTGACCTGGATCAGGAGGCCACATACAAGGCGTCCAATCTTCCTTATGGTAAACAGAGGAAGTTAGAGATTGCCCGGGCTCTTGCGACAAATCCGAAACTTCTGCTTCTGGACGAGCCTGCGGCGGGTATGAATCCCAATGAGACACAGGAACTGATGGATACGATTCGTTTTGTCCGGGATGAATTCCACATGACCATTCTTCTGATTGAACATGATATGAAACTGGTGGCCGGCATCTGCGAGAAGCTGACGGTGCTGAACTTTGGGCAGGTCCTGGCCTGCGGAGATACCTCCGAAGTGCTGAAAGATCCCAAAGTTATCACCGCATATCTCGGAGAATAAAAAAGAATGGAAGAGGCTGCAGCGGAACTTAGACCAGCGAAAGCCCGGAGAAGGCCCAGATGCATGAGCGGACGAGTAATCGTCCGGGAATGGATCTGCAAACCGGGCCTAAGTAGGGCTGTAGCGGAACTTTTATTAGGAGGAAGAAGGAATGGCAATGCTGGAGATAAAAGACCTGGAGGTCTATTATGGGATGATCCAGGCGATCAAGGGAATTTCCTTTGAGGTGAACGAGGGGGAAGTCATCGCGCTGATCGGAGCCAACGGCGCAGGCAAGACCACGACGCTTCACACCATATCCGGGTTGATTGCGCCGAAAAAGGGTACGGTTACTTTTGAAGGAAAAGAGATTACAAAGACGCCGGCCCACAAGATTGTGTCTTACGGGATGGCTCATGTGCCGGAGGGAAGGCGGGTGTTCGCCTCGTTAAGCGTGCTTCAGAATCTGAAGCTTGGGGCCTATACAAGGAGCAGCAAGGAGGAGATTGAGGAATCTCTGCAGACGGTTTATACCAGATTTCCCAGGCTGCAGGAGCGCAAGAATCAGCCTGCCGGCACCTTGTCAGGAGGTGAGCAGCAGATGCTTGCCATGGGCCGGGCACTGATGTCCAAGCCAAGGATCATCCTGATGGATGAGCCCTCCATGGGCCTCTCTCCGATCTTTGTCAATGAAATTTTTGACATCATCAAGCAGGTGAGTGCCAGCGGAACCACTGTGCTTTTGGTGGAGCAGAACGCGAAAAAGGCTCTGTCCATCGCAGACCGGGGGTATGTGCTGGAGACCGGAAAGATTGTGCTGGAGGGGAAAGCGCAGGAGCTTCTGAATGACGAATCAGTGAAAAAGGCGTATCTTGGTGAATAAAAGAAGAAAAGCGATCCCCATCTGGTTTTGATGGGGATTTTTGTTGGTAAAAATTGCTGGAAAAATGTATTTTGGGGTGGGAAAATACAGCAGAATGTGATAAAATAACTCTATCATTAGAGAAGAATTCGGGCAAGATTACTTGCCCGGACAGAGGAGAAGACTTATGGGCAAGAAAGCAGTAAAAAAGACAGCAGAAGAGCGTCCCTGGTGCGCAGTGACTGATATGGATCAATATCTCTTTGGAGAGGGAACACACTATGAGATCTACAAGAAGCTGGGAGCTCATCCGGCCAAGATGAACGGAGAAAAAGGTGTTTACTTTGCTGTCTGGGCGCCGAATGCAAAGAATGTCCGTGTGATCGGAGAGTTTAACCGGTGGGGTTCCGACGGATATCATATGACCCGCTTAGAGCCTCTTGGCATCTACGAAGCGTTTGTTCCGGAATTAGAAGAAGGTTCCATGTATAAATATCTGATTGAGACCAAATCAGGAGAGTACCTCTATAAAGCAGATCCCTTCGCTTTCTATGCGGAGAAGCGTCCGGGCAACGCTTCTGTCGTGGCGGACATTGATCATTTTACCTGGCATGATGCGAAGTGGATGGAGAAGCGCAGAAGCTGGGAAGGGCCGAAGGCGGCCATGTCCATCTACGAGGTACATCCGGGTTCCTGGAGACGGCATGCCCATGAAGACGGAGAGGACGGGTATTACAATTACCGGGAATTTGCCGTGGAGCTGACCCAATATGTAAAAGATATGGGATATACGCATGTGGAGCTGATGGGGATTGCGGAGCATCCTTTTGACGGGTCATGGGGCTATCAGGTGACCGGGTATTTCGCACCTACTTCCCGCCACGGCACACCGGCGGATTTTCAGTACTTGATCGACTATCTGCACAAGCATAACATCGGCGTGATTCTGGACTGGGTGCCGGCACATTTCCCAAGAGACGGATACGGACTGGCGAATTTTGACGGGACGCCTCTTTTTGAGCATCCGGACAGCCGCCGGGGAGAGCATCCGGACTGGGGGACGAAGATCTTCAACTATGAAAAATCCGAAGTCCGCAATTTCCTGATTGCCAATGCGCTGTACTGGCTGGATCACTATCATATCGACGGTCTTCGGGTGGACGCGGTGGCTTCCATGCTTTATCTGGATTACGGAAAGCAGGATGGGCAGTGGCTGCCCAATCAATACGGCGGAAATCAGAACCTGGAGGCGATCTGGTTCTTTAAGCATTTAAATTCCATCATCCGGGGCCGCAAGGACGGTTCCATGATCATCGCCGAGGAGTCCACTGCGTGGCCCGGCGTTACCAAGGACCCGGAGGAGGACGGTCTTGGTTTCCATTTCAAGTGGAACATGGGCTGGATGAATGATTTCCTGGAATACATGAAGCTGGATCCTTTGTTCCGCAAGGACAATCACAACAAGATGACCTTTGCCATGAGTTATGCCTGCAGTGAGAACTATATCCTGGTGCTGTCCCATGACGAGGTGGTTCATCTGAAGTGTTCCATGCTGAACAAGATGCCTGGTTATCTGGTGGATAAGTTCGCGAACCTGCGGGCAGGCTATGCCTTTATGTTCGGACATCCGGGCAAGAAGCTTTTGTTCATGGGCAACGAATTTGCGCAGCTTCAGGAGTGGAGCGAAGACCGGGAATTAGACTGGTTCCTTTTGGAGGAAGAGCCCCATCAGCAGATGCAGAATTTTGTAAAAGCGCTGCTGCATATGTACAAGAAGTATCGCTGCCTCTACGAGCAGGATGACAGCTGGGATGGCTTCCAGTGGATCAATGCAGATGACTGCTTCCGCAGTATTTTCAGCTTTGTGCGTTACAGCAAGTCCAAACGGAAAAACCTTCTGTTTGTGATGAATTTTACGCCCATGGAGCGTACGGACTATCGGGTAGGAGTGCCAAAGAAGAAAAAATACAAACTGGTGCTGGACGGAGATGCCGAAGAATTTGGAGGCAACGGACGGAAGAAAGCAGAAGTATATGAAGCCAAAAAAGGCGAGTGCGACGGACAGAAATTCTATGTGGAGTATCCGCTGTCACCTTACGGAATCGCAGTATTTGAATTTTAAAGTTTGACAGAAGAGACGGGAAGACGGACAGACGGCTTCCCGTCTGTTTTTAAATGAATGATTTCTGTTGCAGAAGATGGACGGCCGTGGTACCATATAGCGTATTAGTCAGAACATGGACTTGTGAAAGCGGACAAAGGCAAACATTAGAAAAATATCAGATAAAAATATATCTGCAGATTTTGGGATGGAAGATGTTCCGCGAAAACTTTAAGTCAGGAGTTTATTTCCCATGAAACATATACTGGTCATTGATGATGATATTCAGATCGGCGATCTGCTGGAAGAGGTGCTTACCGGGGAGGGCTATCTGGTTTCCCGTGCCTATTCGGGAACAGAGGCGCTTCTTCTGCTGTCGGAAGGAAAAAGAAGACCGGATCTGGTACTGTTGGACCTGATGCTGCCGGGACTCAGGGGGGAGGAGGTGCTCACAAGGCTTTCCGGGATTCCGGTGATCGTGGTCAGCGCCAGGGCGGATCCGTCGGATAAGATCAGTCTGCTCTTAGAAGGGGCAGCGGATTATGTGACCAAGCCTTTTGACACGGGGGAGCTTCTGGCCAGGATTCTGGTCCAGCTTCGAAATGCAGAAGTTCTGGGGATTTCTTCAGTAATGGAATATGAAGAGCTTAAAATGGATACCATATCCCACAGTGTGCAGGTAAAGGACAGGCCGGTAAAGCTGACCCGCACAGAATATGCGATTTTAAAAATGCTGATGAGAAATCCTTCTCAGGTAGTGACCAAATCGGTGCTTTTGGACCGAATCTGCGAAGATACTCCCGACTGCGTGGAAAGTTCTCTGAAAGTGCATGTCAGCAATCTGCGGAGAAAATTAAAAAACGTCACAGGCAAAGATTACATCGAGGCCGTGTGGGGGATTGGATTCAAGCTTCGGGAAACTTAACCATATCTTAACCATAGGCTTAACCGGATTCTTAACCTTCTTTTGTTAGAATTCCTGTTGTAGAAAAACAGCGAGAGCCTGTCAGGAAACCCGGAGGCCGGGGATCGGAAAGGCTGACAAAAATTTCAGGAGGAAAGGATTTATGGAGTATGTGGTAAGCACCAGTGCCCTGAGCAAGCAGTACGGTAATTTTCAGGCGTTGAAGGAATTGTCCATGCATGTCCCCAAAGGTGCAATCTATGGAATTGTGGGTAAAAACGGCGCGGGAAAGACGACTCTGATCCGTCTGCTCTGCGGGCTGCAGAAGCCTTCGTCTGGGGAATATCGGTTGTACGGGGAACTTTACAGCTCAAAGCAGATCAAAAAAGCACGCAGAAGGATGGGGGCAGTGGTGGAAAGCCCGTCGGTCTATCTGGACATGACGGCCCTGGATAACATAAAAGCGCAGTATCGGATCCTGGGACTGCCGTCTTTTGAAGGAGTCACGGAACTTTTGGATATGGTAGGCCTGTCAGACACCGGAAAAAAGAAAGTGAAAAATTTTTCCCTGGGTATGCGCCAGCGTCTTGGGATTGCCATGGCTCTGGCCGGAGATCCGGATCTTCTGGTACTGGACGAGCCGGCCAATGGTCTGGATCCCCAGGGGATCGTGGAGATCCGCGAGCTGCTTTTGAAACTGAATAAGGAACGGCAGATCACAGTGCTTTTATGCAGCCATATTCTGGATGAGCTGTCCCGGCTGGCCACACACTATGGTTTTATGGACAAAGGACGGATGGTAAAGGAGATCAGCGCAAAAGAACTGGAAGCGGCCTGCAAAAAATGCGTCCGTGTGGAAGTGACCAACATAAAAGCGCTTTCCCGCGTGTTGGAGGCCATGGGGATGGAATACCAGATTCAGTCGGATCAGGAAGCCGATATCTTTGCAAAGGTAAACATTACAAAGCTGGTACTGGCACTTGAAAAAGAAGGCGGAGAACTGCTTTCCATCAAAGAGCGGGAGGAGAGCCTGGAGAGCTATTACATCAATCTGATGGGAGGTGGAGAAAGATGAGCAGACTGACAGGGGCAAACTTTATGCGGCTTTGGAAGGATCACTGCTTTTGGTCGTGTGTGACATTTATGGTTTCTTTCGGTGCATTTATGGTTTTTTTTGAGTATTATATGCTTTGCAGGAGCGGCTATGGGACTGCATTGGATGGCATAAGCCTGGGTTGTTCCAATTTCATGGGCTTTATCGTGGCTGTGTTTGTCAGCCTGTTCTGGGGTACCGAGTACAGCGACGGCACGATACGAAATAAACTGGTGATCGGGCATCAGCGCCATACGGTTTATCTGTCCGGACTTTTAGTCAATTTTGCCGCGGTTCTTCTGTTTCATGGAATCTATGTGGCGACTGTTTTTCTGGTGGGAATACCGCTTCTTGGGTTTTCCGGCAGTATTGGGGTGGAGCTGCTGTTCAGACTGGCACTTCTCTCGGTTTTGATGGATCTGACGTTTTCGGCAATCTATACCTTCCTTGCAATGATCAACCAGAACAAGGCAAAAGTGACAGCAGTCAGCATTCTAAGTGCGTTTGTACTTTTGCTCCTGTCCGGATACATCCATTCCGCTTTAAGTGAGCCGAAGACCTATGATGCATATATCGAAGTGACGGACAAAGGATATGTGATCAGTCATGAGGGGACAGAGGAGAATCCCTATTACCTGGAAGGAACCAAACGAAAGGTTTATGAATTTTTGCGGGATTTTCTTCCCAGCGGACAGGGAGTTCAGATTGCAGAACGGTCCGCAGATCATATGGGGCAGAGACTTTTGTATTCTTGTCTGATCATCGTATGTACCACCGGAGTCGGAATGCTTCTGTTTGAGAAAAAAGATATCAAGTAGAGAGGAGGGGGATGATGGAGACCGGATCATGGATCCTGATGGGGGCTTTGGTTTTGCTGATCGGGCTGTTGCTTTTGAAGATTCAGCTTCTGCGCCGGGCAGCAAAAGAGATCGAAGAGGCATTCAAAGATCGTCTGGCTGCGGATACCAATGTTCTGATCGACACAGCCAGTCATGATCCTTATATGCGAAGTCTGGCATCCGGTATCAACGAGGGGCTTCGCAGGCTGCGTCGGGACCGGCACCGCTTCTGGCAGGGGGACTTAGAGCTCAAGGATGCGGTCACCAACATCTCCCATGATCTTCGTACTCCTCTTACAGCTGTCTGCGGCTATCTGGATCTGCTGAAAAAAGAACCGCTTCCAGAGACTGCCCGTCGTTATGTGGCAGTCATCGAGGAGCGTACAGAGGTTTTAAAGCAGCTCAGTGAGGAACTTTTCCGATACTCCGTCACGGTGTCCGCCGGAAAAACGCTGGATCTGGAGGAGCTGTCTTTAAACCGGGCATTGGAGGAGAGCATCTCTGCCTATTACGGGGTTCTCAAAGGCTGCCGGATCACGCCGCAGATCTCCATGGCAAATCAGGAAATTCGGCGGAAGCTGAACCAAAGCGCTCTTGCCCGCATCTTCTCCAACATTTTAAGCAATGCCGTCAAATACAGTGACGGAGATCTTAAAATCCAGCTTTTGGACAGCGGAGAAATCATTTTTCAGAATCATGCCTCCGGTTTGACGGAAGTAGAAACAAGCCGTCTTTTTGACCGTTATTACACAGTGGAGACCACCCGGAAGTCTACCGGGCTTGGTCTGTCCATCGCCCGGATTCTGACCGAGCAGATGGGAGGCACCATCGGCTGTGAACTGGCACAGGGCATTTTGACCATCCACCTTCATTTCCTCTGATCGGCTTCTTCTCCCGCAATGATCAGAGGAATTTTCTGCATGTCAGCAGCAATATCCGTAAAAGAACTGAAATAACTGCCGATGATTTTTTTGGTGGCGGCAAGGCTGTAGAGATCCAGAAGGGCATCCTGCATTCCTTCTTTGCTGTCCCTTCGAAGACAGCGGGTCTGGTTGGAAAGAATCCGGTCCGGAAAAGTTTCCCGAAGCCGCTTTTCCTCCTCAAAATCATCCGTGGCCAGATAAAACATGGTATCCGGATTGACAGAGAGCTCCCGCTTCATGGATGCCAGGAACGCATCCGTGGAGCTTTTTCCGATGGCGGGCTGGTTATCGGTCCGGCGGATATGGACCCCCACGCAGAAGGGGCCGAACCGGGATGTCATCTCATCAATTCGCTTTTGGAGCCCTTCTGTGGGCACAAAGAGGTGATAGTCTTCAGAAGGGTAAAAAGATTCCCAGGTAAAAATATAAATATTTTTTTTCAGGCTGCCGGCGTAGGCAGGATCGAGACATCCGTCAGGATTTCGGTGGGCCAGAAGCGTTTCATTGGTCAGGTAGGTGCGGGCTGTTTTCTGATAAAACAGTTTGCGCAGATCTGCCACGGAGTGGATGTCGGTAATCTGAAATTCGGTCACCGGACGAAACAGAGCGCCAAAAGGGCAGTTTAATTCTGCATTGCAGTTCCAAAGGACCAGGAGTTTTTCCTGGCGCCATCTGGCCAGCTGCCAGCCGGAATTTATCACGCGCATTCTATTGCATAAACCGCCGGAAGGTTGTATGATGATCATGGTGTTACCTCGCTTATACTATGATGGGGAAGAGCAGCGGCTGTCCCAAAAAGTATGGAGTCAGCCTCTTCAGCTATCCAAAGACGGTACTTAGAGCGTGTTTGAAAACTGCTCTTTCGGCAGTTGGCGGGAATGAATTTTCAAACACGCTCTGGGGTCTGGGGTGCAAAACCGTGTATTGTTTTGCCCACTGAGGGTAGTATATCATAGCAATGAAGGGCGGGCAATGGTGGGTCCCTTACTTTGTTTTTTTAAACATGCTCTGGACAGACAACAGGAATCGGCGGTATATTTTATGAGTTTGAAAGTTTTACAGATCAGCACTGTGTGCGGCAGCGGAAGTGTGGGCCGCATTATGGTGGATATTTATCATATGCTGGAAGAGAACGGGGACATAGGTCTGCTTGCCTACGGACGGCAGAAGGCGCCGGAGGGAATCCGGGCTTTTCGGTTTGGCTCGGATGGGGATATGGCGCTGCATGTGCTTGCTACGTTCTTTCGGGGAGAGCATGGTTTTGCCTCCGCGGGACAGACCAGGAGGCTGATCCGGAGGATAGAGCAGTGGAACCCGGATGTGATCCATCTGCACAATATTCATGGATTTGTGCTGCAGGTGGAACTTTTATTTGCCTGGCTGAAGGAGGCGGGAAAGCCGGTGGTCTGGACTTTGCATGACTGCTGGCCTTTTACAGGACATTGTGCTTTTTATGACTATACAGGATGTGCCGGCTGGAAGGCTGGATGCGCAGGATGCAGAGAGTACAAAAAGACATATCCGTACGCATTATTTCGGAACCGGACGGAAGCAAATTTCAGGAGGAAGCAGGCAGCATTTACGGGGGTGCCGAATCTGACGGTGGTGGTGCCTTCTAATTGGCTGAAAGCAGAGGCGGAGCAGTCTTTTTTAAAGGACTATCCGGTTCGGGTGATTCCAAACGGCATCGACACGGGAACGTTTTCTCCGGTGTCGTCCGGGCTGCGGCTAAAGCTTGGGTTATCTGAAAAATTTGTAATTCTGGGAGTGGCCAATGTGTGGGAGCGCAGGAAAGGCCTTGGGTATCTTTTGGATCTTTCAAAGCGGCTTGTCGACTCCTGTCAGGTGGTTCTGATCGGCCTTTCCAAAAAGCAGCTTCGCAGGCTTCCAAAGCAGGTGCTGGGGCTGGAAAGGACTTCGTCAGTGTCGGAGCTGGCCGCTTATTATTCCATGGCGGATGTGTTTGTCAACGCTACGCTGGAGGATAATTTTCCCACGACCAATCTGGAAGCTCTGGCCTGCGGGACGCCGGTGATTACCTTTGATACGGGAGGCAGCCCGGAGAGCCTTACGGATGCCTGCGGCCGGGTGGTTCCCAAAGGAGACAAAGAGGCACTTTTTCGGGCGGTTCTTCAGGAAATGGAGAAACCCAAAAGCAAAGAGGCCTGCCGGATGAGGGCAGAGCAGTACAAAAAGGAAGATCGGTTTTTGGAGTACAGAAATCTGTATCACAGACTGGCAGATCGGGGAGAATAGATGAAAACATTACCAAAGGTGTCGGTCATCACCACCACATACAATGATGCCGCCAATCTGGGGAGGATCATGGAACAGGTGGCCGGGCAGGATTATGAAAATCTGGAATATATTATCGTGGACGGCGGGTCCACGGACGGGACCATGGGACTGATCCGTCAGATGGAGCAGAAGATGCCTGGAAGAGTTCGTTTTCTGTCGGAGCCGGATCAGGGAATCTATGACGCACTCAACAAAGGGATCGCCCTGGCTACCGGGGATATCATCGGCTGCTGCTTTGACCGGTATGCGGACCGTGGAGTGATCAGCCGGATGGTGGAAGTGATGGGGAAGGAAGGAACAGACGGAGTTCACGGAGACCTCTACTATATGGACGGAGAGCGGATAGTGCGCAGATGGCACCAGGGTCAGGGCTGCATCAGGAGCGGCTGGATGCCGGGACATCCGACACTGTATCTGCGGCGGGAGGTCTACGAGCGGTTCGGTGTCTACAAGACGGATTATAAGATCGCTGCAGATTATGAATTTATGGTACGGATTTTGTACCGAAAAGAGGTAAGACTTTCCTATCTTCCGGAAATACTAATCTATATGTCGCATGGGGGGACGAGCACAGGCAGTCTGGGGGCCTACCTGGAATCTTTGAAAGAAGGGCATCGGGCTCTTCGGGAAAATCAGGTGGCGGTTCCGTGGGTGACGGATCTGTGCCGGATTGTGCGGGTGCTGTGGCAGTTTGTGAGTTCGGCGGGTGCTTTGCGCTGAAACGCAGTTTTGATGACAGACACAAAAAAGTAGCAAAATCTGCCAGTTTGTGATACAATATAGCATCGTATATGGTTTTTTGCGGGTGAAGGAGTGAGGTATGAAAAAGCTTGTGATTATCCCTGCCTACAACGAATGCAAAAGCATTCGGAAGGCAGTTGCGGATATAAAAGAGCATGCGCCGGGGTTTGACTATGTGGTGATCAATGACTGCTCGACGGATGAGACACTGGACATCTGCAGGAAATATGGATTGAATCATGTGAATCTGTCGGTCAATCTGGGGATTGGCGGGGCTGTGCAGACGGGATATATCTATGGGTGCCAGTACGGCTATGATGTGGCTGTACAGTTCGACGGGGACGGTCAGCACGATGCGGCTTATCTGGAGATGATGGCAGAGAAGCTCTGCGAGACGAACAGCGATATGATCATCGGCTCCCGGTTCCTTAAGAAAGAGGGATTTCAGTCTTCTGGTCTCAGGAGAATTGGTATCCGGTATTTTTCGGTTCTGCTGAAAGTATTGACCGGAAAGCGGGTGACGGACCCTACGTCCGGCATGCGGATGGTGAACCGGGATGTGATGAAGATTTATGCCATGAATTATCCGAAGGATTATCCGGAGCCAGAAAGCGTGATGGCAATTCTGCGTATGGGGAAGAAGGTGACAGAGGTGCCGGTGATCATGAAGGAACGCAAGGAAGGGACTTCTTCTATCGGAGGATTTCGTTCCGTCTACTACATGATCAAAGTAACTCTGGCAATCCTGATGGAGCGCCTGCGCACTTAAGAGGGCATTCTTCCAGATCCGGGAGCGCAGAAGGGGAAGATGCAATCCTTCCAGTCAGACCTTCCAAAATAGTCCAGCTAAGAAATGTCAAGTATTTATTAGAAAAAATTTCTGCTGGACGGTAAAGCTGTAAAGGCGCACGAGAGG
>ERZ808046.322-NODE-322-length-51756-cov-7.927843_pt1 | contig 51756 bp, 43 predicted proteins | sample MGYA00380196_ERZ808046 | MGnify/ENA primary metagenome ERZ808046 (study PRJEB31490, sample SAMN06133421) | mouse gut metagenome | isolation source: Z6_2 | host: mice | place: China: Chengdu | collected 2015-05 ... | reverse complement strand
TAAGGATTATCTCATATGAGATGTCCCATATTCTGGACTCTGACTACTTACCAACCCATTTTTAAACTAACACCTAAAATTTTTATAAAATCCGGAGGGTGAAAATCTTGAGGGGCAAATTTTCTTTTTGGCGGCTATGGTACAGGCTGCAGATCAGCCGTCAGAGACAGAATGTTCGGCATTTGCTATGGAAAATAGCTTTATGACGATTGATGCGGTGACTGTCCGGGGGTATACTTTTGGGTAAGAAACAACGGACAGCACGCTTCGCGAACTGTCCTTATGTTAATGAAAAATATTCCAGGAGAAGTGATATGTGCAGTTTAAAGAATAAGGCGTCGGTCCTGTTATTAATATTTGGAATCATGTTCTGTTCCGCCTGCGGTGATGGTGACGAAGCGGATGAAGCAGGTGTTGTTCTGGAAGGCTCCATAGAGGTAACTGAGGATCTTCCGGACAGAGACATCAAAGTACCTGATTACCTGATGGAGGGGAACGAAGGAAATCCTGATGAAGCGGGCTCTGATTTGGAAGAAAACGGGGAAGGACCCGTCTATCATTTAAGCGGAGAAGAACAGACCGAAAAAGCCCGCCAGGTAGCGGCTCAGATTGAGGACAGTATCAATCAGGTGCTTGCAGATAAGGATTTTTACCCTAATGTTACAGGGATATCTGTAAACCCTGAATGCACGGAGTTCAATGTCACGTTTTCAGGCAGGGAGCTCAGCTTATATGAAAATGTGCTGCCTGTGTCGCTCTGCATTGTTGGCGACAAGTTTCAGCTTTATCAGGGGAAGCTGGAAAGCGAACTTATGACTGTCGTGAATTATATTGATGAAGACAGCGGAGAAATTTTTAACACAATTAATTCACGGGAAATTGAATAGCGTCTACGGTTCGGAGTTTTATTCCACCCATATAATTCTGAATAAATATTGGATCAGATGTCCAATGACAGAATATCCAGAAGCTCCTATAATTAACTTAATAAAGTTAATTATAGGAGCTTTTTGCATGATAAAAGCATCTGCTATCTTTTTTTCAGGGCCGCTTCAAAGCCGCATTGATAGGCATACCGAAACATATGCTCCTGAATGGCTTCCAGATATGCGTTGAACAGGTCATTCATGCCATGGTAGCTGCTCTGGATGGTCTCAGATGCCAAAGGGGCGTTCCTTTCGAGACATTCGCTGTAAATCTTCTGGAACGTTTCTTCGTCCGGGAATACATCAGCAGGGTTACCGTTTCCAATTGTTTGTAGTTTGTCCATAAAAAGCTCCTTTCAAATGTGGTTGGTGAAAAAAGCTTCTGGTTTGTCACATTCAGATGAATAAGAGTAATCGCTATAGTTGCCAGGCTGTGAGAGGTTACTCTTATTTAGTGGAAACGGAAAATCATTTCTCCAGAAAACATCCGTCCTCATGGGACCAGATCACTCCTACCGCCTGCAGATACGCGTAAATAATTACCGTTCCCACGAACTTCATTCCCCGCTTTTGCAGATCTTTTGATATGGCATCGGAGAGAGGAGAACTGACGGCATCTTTCTCACAGATCACTTTTCCATCGGTCCAGTGCCAGAGGTAGGCGGAGAAGCTTCCGTGTTCTTTCTGTATCTCCCGGAATACACGGGCATTGTTTACTGCGGCGCGGATTTTAAGGCGGTTTCTGATGATGCCCGGATTTTGGCGCAGTTCTTCCAGCTTTTCTTCGTCGTAGGCGCAGGCCTTGCCTAAGTCAAATTCATCGAAGGCCCGGCGGAAAGCTTCTCTCTTGTTCAATACACATTCCCAGGACAGTCCGGCCTGGAAGCTTTCCAGAATCAGCATTTCAAATAATTTGTGGTCATCATAAACGGGAACGCCCCATTCCTCATCGTGATAGTGTAAATAGAGATCATTATCCGGGTTTGCCCATTTGCACCGTGTTTTTCCATCTTTCCATTCCATTGGAAATTTCCTCCTGTGTTCATAATGTGTCTGTCTGGCGTCTATCTGTTTCTCCCTGTATGCCCAAATCTTTTAATGCTATTTATTTTATCACAGGAGCAGGGATAATTCCATTGCCGAATACATTTCTAATCAGGTTGGCGAAGTGTACTGCCAGTGGATTCCATCGTCAGCTCCAGGGTTTCCCGGGCCTGGGAAGGGTCGGCAGGCACAGAGGGAGCGGCGGGCGGGGTATCAGCGGGGCGCTGTTTATACTCCTCAACGGCCGGATCCTTCATATTAAAATGCCGGAACCATTCCTTGGTTTCCTGATTTTTTTCGGTAAGAGATCTGTTTTTGTAAAGAAAGCGGGTGAGGGCATAGCAGTCAATCCAGATTTCGTTGTTGCCCTCTTTTTGGGATTCGTCAAAAATAAGCTGCAGTCCCCAGTGAAGATGGACAGTTTCTATATTGTTGGTATTTTCCTTGGTACTGTAGCCGGTGTGTCCCATGTAACCGATTACATCCCCGGCAGTGACCACACTTCCTTCTTCCAGCTCCAGCGCATAGGGAAAGTTCTGGCGCAGGTGGGCGTAATAGTAGTAGCGTTTGCCGTCAAAGCTTCGGATGCCGATACGCCAGCCGCCGTACTGGTTCCAGCCGAGGGCTTCCACATAGCCGGATTCCACACATATTATTGGTGTACCGATCTGCCCCATCATGTCATGTCCAAGATGGGGGCGTTTATAGCCATAGCTTCTCGAGGAACCGAAATCGTCATAATCGCTGTATTCAAAGCCTTTGGCAATAGGGGAGAAAGCTTTAAGGCCATAGACCTTTTTCCATTCTTTCGCTCCGCTTTCATTTTCCTGTTCGATTTCATATTCCCCCACCATTCCGCCAAGCACGGCTTCGTAGGCCTCGTAGTAGTAATCATAATATTTCATATCCTTTGTGAGCTCCTCCAAAGTGACTTTACCCTCAGAAAGCTCAGAGGCCAGCTTTTGGAGCAGGGAAACGCTTTTTTTTCCAAAGGCGCCGCCCTCTTTAGCGCCCACGTAGGCAAGAAGCTCAATCCAGTTTAAGCGGACAGGGGCGTCATAGCTTTTTACATCCAGGTCGTAGGCGGTGCAGAGGGCTTCATAGGTGATATTGAAATCTACCCATTTAATGTATTCGCCATTGGTTCCGGCGGCTACTTCAATGGCGGCGGTTTCCGGCTGTTCGGACTGTCTGCTTTTGATCAGGCAGACCAGGATAAGAAGTAAGGTGAGTATGAAAATGACAATAAAGTAGCAGATTTTTTTCATGAAAAGAGCACCTGCAAAAGAGGGGTTATGAAATTGTATGAAAGGACAGGGGAAGATATGTGTCTTATTTGACAGCAGGAAACAATTTACGGAAATATTCTTGACAAAAAATTAACAATATGCTAATATAATCTCAACAGATAAAAGGGAGTAGCTGATACCGCAGGGTATATTCGAATCGTCAGGACGGTGGAAACACCCGATTCGAGTCAGAAAATTGAACTGTAGCAAGACTTTTATCATGGCAGATATGCTGTGGTAAAGGTCTTTTTTTAACATAAGGATGGCTGGCGGAGCCTGACATCCGTTGTTATATCACAGAAGGAGCTAAAACCACAGCATCTGCGGAACTCAAAACAGCAGGCGTTCGAAAATGCACAGAACGATTTACGGATGCGAAGCAGCCGGAAATTGTTCTAAAGAAAGGTGCATTGAAGAACACCTGCGGAACTCAAAACAGGAGGAAAAGGCATGTTCAAAAAAAGAAAAAGCGACAACGTGTACGAAGCACCGGGTCAGAAGGCAAAGCAGGTAAAGGCAAAGGCCAAAAAGCTGACGGGAGGGATCATAGGCGCCCTGGTGGTTTTATACCTCTTAGCGGGCAGTATTTATTCTCTGAAAGAAAATGAATATGCGGTGATTACCACTTTCGGCGTGCCGGATGTGGTGGAGGAGTCGGGTATTCATTTTAAAATCCCTTATATCCAGCGGCTGGCCAGAGTGCCGAAGACCATCAACGGTTTCCCCATTGGCTTCAATAAGGAAACGGACGAGTATGTGGATAAGGAGTCCTTCATGATTACCAGGGACTACAATTTTGTCAATGTGGACTTTTATGTGGAGTACAGGGTGACAGACCCGACCAAATATCTGTATGCGTCGGAGAATCCGGTATCGATTTTAAAGAACCTGACCCAGAGCTATATCAGGGATACCATCGGGCTTTATGATGTGGACAGTGTGATCACCACCGGCAAAAACGAGATACAGGCATCCATCAAGGATAAGATCACATCCCGTCTGGAGGAGGAGGATATCGGAATCCAGCTGGTGAATATCACCATTCAGGATGCGGAGCCGCCTACCCAGGAGGTGGTCAATGCTTTCAAAAATGTGGAGAATGCCAAGCAGGGCAAGGAAACCTCCATCAACAGGGCCAACCAGAAGAGGAATGAGGATATCCCGGCGGCAAGAGCCGCGGCTGACGAGACGGTGAAGACCGCTCAGGCCCAGGCCGAGGAGAGGGTGAACGAGGCCAAAGGGCAGGTGGCAAGGCTCAACGAGCTTTACGCGGAATATCAGAAATATCCCCTGATCACCAAGCAGAGAATGTTTTATGAGACTATGGAAGAAATTCTTCCGGATATGAAGGTGATCATTGAACGGAGCGACGGAACCACCCAGACCATGCTGCCGCTGGAGTCCTTCACAGGAACGCCGTCGGGCACAGGCGCGTTTTCCGGAAGCAACTCCTCAGGGGCAGCTTCCACAGGCAATACTTCTAATGGAAGCGGTTTTGGCGGAAATTCTTCCACAGACAACGCGAATACCTCTGCGGGAAATGAGGACGCTGACGCCGCAGAAGAGTAGGAGAGAGCGGCTCATTTACATAAATACCACACAGAAAGGAAAATTATTATGAAGAAAAAATCCCGTCTTATCATAGCGGCATTTGTTTTACTGGCAGTTTTGGTTTTGGGAGAGAGCAGCCTTGTGGTGACCTACCCAAATGAATATACAATCATCAAGCAGTTTGGAAAGATTGAGAGCGTTCGGCAGACCCCCGGGCTCAGCCTGAAAATCCCCTTTATCCAGACGGCGGAAACCATCCAGAATGAAGTACTGTTATACGATCTGGCGGTGAGCGATGTGATGACCAAGGATAAAAAGTCCATGATTGCGGACTGTTTCGTACTCTGGCGGATTGCGGATCCTTACAAATATACCCAGACCTTAAGCGCACAGAAGAGCAATGCGGAATTTCGGATCGACAACATTGTGTACAACAGCTTAAAGAACGTGATCAGCAGCCTGAGCCAGGAGGAAGTAATCAGCGGACGTGACGGTCAGCTCACGCAGACCATCATGGAAAATATCGGCGACACTTTGGAGCAGTATGGCATTACTTTGCTTGCGGTGGAGACCAAATCCCTGGACCTTCCGGATGAAAATAAGAATGCGGTTTACGAGCGTATGATTTCCGAGAGGAATAATATTGCGGCTACCTATCAGGCGGAAGGACAGGAGGAGGCCAAGGAGATTTCCAACAATACCACTGCTGAGATTATCGTCATGCAGTCCGAAGCGGACGCCCGGGCCGCTGAGATCATCGGCAAAGGGGAGGCGGAATATATGCGGATTTTAAGCGACGCCTACAACGACCCGGAAAAAGCGGATTTTTATCTGTTCCTCCGCTCGCTGGACGCGGCCAAGGCGACCATGACAGGGGATAACAAGACTTTGATTATCAATGAGACATCGCCGATTGCGCAGATATTCTATTAGAATTCCATTCATACCCGTATTTCTTGACACCATAGCAAAAATATATTATTGTAAATAGGTAAAGGGCTGTCACACGCTGATATTTGGTGTGGAATAAGAATATGGACAGGTGAGCGGAAATGGTAAATTTGGTTATCGCGTTGGAGTGCTTCGGTATAGGTCTGACTTTTGTGGCACTGCTTCTTTTGGTTAACGGAGACGGGGCACGGGAGCAGAAGCTGCTGATTTTTATCATGTGCGGATCTCTGGTGCAGAATGTCGGATATCTGCTGGAACTGACTGCCCCTACTGTGGAAGCCGCCATGACGGCGGTGACGGTGGAAAATGTGGGTTCCACTTTTGTCCCGCTGTGCTACTGCTGGTTTACTTATACATATTGTTATGCCCGCCCGCCTAAGAAGCTGCTGTATGTCCTCGAAGTTATAAACTTTTTTGCTCTTCCTGTGGTATTTTTCAATTGGAATGGCCTTTTTTACCGGGAATTTCAGTGGCTGACCGCTGACAATGGTTTTCACTATATCAGCATTACCTACGGCCCTCTGTATCTCTTTTTTATGGTTACCCGTATTGTGATTCCCTATATTCTCTCAATATACACTCTGGCGCGGGCGGTTCGTCTCCGCTCGGACCAGCAGGTCAGCCGTCAGTATTGGACGATCCTGTTTATTACCTCTTTGCCCGTAGCGGTGCTTGTTGCCTATGTATTCAAGATTGTCGTGGTGTTTGACCTTACCCCGGTGACGTTGGCCATTGCCATGTCCATGGTGGTGATCGTGGTATGGAGCCGCCGAAACTACGATTTCCGGCATCTGGCAGCGGAAAAGGTGTTGGAGAGCCTGGGTGACGGCGTAATCGCCCTGGATGACCACGACAGGCTGATCAGCTATAACCGGGCGGCCTCCCACATTTTTACCAGTCTGCCTTTCCATAAGCTGGGGGAAAACGTCCGGGTGCTGGAAGAATTCCGGGAAGAGATGCTTAATGAGGATATACCCTGGAGCTTTTCCATCAACGGACAGCATTATGAGTGCCACAGCAAGCAGATTGTTGATGAAAACGGCCGGAAGAAAGGCTGTGTCATTCTGATTCTGGATATGACCGACATTAAGGCCTATATCAATGAGATCAAGAGAGTACGGCAGCAGGCGGAAAAGGCGAATATCGCCAAGAGCGAGTTCCTTGCCAATATGTCTCATGAGATCCGTACCCCGATGAATGCCATTATCGGGTTGAACGAAATTATCATGGAGGAGTGCGGAGATCCTTCCATATACGCGCATTCCAAGGATGTGCAGTCAGCGGCCAGAAACCTGCTGGCCATTATCAACGACATTCTGGATTTGTCCAAGGTAGAGGCGGGTAAGATGGAGCTGGTATATACGGACTACCACCTGAAGACTGTCGTAGGCGAGGTGGTGGGAATGATGGATATGGCCGCATCCAAGCACGGACTGATTTTGAAGTATGAGTGTGATGAAACTCTTCCCTGCTGCTATAATGGCGACGAGGGGAGGATCAAGCAGATTCTGATCAATATTCTCAACAACGCCATTAAGTTTACAAGCGAGGGCTATGTGAAGGCCAGAGTTACCGGAGAGCCCGGCAGTCAGGAGGATGAAGAACTGATCACTTTTCGGGTGGAGGACACGGGATGCGGTATTCCGGAGAAGGATCTGGAAAAGATATTTGAGGATTTCCGTCAGGTAGATTCCAGGCGTAACCGGAGTGTGGAAGGCACTGGACTCGGACTGGCTATTGTCAAGCATCTGGTGGAACTGATGGGAGGCACTATCTGCGTGGAAAGCGTATACGGCAAAGGAACTGTCGTTTCCATAACGATCCCCCAGAAGATTGTGGATCGGCGTCCTATTGCGGAGATGCCGGAACTTTCTCAGACGGAACGGGATCATATCAAGACGTTTACAGCTCCTGACGTGAGGGTGCTCATTGTGGACGACAACCTGATCAACCGCAAGGTGGCCAGAGGACTTTTAAAGCTCTATGCCCTTGATCTTTCTGAGGCTGAGAGCGGGCCGGAGGCGATCGAGCTGGTGCGTAAAAACCGGTATGATATTATTTTTATGGATCATATGATGCCTGTGATGGATGGAATTGAGGCAACGGAAATTATCCGCAGGGATTGCGGCGAAAACGGAACTTTTCCGGCGATTATCGCTTTGACTGCCAACGCTATGGAAGGTATGCGGGAGCAGTTCCTTGCTAACGGTTTTCAGGATTTCATCGCCAAACCGCTGGACAGGAAAGCGCTTGAGCAGCTGCTGGTGCGCTGGATTCCGGAGGAACGCAGACAGGAAGGAAGCGCTGAAAAGGCAAACGACGATACGGATTTGAGCGCTTTCAGGATTGAGGGAATCGACATAGACGCCGCCTCTCGCTATTATACGGGCGATGAGAAAGGATTTACTGAACTGCTGGAGCTTTACTATATGGACGGTCAGCGTAAGGCAGCTCTTTTGCAGGAATTTGCGGGCTCTGATATTTCCCGTTACTGCATAGAAGTACATGGGCTCAAAAGCGCTTCAGCCAATATTGGGGCGATGGAGGTTTCCAATATGGCCCGCGCGCAGGAGAATGCCGCTTCTCAGGGGGATACGGAGTTCATTACCCGGCAGTTTCCAATGCTGCTGGATGTCTATGAGACACTCCTGATGAACATCGGACTGTTTTTGGAGCAGCATCACAGGAATGAGCCCGGCAGGGAGTTTCCCGCTCTGTCCCTCAGTGCGCTGAAGGAGCAGACAAGAGAGGCTCTGACTGATCTGGAAAATTTCAGGTCGCAGGAGTGTGCGGAGATAGTGGAGTCTGTTCTGAGTCATAAGCTGCCGCAGGATTTGACGGATGATTTCAGAGAAATCCAAAGACAATTGAAGCTGTTTGAGGACGACAACGCGGAAGCTCTGTTCAAGGAGCTTTTAATCAAACTAGATAAGGAGAAGGGCGCGGATGATGCAAAAAAATAAACAAAAAAAACGAATTTTAGCAGTAGATGATGCGGCGATTATTCTACAGAGAATAAAGGATGCGTTGGATGAGTATTATTCTGTGATTACGGTGAATTCCGGTGTGCGGGCATTGAAATATCTGGAAATAGAGAAACCTGACCTGATTCTGCTGGACATCCGCATGGCTCCAAAGGATGGTTTTGAGACTCTGGCGGAGATTCGGGCTATGGAGAACCGGGCTGATATTCCGGTAATTATGCTGACCGGTATGGAGGACAGTAAGTCCGTTATGGAGGGATTTAAACTGGGAATCTGTGATTATGTTTTAAAACCCTTTACCCCGAAAGATCTTCATGAGAGGATCAGCCGTGTACTGGAAGCCGAAGGGGGAGCTGTACAGCCTGCGAAGAGAAAGGAGTTTTGATTATGAATACAGTTATGACCAAGGAAGAACTTGTGCAGATTCTGGATCAGGCTCTTCGGGATGTAACGGAGCAGACCGCCGGCGTGCGCCTTCACCAGGGAGACCGGCCGCCGGGGGAGGATCTCTGTACAGTTAACATTACGTTTGATAAAGGTTTCGGCACAAGCCTTACTCTTTGTGCGGATACGAGCCTGCTTGCCCGCATGGCCCGCAATTCCTTCCATGAAGATACGGTGACGGCGGAGGATGTGGAAGAGTTCAGTAAGGAGTATCTCAACGTGCTTTGCGGAAAGGTAACAGGAGCAGTGTACCGGGCAACGCGGATCCCGGCTCATTTTGGCCAGCCTGTGTTTTATCACGGAAGTTATAAGCCGGAGGGCCAGGAGGTACAGTTTATCCTCACTTACTCCAACGAGCACAGCGAGGGCGCGCAGTTGATTCATCATGTGCCTTGCAGCCAGGAGGCCAAAACGGTTCCGGGCGAGGATTGATATAGGAGGGGAAATCGGTTGAACAAGCGAATTATGGTGGTGGATGATTCCCGGCTGGTCAGAGTTCAGCTGGAGGATGTATTAAAGGGCACGGATTACGAGATTGCGGCATACTGCCGCAGCGGCGAGGAAGCCATCGACCAGTATGCCGCAGTGAAGCCCGATCTGGTGACAATGGATATTATTATGCAGGGGATGGATGGACTGGACGCGGCGGAGATTATCCTGAAAAGTAACCCGGACGCAAGAATCGTGATGATTTCGTCCCTGGCCTATGATGACACTTTTGAAAGGGCCAATGCCATCGGAGCCAGAGGTTTTGTGGATAAGCCCTTTCACCGGGAGCAGCTTCTGAAGGTGTTTGAACAGGCGCTGTCCTGAAATTTTTGTAAATAATGCTGTAAACCTCGGCATATTTTCAGGCAAGGAATATCATTGCAAAAACAAAGGCCCTATGATATAATAAATGCTGTGCAATGATAAAAAATTAACAATCATTGTTTCTGTAAAAAACAATAAGTTTTCATCAAACGGAGGAGTAAAATAATGGCAAAAAAAGTAGTTTTAGCCGGTGCATGCCGTACAGCCATCGGTACTATGGGTGGTTCTTTGAGCACAGTACCTGTAGTAGATCTTGGAGCAATTGTAATTAAAGAAGCATTAAACAGAGCGGGCGTAGCGCCTGAGGCTGTCGATCAGGTCTATATGGGATGCGTTATCCAGGCAGGGCAGGGACAGAATGTGGCCCGTCAGGCTTCCATCAAGGCAGGATTACCCATTGAGGTACCTGCAGTTACCATGAACGTGGTGTGTGGTTCCGGTCTTAACTGCGTGAACCAGGCAGCTCAGATGATTATGGCAGGAGATGCCGATATCGTGGTTGCAGGCGGTATGGAAAATATGTCAATGGCTCCTTACGCTGTTCCCCAGGCACGTTTTGGGTATAGAATGAACAATGGCACACTGGTAGATACCATGATCAAGGATGCACTCTGGGATGCATTCAATGATTATCACATGATCAAGACCGCAGACAATATCTGCGAGGAGTGGGGACTTACAAGGGAAGAGATCGACGCGTTCGCATTAAAGAGCCAGCAGAAGACCGAAGCAGCACAGAAGTCAGGCGCTTTTGACGCTGAGATCGTACCTGTTATGGTCAAAAAGAAAAAAGAGATGGTTGAATTCAAGGTAGATGAAGGACCCCGTGCCGGTTCCACAATGGAAGGCCTTGCGAAGCTCCGTCCTATCAATCCCGGCGGATTTGTTACTGCGGGCAACGCTTCCGGTATCAATGACGGCGCAGCCGCCATCGTTGTTATGAGTGAGGAGAAGGCTAAGGAATTGGGCGTTAAACCTATGGCTACTTTCGTGGCAGGCGCTCTTGCAGGCGTAAGACCCGAGGTTATGGGAATCGGTCCTGTTGCCGCTACCAGGAAAGTGATGGCTAAGACAGGTCTTAAGATTGAAGATTTTGATATTATTGAAGCAAATGAGGCATTTGCCGCTCAGTCCGTTGCAGTCGGCAGGGATCTTGGCATTGATGTTGACAGGCAGCTCAATCCTAACGGCGGCGCTATTGCGCTTGGCCATCCGGTGGGAGCTTCAGGATGCCGTATTCTCGTAACACTGCTTTATGAGATGCAGGCAAAGGGAGCTAAGACAGGTCTTGCAACTCTGTGTATCGGCGGCGGTATGGGATGTGCTACTGTTGTTAAGATGGAAGATTAATCAGATTTTGGGAGCTGACACGCAATGACCTCTAATCTGACGAAAAATTTTTTTCTGAAAATGAAATAAAGCATACAGGAGACTTCTGAGTCGGCATGCCTGAAACGGTATGCCGTTTGGAAGTCTGTGTTGCGTGTAAGAAACAATTTTCCTGTCCGGAGGGAGCGTGCGTGAATAAAGAAATCTACATAAATTTTAAGAAAAGGAGCTGTGAAAATGGAATTTATCGTGTATGAACAAAAGGGCAATTACGGCATCATTACCATCAGCCGTGAAAAGGCACTCAATGCCTTAAACTCTGCGGTACTGGAGGAGCTGGATCAGACATTGGATGCGGTAAACCTTGAGGAGGTAAGATGCCTGATCTTAACCGGTGCAGGCTCCAAATCCTTTGTGGCAGGAGCGGATATCGGTGAGATGAGTACGCTCACCAAGGCAGAGGGAGAGGCCTTTGGCAAGAAGGGAAATGACGTTTTCCGCAAGCTGGAAACTTTCCCCATCCCCGTAATCGCGGCAGTAAACGGCTTTGCACTTGGCGGCGGCTGTGAGATTTCCATGAGCTGTGACATCAGAATCTGCTCTGACAATGCGGTATTTGGACAGCCTGAGGTTGGCCTTGGCATTACCCCCGGTTTTGGCGGAACCCAGAGGCTTGCCCGCCTGGTTGGCGCAGGAATGGCCAAGCAGATGATTTACACCGCAAGGAACATTAAGGCTGACGAGGCTTACAGAATCGGTCTTGTAAATGCGGTTTACACCCAGGAAGAATTGATGCCCGCAGCAGAGAAGATGGCGGCAGGTATTGCAAAGAACGCACCGATCGCTGTGCGCAACTGCAAGAAGGCCATCAACGAAGGACTGGATGTGGACATGGATCAGGCCATTGTGATTGAGGAGAAGCTCTTCGGCGACTGCTTTGAGACAGAAGATCAGAAGTATGGCATGGCATTTTTCCTTGACAAGAATAAGGAAAAGGTAAAAGAGCCTTTTAAGAACTGCTAAAAATTTAATCATAAAAGAGGAGGAGTTTAAAATGAAAGTAGGTATTATTGGCGCAGGTACCATGGGTGCGGGAATCGCACAGGCATTTGCAATGACAGACGGATATGAAGTATGTCTTTGCGACATCGAAATGAAATTTGCCGAGGGCGGCAAGGCAAGAATCCAGAAGAACTTAAACTTCCTGGTAGGCAAGGGAAAGATGGAGCAGGAGAAGGCTGACGCTATCATGGCTAAGATCACCTGCGGACTGAAAGACATCTGCACAGACTGCGATCTGGTAGTGGAGGTTGCTCCTGAGAATATGAAGATTAAGAAGGATACCTTCAAGGAGCTGATGGGCATTGTGAAGCCTGAGTGCATGTTTGCTTCCAATACTTCTTCCCTTTCCATCACGGAGATCGGTGCAGGTCTTGACAGACCCATGATTGGTATGCACTTCTTCAATCCTGCTGACAGAATGAAGCTGGTTGAGGTAATTGCAGGCGAGAACACACCGGATGAGATGGTAGAGAAGATCAAAGCCATCGCAGTAGAGATCGGCAAGACACCTGTACAGGTAAAGGAAGCTCCCGGATTTGTTGTAAACAGAATCCTCATTCCTATGATCAACGAAGCAATCGGCATTTATGCTGACGGAACTGCAAGCGTAGCTGACATCGACGAGGCTATGAAGCTGGGCGCTAACCATCCCATGGGACCTTTGGCTCTGGGCGATCTGGTTGGTCTTGACATTGTACTTGCCATTATGGAGGTTCTGCAGAATGAGACTGGCGATCCCAAGTATCGTCCTCATCCCCTTCTTCGCAAGATGGTTCGTGCAGGCAAGCTGGGCAAGAAGACCGGCAAAGGCTTTTACGATTATTCCAAGTAAGGAACTGAAAAATATAATTTTATGGAGGAATCAAAATCATGGATTTTATGTTAAGCAAACAACATGAAATGGCAAGGACTCTTTTCAAAGAGTTTGCAGAAAAAGAAGTTAAGCCTCTGGCCCAGGAAGTGGACGAGACAGAGGTTTTCCCCAGAGGAACCGTTGAGAAGATGGCAAAAGCAGGCTTCCTTGGGATTCCGGTACCGAAGGAGTACGGCGGCCAGGGCTGCGATCCTCTTACATATGCAATGTGTGTGGAAGAGCTTTCCAAGGTTTGCGGAACCACAGGCGTTATCGTTTCCGCACATACCTCTCTTTGCTGCGACCCGATCATGACCTATGGTACGGAAGAGCAGAAGCAGAAATACTTAGTTCCCCTTGCAAAGGGTGAGAAATTAGGCGCATTCGGTCTGACCGAGCCCGGCGCAGGTACAGACGCGCAGGGACAGCAGACCAAGGCAGTCCTCGACGGTGACGAGTGGGTACTGAACGGTTCGAAGATCTTTATCACCAATGGTAAGGAAGCTGACGTATATGTAATCTTTGCAGTGACAGGCGTGGTGACAGATGCAAAGGGCAGAAGCAAAAAGATGATCTCTGCATTCATCGTTGAAAAAGGAACTCCCGGTTTTACCTTTGGTACCAAGGAAAAGAAGATGGGTATCCGCGGTTCATCCACGTATGAGCTGATCTTTACCGACTGCCGTATCCCCAAGGAGAATCTCCTTGGACAGGAAGGCAAGGGCTTTGGTATCGCCATGCATACACTCGACGGCGGACGTATCGGTATCGCTGCTCAGGCTCTTGGTCTTGCAGAGGGCGCACTTGACAGAACCATCGAGTATGTAAAGGAGAGAAAGCAGTTTGGCAGAGCCATCGGCGCTTTCCAGAACACCCAGTTCCAGCTTGCCGACATGGCAACGAAGGTGCAGGCTGCACAGCTTCTTGTATATAAGGCAGCTATGGCAAAGGCCACCCAGAAGGTTTACTCCGTAGAGGCAGCGCAGGCCAAGTTATATGCAGCAGAGGTTGCTATGGAAGTTACCACCAAGGCCGTTCAGCTTCATGGCGGTTACGGCTACATCAGAGAATACGATGTTGAGCGCATGATGCGTGACGCCAAGATCACCGAGATCTATGAAGGAACAAGCGAAGTACAGAGAATGGTTATCTCCAGCGCACTTCTCAAGTAATTTCTTATAATAGAAAATCAAACGCTGTCATGCCCTGCAGGACAGCTTACAGGAATAAAAATAATTAAGGAGAGATAATACAATGAAAATTGTTGTTTGTGTTAAACAGGTACCTGATACCAAGGGTGGCGTTAAATTTAACCCCGACGGTACACTTGACAGAGGTGCAATGCTTGCAATCATGAATCCTGATGACAAGGCAGGTCTGGAAGCAGCCCTCAGATTAAAAGATCAGTACGGCGCAGAGGTAACGGTAGTAACCATGGGTCTTCCCAAGGCTGAGGAGGTTCTCCGCGAGGCAATTGCCATGGGAGCCGACAAGGGAATTCTGGTAACAGACAGAGTGCTTGGCGGAGCTGATACATGGGCAACCTCTCAGACGCTTGCCGGTGCTCTTCGCAATCTGGAATATGACCTGATCATCACAGGACGTCAGGCAATCGACGGCGATACCGCTCAGGTAGGCCCTCAGATTTCCGAGCATCTTGGGATCCCTGTAATTTCTTATGCACAGAAGATTCAGATCGAAGGCGACAGCGTGATCGTAGAGCGTCAGTTTGATGACAGATATCACGTATTGAAGGTGAAAATGCCGTGCCTGATCACAGCTCTTGCTGAGTTAAATGAGCCCCGTTATATGACTCCCGGCGGAATTTTTGACGCTTACAATGCAGAAATCACCGTTTGGGGAAGAGCAAATCTGGTAGATGTAGAGGATTCCAACCTTGGACTTAAGGGTTCACCCACCCAGATTGCCAAGGCTTCCGACAAGGTAAGAAAGGGAGCCGGCGAGAAGGTTAATCTTGATCCTGCAGAATCCGTAAACTACATTATCGACAAATTGAAAGTAAAGCATGTGATCTAAATAAATATTAATGGAGGTTCAAAATGAATATTCAAGATTATAAGGGAGTATTTGTCTTTGCCCAGCAGGTAGACAATGTACTTGGCGGAATTGCTTTGGAATTAGTGGGCAAGGGAAAAGACCTTGCCAAGGATTTAGGTACGGAAGTAACGGCAGTTTTAGTTGGAAGCGGCGTAAAAGGCCTTGCAGATGAGCTGGCGGAGTACGGCGCAGACAAGGTAATCGTGGTAGACGATCCTGAGCTGAAGGAATACAGAACAGAGCCTTACACTCATGCTCTTGCTTCTGTAATCGGCGAGTTTAAGCCTGAGATTTTCCTGATCGGTGCAACAGCTATCGGCCGTGACCTTGGCCCAAGGCTTTCCGCAAGAATCCACACCGGACTTACCGCAGACTGTACACAGCTTGATATCGGCGATTTCCCGCTGAATCCTGTTCCGGGTAAGGAGCAGCTTCACAATCAGCTTCTCATGACCCGTCCGGCTTTCGGCGGCAACACCATCGCTACCATTGCCTGCCCGAATTTCCGTCCGCAGATGGCAACCGTACGTCCCGGCGTTATGCAGAAGGCTCCGAAAGAGGCCGGAAGAAAGGCTGAGGTAATTGAGTTCAATCCCGGATTTACTCCTAACGATAAGTATGTGGAAATCCTTGAGGTAGTAAAGGCAGTTTCCGATGTAGCTGACATTATGGATGCCAAGATTCTGGTATCCGGCGGCCGCGGCGTGGGAAGCCCTGAGAACTTCAAGATCCTTGAGGATCTGGCAGAGGTACTGGGCGCAACCGTAAGCTGCTCCCGTGCAGTGGTGGATGCAGGCTGGAAGCCTAAGGATCTGCAGGTAGGCCAGACCGGTAAGACTGTACGTCCTAACGTTTATTTCGCAATCGGTATCTCCGGCGCTATCCAGCACGTAGCAGGTATGGAGGAATCCGATATCATCATCGCCATCAACAAGGATGAGACAGCTCCTATTTTTGATGTAGCTGACTATGGTATCGTTGGCGACCTGAACAAGATCGTTCCCGCCCTTACCGAGAGCCTGAAGGCAGAGATGGCTGCGAAATAAGAGATTCATTATATCCTGAGAAAAATATATGAGTAAATATGAGCTGATACCTGATATGGTATCGGCTTATATTTTTTACAGAAAAAAGATTGAGGTGGAAGAAGGTCACTAAAATGTGTTATGCTGTGTCGCAGGAGACATGATGCAGGAGGAACTTATTATATGCTTTTAGAAACCGAAAGACTGATTATAAGAAGCATACGTACTACTGATGAAAAAGCGTTTATTGAGATGGCATCAGACGGCAGTTTGACAGAAATTTATGGAGATTGCAGCGAATGCCATAAATGGATGGGAGAATTTATAAGCGAGGCCATAGAATTAGAAGCGGAAGATAATCCGTATCAGAAATATCTGGCATTTGCTATAGAGGATAAGACAAGCCATCTGGTCATCGGTTCCGTAGGAAGCTCGTATTATGAGGATTTGGAAGAAGTTGGCGTTACCTATTTCATTGGTGCGGGCGATCGGGGAAACGGGTATGCTGCCGAAGCGTTGCAATGCTTCGTAAACTATATGTTTGTGAGATATAACCTGAAAAAGCTGATTGCCACAGCTAATGTTAAAAATATCGCTTCCTGTAAAACCCTGGAAAGAGCAGGCTTTCGTCTGGTTGAAACCAGGATGTATCAGGATTTGTATGATGAAGCAGAAGTGCCCAGCAATATTTATGAGCTGCTAAAGAAATGAGCTGGCCCGCTAAGCGGGCCAGCGTTTTTTACCAAAGCCGTTTCGCCGCTTCCGCACCCGACGCAAAGGGGCCCGGGATCGTAGCTGCGCCCCGGTGGGAGCCCAGATAATCCTCGTTGAACACGATCGTTGTGCCGTCAGGATTTTCAAATCTCTGCTCCGGCTCAAAAGCATAGCCCAGAATATCACTGTTTATAATGCCATTCCGGAAGTCGCCCAACAGCTCATAGACATTTGTTTTCAGGAAAAGCTGATGATCTTCCTCCACAAGTTCCACTTCCACATGATTTTCGGTGTCGATCAGATTCGACTGCTCCTTTTTCCAGGCTTTGGCGCCATTAAAGTAAGCATTGCCGTTTACCCAGACGGGTAGATGTGAAAAATGATAGGATGCCAGCTTCATCATATTTGCCTGCTTTCCGATATCAAAGTTCTCGATCCATTCCTCATAGGTGGGATATTCGTCGAATACCTCCGTGCCTACCACCTGGTTGTCTTCCATTTTAAAGCCCATGTCTTCTTTTTCTTCCGCTTTCATTACGGGCCAGTTCTGAATAAAGATGTTGTTGTAAATGCGGTTATCCCCATGCAGGATGGTCATAAAGCCTGCCACCTCGGTGCGGTGCCTGATATGGTACGGCGTATAACGGGGCTGGTTGACGCCGTTTACGATATTGTCCGTACCGCCGCCCACGGCAGTAAATGCTCCCAGAATCAGGTTATGTACGCAGGCAACGCCTTCCGTGGCAATTCGAAGCGCTGCTTTGGAGAGCATGATATTATTGTCGATCAGCGTTGGGCCATGGCTGACCTCCACAAACACATCCTGGCTCATCATTGCGCCGGGAGCCATGGGAACGCCCTCGGGCGCGTAATTGTCATGTAAAAGGTTCTGGGAAATACGCGTTCCCTGAGCCTGCCAGTCGCACCAGATGCCCATGGTAGAATGATGGATATGATTGCGGCGCATTACGACGTCGATGGCGGCGTGCAGCTTGATTCCTGAAATCTCCGCACCGCCAAGCTGCTGCATATTGTTGATGTTATGGATATGGTTATCCTCAATCAGGCTGAACACGCAGCCCATACGGCCCACAATACCGGTCTGCTCGCAATGGTGGATATGGCAGCGTCTTACGATATGGCTGCCCACCTTTTCTTTCAGCCATCCATGGTACTGGCCGCGGCATACGGCGTCACGTTCCATCTGCGTAGGGCTTTTTACATGCTTACGGGTAAAGTAGTGGTCGTTTTCCTCGTCATAATATTTACCCAGAGAAATGCCGCAGCACTTGCTGTTGCTGATTTCGCAGTCCTCAATGATCCATCCTTTGGACCAGTGGGGCCCTATCATGCCGTCCTGGTAAGCGGCCGGCGGCGCCCATGTGGTGGCAGCTTTGTTCACGTTGAAACCGCTGAATGTGATATAGCCCACGCCTGTCTTCGAGGGCATGAAGCAATTGCGGCGGACATTGATATCCACCTGCTCCTCATTGGGATTCTTACCCTGGAAATTGGCATAGATTACCGTCTCATTGCCGTCCTGTTCGGTATACCATTGATAGACAGACCACTCCTGTTCCCAGGAAGGCGCATAGATTTCTCCCTTAAGACATTCCTCCAGGGTTTCTGCCTCATAGAGCTGGCGGTCATTTAAATAAACCGCGCCTGTATGCCTGACCACCGGCGCAAAATACCAGTCACCGCCCACAAAGGTGGTGTACGGATTATAGCTGCCGAATATACCGTTGTCCACCCGGCATACCCACACATTACCCTCATAATGCTTCCAGCTTTTCATTTCCTCCGCACCGGTGATTACCGCACCCAGCGGTACCTCGCTCCGATACGTGATCCGTGCCTGGGGTGTCCCGGCATTGACCGGATCCACATACTCCCGGTAGATTCCCGGCGCTACCAGTACCTCATCTCCCGGCATTGCAACCTTCGCGGCATCGTTGATGTGCCGAAACGGCGTTTCTTTGCTGCCGTTGCCTTCTTTGGGCGCATTGGCATTGACATAAATAATCATTCGCTTTTACCTCCTCCATGGTTGATTGATATTTTCCAAAATCGCTTGTCCCTCTTTGCGACATATAATATAATGTACCATGCGGGGGATAATTTTCCAATAACAAATGCTAAAGTCTTTTCGCCAGGCAGACGTGCTTGCACGGATATTTGGCGACTGCAGCGAGGTTGTTGACTTGAAAGGGGAAAGAAGCAGTTATTGTCGGTAAAGAAAATGTGGAAGCAGGAGAAAGAGATGTCAAAACAGGATAAGAAGATGCGGAAATGGAAGGAAAAGCGCTGGAAACGCATAAACGGGAGGATTGAGAGAACCGTATCTTTTATGGCGATATTGATGACCGTAGTGTTTTCGGTGCTTGAAGTTCTGGAAAAGGGAGACAGAAAGTTCACTTTTAAGATTCCAAAAGGAAAGGAGTGATTTTTATAAGAGAAGGTCCTGATAACTTTAAATTAGAAGAAACGACAATATGGTCATTTCCAGACAGGGGAAAATGGGCAACACATTCGGGTAAATACAGGGGAAATTGGTCTCCTTATATTCCTCGAAATCTTATTTTGCGATATTCTAAAGAAAACGATTGGATATTGGATCAATTCATGGGAAGTGGGACTACACTGATTGAAGCAAAGCTCTTAAAAAGAAATGCTATTGGAGTGGATATCAATCAAGAAGCTGTTCAATTATCTAATACAAATCTTAACTTTTCAAGCCATTCGGCTTCAAAAATTTTTACCCGACAGGGAAACGCAAGAGATTTACCCTTTATTAAAGATAATAGTATAGATATGATTTGTACCCATCCTCCATATGCTGATATAATCAAATACAGCAATAATATTGGAGAAGATATGTCACATCTTCATTATTCAGAATTTGTTTCTGTCATGAAAGAGGTAGCACAAGAGTCATATCGAATTTTGAAATCCGGTTCAATCTGTGCATTTATGATGGGCGATGTTCGGGAGAAAAAATGTGTCCGGCCATTGGGAATGGATACAATGAAAGTTTTTATTGATAAGAGATTTCGGTTAAAAGAGATCATTATTAAAGAACAGCATAACTGTAGATCAATGGTATATTGGGGGAATAAGAAGAATTCCTTTTTATTGTTGGCGCATGAATATATATTTGTATTAGAAAAGTAGCCAGGCAATCATTGAAATCCAAGTTGCTTTTGAGGACTTTTAAAAGTATACTTAATGTGTAGTTATAGGGCATGGAACGGGCATAATCAGTTTTTAAAAAGGTGTAACGTGGACAGGGGCATAATGAACAGGAATAATATGCTATTAGGACAGGCAATTGAAAAGAGGAATTATATGCAAGCGAAACCTGTATTAAAATGGGCAGGTGGAAAGACTCAAATGCTGGGGGAATTGCTGTCCAAAGTACCGGCTTCATATGGTAAATATATTGAGCCATTTGTTGGTGGCGGTGCATTGTTTTTCGCACTGAATCCTGAAGCGGCTGTTATCTCAGACAGTAATCCGGAACTGATTAATATGTATCATCAGATCGCAGATAATGTGGATGAGGTGATTTCCTATTTACAGAAATATGAAAATACTCAGGAAATGTTTTATAGTGTTCGTGCTTTGGACTGGATGGCATTGCCAGAAGCTGAAGCAGCAGCCAGAACAATTTATTTGAATATAACATGTTTTAATGGCCTGTATCGTGTGAACAGGAAAGGGCAGTTTAATGTTCCATTTGGAAAATATAAAGCGCCTAATTTTTGCGATGTAGACGCGTTGTATGCTGCATCAGAAGTATTGCAAAAGGCGGAAATAATATGTGGTGATTATTTGACAGTATTGAAAGAACATGCATGTCCGGGCGATTTTATTTTTCTTGATCCTCCGTATCTTCCGGTTTCAGAATACTCTGATTTTAAACGCTATACAAAGGAGCAGTTTTATGAGGAAGACCATGTAGAGTTAGCGAAAGAAGTATTTCGTTTACAGGAATTGGAATGTCATGTAATTCTTACAAATTCTAATCATCCACTTGTACATGAATTATATCAGCCGTTGAACATTGAAGTGATTCAGACAAAGCGCTATATTTCGTGTAGTGGAAAGAATCGAAAAGGTGAAGATGTAATTGTAACTGCTCCTCCTAAACGGAAAATGATGATTAAGCTTGTTCCCAAACCATTAGGGGAGCAAGTATCAAAATATCCAGCCACGAGATTTATGGGCTCTAAGAGTAAATTGCTCCCTGAAATTTGGTCAGTTGCATCACATTTTCAGTTTGATACAGTGGTTGATTTATTTGCAGGTTCAGGCATTGTGGGTTATATGTTTAAGGCGCAGGGAAAAACTGTAATAAGTAACGACTATATGGCTATGTCTGCAACTTTTGCAAAAGCAATGATTGAAAACAGTAAAACTATTATGCCGCTGGAAGAAGCAAAACAGTTATTGATACCATTAAAAGAATCAGATCATTTTGTATCTGCCACATTCCGGGACTTGTATTATACGGATGATGAGAATGATTTGATTGATACATTAAGAACAAATATTGCGTCTATTCAAGATACTTATAAACAGGCGATTGCTATGACAGCATTAATTCGCGCATGCACAAAAAAAGACCCCGTGGGATCTTTACCTATACAGGAGATAGATATAATGATGGAAGAAAAGATTTGCAGAAATCATTGGAACAGCAATTTTTAGAAGCGGTACAGGCTGTGAATAAGGCGATTTTCGATAATGGAAAAATCAATAAAGCCAGACATGGGGACGCAATGGAATTAAGAGTAGAAAATCCGGACTTAGTTTATATAGATCCACCTTATTATTCACCGCTTTCTGATAATGAGTATGTTCGTCGTTATCATTTTGTAGAGGGTCTTGCGCGCGACTGGAAAGGTGTAGAAATTCAGCAGAATACGTTAACAAAGAAATTTAAATCATATCCAACACCATTTTCAACCAGAAAAGGGGCGGCAAATGCATTTGACTTATTATTTAAGAAGTTTAAGGATAGCATTTTAATAGTATCATATTCTTCCAACAGTTTGCCAACACAGGATGAGATGGTTTCGGCCATGGCAAAATATAAAGAGCATGTAGAGGTAGTTCCGATTGATTATACTTATTCATTTGGAAATCAAAAAGAGGCGAAAACGAATAGAAATAAGGCACAGGAATATTTATTTGTTGGATTCTGAGGAAAGAGAGGTTTATGAACGAAAAAATTGATATATGGCTTGTAGGCAATACTGGTTTGAGAAATCCCAATCGAATCCAGGAAGGTTTTACTGTTTTTGCCAATTCTTCTTATGTTGGAAACCTTCATGGCAGAGAAAATGAGATTGGTTTTATGAATTTACTCAATGAAAAGGGGATAATTCAGAATAAAAGCGGGAAGGACGAATCTGGAAGCCATGCCCCGAAAATGGAGATTGATGTTTGCAAAAAATGGATTTATTTATCCACAAATAAGAAAGGCAGAAGGAGCACAGGAGGAACTGGGAAGGCCCGATGAACTTACCCCTTTTGGAAAAATTTTTTTGAAAGCAGACACTTATCCGGCAATTCAGGAGTGTTTTTTGCGTGCAATGAGTGTCGAGCAATTTATAATGTCAGACAAGGGAAAGCACTTTTCACCGTTAAGATGGCTGTTGGCAATTATGTTGGAATTGGAAAAAAGGACAGGTTCTTCTGAGCTTAGCCGAATTGAATTTGCTTTATGGGGGCATACGACTAATCCAGGTTACGATTTGGAAGAAGTTGTTGACAATATTCTTGATTTAAGAAAGCGAAGAGCGCTTGCACCTGCAAAACGGTCATTTGATAAAAAGGAAATTGCCAAAAGAGGAGAAAACTACGATAAAAAGAATGGCAATTTTTTGGATTATGGAGATATGAATATGAGGTATCTCCGTATTTCCGGTGTTCTTCAGCGCAAAGGAAGAGGACTTGTAATTGTTCCGTCTAAACATATTCTTGCAGAAAAGCTTGCAAAGAAAACAGCGAGTGAAGAACCAATTATAAATGAGTACAGGAGGCTTTGCACAGGAGCTGTATTGCCAACTGACAATATTGATATTGCAAAAATGTTATTGGAGGATCTGATGAAACAAATGCGGGAGCGGCATATTGTGTTTGATATTTCAGATTTTCCCTTGAATACCTCTGTGGAGATTAATATAGCCAGACAGCGGTTAGAAAATATTTTGGCGCAGACCAATGAAATGAAGTATGCTGATGAGCAATGTGATCAATGGCAGGAAATAGCAGATTATATGTCACTTCTTATTAAGGGCGGCGGTAAGCTTGTTTATGACGAAGATAATGCTATTGAGATTCCCAAAGATGAGACTCCGGCATATTTGGAATGGGTATTATGGCGTGCGGTACTCGCAATTGACCATATGGTGAATAAACCATATGAGGTGAGAGGATTTCGGCCGGATGCTGATTTTTTACCGGTTTCAGCGGCTGGTGGCGGTAAGGGCGATTTATATTGCGAATACGAAGACTTTACAATTTTAACAGAGGTAACGATGTCAACTTCCTCCAGACAGGAAGCAATGGAAGGCGAACCGGTCAGACGGCATGTTTCAGACGCAGTTTTGAAATATGATAAGCCGGTGTACGGAATGTTTATTGCAATTAAGGTTGACACAAATACAGCAGAAACTTTCAGACATGGTATTTGGTATGCAAAGGATGACCTGAAACAGAGGTTGGATATTGTACCTTTTACATTAGCGCAGTTTCAAAAGTATTTTTTGACAATGTTTGAAGAAAAACAGGCGAGTCCGGAAAAAATCAGAGATTTAATTTTGAGGTGTGAATCTCAAAGAGATTTTTTGGATGCACCGGCATGGAAAAGATATATTGATCTGGTGATTAAAGAAAAAGTAGATCGTCATATTTAAGAAAGGAAAAGAACCACATGAACAAAAATATCATGGACTACGAGACGGTAGCTTTGGACGAAGACGGAAAGGGTATACTGATTATTGACCAGACGCTTCTCCCCGGCAGGACGGAGATCATCAGGCTTGAGACGGCCAGGGAAATCAGGGAGGCCATTTATCTGTTAAAGGTGCGGGGAGCTCCGGCCATTGGGGTGACGGCGGCCTTTGGCTTTTTTGTGCTTGCCAGGCAGATTGCAGAAGACGGCGGGAAGGAAATGGGTTTTGACTCTTTATATGAAAGGCTGAAGGAGCAGAAGGATTATCTGGATTCTGCCAGGCCCACGGCGGTGAATCTTTCCTGGGCATTAAACCGGATGGACAGGGTGTGCAGACAGGCCCATGAGGATGGAAAGACGGTAAGCGAGATTGTGGAAATTCTTGGCAGGGAGGCCAAAAAGATAAAGGAAGAGGATATTAAGGTGTGCAGGTCCATCGGAGAATATGGGCTGAGCCTGGTAAAGCCGGGGGACGGGATCCTTACTCACTGCAATGCGGGGCAGCTTGCCACCTGCAAATATGGCACTGCCACAGCGCCCATTTATCTGGGGCAGGAGAGGGGGTATGGCTTCCGGGTATTTGCGGATGAGACAAGGCCGCTTTTACAGGGGGCAAGGCTCACCGCCTGCGAACTCTCCAGCGCAGGGGTGGATGTGACGCTGATCTGTGATAACATGTCCGCCACTGTTATGAGAAATGGCTGGGTAAATGCCGTGTTCGTGGGGTGTGACCGGGTGGCGGCCAATGGGGATGTGGCCAACAAGATCGGAACCTCTGTGGTGGCAACAGTGGCGAAGCGATATGGCGTTCCTTTTTATGTGTGTGCTCCTACCTCCACGATCGACATGGCAACGCCTGATGGAACGGGGATAAAAATTGAGCAGCGTCCGGCGGAAGAAGTGACTCAGATGTGGTATAAGGAAAGAATGGCGCCGGAGGGAATAAAGGTGTTTAATCCGGCCTTTGACGTGACGGATCACGAGCTGGTCACGGCTATTATCACAGAGCATGGGATTGCCAGGGCTCCTTTTAAGGAGTCACTTGCCGGGCTTTGTAAGGACGGGCAGTAAAGGGCGATGGTATCAGCAGAGCTGGAGGGATAGGTTATGAGATTATTTCACGGAAGCAACACGGCGGGTATCAACATATTGGAGCCAAGGCAGGCGGATCATGACCGGCCGTATGTTTATTTGACAACAATAGATGTTGTGGCTGCTTTTTATCTTTGTAATGCAGTGGAAAGGCCTTATTACTGGTTTCCCTATGGCTTTGAGAAGGGCAGTGAAGTCCCTGTTTATCATGAGCTGTATCCAAATGCCCTGCGGGAAGTTTCGGAAGGGGTTCGTGGGTATATTTATCAAGCAGAGGCCACAGAAGAGCAGGTGATTCCATTTAAGAATATTCCCTGTGCGAGGCTTGGGACAAAGCCGATAGAGGTGACAGGATGCACGGAAGTCAAAAATGCATGGGATTTGTTTCAGGAGTATCTGGAACAGGGAAAGATGCGGATTGCCCGCTACGAGGATAAGACAGAAAAACAGCTTGCGTGGTGGTGGTCGGACTTATGCGGCTATCTCAAAGAAAAGGATATGATCAAAACGCCGGACTGTTCCTATGCCAGGTTTGTGAGGGAGAAATTTCCCTGGGTGTGGGAGCAGTACAGAGCAGATGAGGAGCACAGCGGCGAAAATGGAATATAAAGCGGCAATCTGCGATGACGAAGCCTTAGAACTTCAATATTTATCTGCTCTGGTGAAAAGCTGGGCAGAAAAAATGGGGCATGGAATCCGAATTTCCGTTTTCCCCAGTGCGGAGGCCTTTTTGTTTCAATACGAGGAAGAAAAGGATTTTGACCTCCTTTTGCTGGACATTGAAATGGGTAAAATGAACGGAGTGGAGCTGGCAAGGAAGGTACGTGAGGAGAATGCCGGAATACAGATTGTGTTTATCACTGCCTATCCTGATTTTATTTCCGAGGGCTATGAGGTGTCCGCACTGCATTATCTGATGAAACCGCTGAAGGAGGAAAAGCTTTTTGAGGTGCTGGAGAGAGCGGCGGTAAATCTGGGGAAAAAGGAGCAGTACGAGATTTTTCGGACAGATGGGGAAACGGTTCGGGTTCCGGTCTCTGAGATTGTGAGCGTGGAGGCATTTTCCCACTCTGTCCAAATGGTTACAAATTCCTTTATCCCGCAGGAAATATGATGCGGTGAATCAGGCGTTTATCCGGTATTACAGGCAGGAAGAGGGAAATGAATAATGGGGTTGTTTTCTGTGAACATAAGGGCGGTCTGCGAAGCATGCAGCCCGTTGTTTTGGTTTGGCAGGGCAATTGATAAGCGGATTGCCGGATATCAGAATGAATTGGTAGAGCGGCACTGCGATGAAGTACAGAACATCTATAAGACCATGCGGGGCTGGCGTCATGATTACCACAATCACATCCAGGCCATGAAGGTGATGGCTCAGCAGGTGCGGCAGGAAGGAGGGGACTGCAATGCCCTTCTTCGGCTGGAGGAATATCTGAGCAGTCTGAATGATGACCTGACTACGGTGGACACCGTGGTGAAAACGGGAAATGTGATGGTGGACGCCATTTTAAACAGCAAGCTGTCTCTGATCAAGGCCAGAAAAATTCCTCTTAAGGCAAAGGCCGCAGTTCCGGCGGAGCTTGGGATTGGGGAGGTGGAGCTTTGTGTGATTATCGGCAATTTACTCGATAATGCGATGGAAGCCTGTCTTTCGGAGGCCGACGGAAAGGGCAGCTGTCAAAAGGAAAGGAAAGAGAGTGCAGGACAGTTGGATGAGAGTGAAACCTTCATCCGAATTTATATTGGAGTATTGAAGGGGCAGCTCTATATATCCGTAGCCAATTCCTCCCACGGAAAAATGAATAAGATTGGAAAAAGATATCTGTCAACCAAGAAAAATGCAGGCCATGGATATGGGCTGATGCGCATAGACAGGATTGTAAATAAATATCACGGCTATATTAACCGGCAGAATGAGGAGGGAGCCTTTGTCACGGAGGTGATGCTGCCTTTGTGAGAGATACGCTTGGATTATTTTTTTGTGTAGCATATAATAAAGGGGAAAGTATCCGGATTTTGGGAATTGGGCTTTAGAGTGCATAGAAGGAGCAGATGAATGGGAAGAAGGATTGGAATTGGCTGTCAGGATTTCGAGAAGATAAGGGTTAATAACAACTTTTATATCGATAAAACGAACTTTATAAGCGAATGGTGGGAATCCGGCGATGATGTGACATTGCTTACACGGCCGCGCCGCTTCGGGAAAACACTTAATATGAGTATGCTTGAAAAATTTTTCTCCCTGGATTATGCCGGCAGAGGCGATCTCTTTGAGGGGCTTTCCATTTGGAAAAATGAAAGGTACAGGAGCCTGCAAGGCAGCTATCCGGTAATTTTTCTGAGCTTTGCAAATGTAAAGGAAAACTCCTTTAAGGAAGTCAGGAAAAAAATCTGTTATATTATAGAGCGGTTATACAACAGATACAGTTTTTTGTTGGAAGGGACGGTTTTGAACGAAAAAGAAAAAAGATTTTTCGAGAACGTCTGTGCCGATATGGAGGATTACGTGGCAACTTCATCATTGGGGACATTATCTGAATATCTGAGCCGTTACTATAACAGGAAAGTAATTATTCTTTTAGATGAGTATGACACACCCATGCAGGAAGCCTGGGTAAATGGTTACTGGGATGAGCTGGTTTCTTTTACAAGAAGCCTGTTTAATTCCACATTTAAGACAAACCCTTATCTTGAGCGGGCTGTTATGACAGGGATTACGAGGGTCAGCAAGGAATCGATTTTTTCGGATTTAAACAATTTGGAGGTCATAACGACTACGTCAGACAAATATGCGGAAAGTTTCGGTTTTACAGAGAACGAAGTCTTTGCAGCGTTGGATGAATTTGGACTTTCTGATCAAAAGCAAAAGGTAAAAGAATGGTATGATGGATTTACATTTGGAAGCAGGAAGGATATTTATAACCCATGGTCTGTTATTAATTTCCTCGGAAAAGGGAAAACAGGAGCTTACTGGGCAAATACCAGTGCCAACAGTCTGGTGGGGAAGCTGTTAAGGGAAAGCAAAGCGAATGTAAAGCAGATATTTGAGGATTTGCTAAGCGGCAGTACTATCCGCATGGAAATTGATGAGCAGATCGTCTATAACCAGCTTTCTACAAAAAGGAACGCGATCTGGAGCCTGTTACTTGCCAGCGGTTATCTTAAGGTTACGGATACCACCATTGTTGAGAGGACAGGGCGCATGTATTATGATCTGATGCTGACGAACAAAGAAGTTCACATCATGTTTGAAAACATGGTTCAGGACTGGTTCTCCGGAAACGAAGCTTACAATGATTTTATCCGCGCACTGTTGCTGGATGATGTAAAAGCAATGAACATTTACATGAATAGGGTGGCATTGGAAATGTTCAGTTATTTTGATACAGGAAAGAATCCGTCAGACGCGGCGCCAGAGAGATTTTATCATGGATTCGTACTGGGGTTAATGGTGGAATTATCTGACCGATATGCGCTTACCTCTAACCGGGAAAGTGGTTTTGGGAGATATGATATTATGTTGGAACCAAAAGAAATAGAAGACAATGCCATGATCCTGGAGTTCAAGGTGCAGGAAGCGGAGGAGAAGGAACTTAGCGATACCGTAAAAGACGCGTTGCGTCAGATTGATGAAAAAAAGTATGAGACACTTCTTGCGGCAAAGGGGATAGCAAAAGAGCGTATCAGAAAGTATGGATTTGCCTTTTGCGGGAAAAGGGTGCTGATAGGAAGTGCTTCTTGATCCGCCGCTCGCGTACCCACAGTCACCGTTCGCGCAGAAAAATCATTTTTTCCCTATAAGTATGAGAAAATAAATACGGTCAGAGAAAGAAAACAACGGATATCTGGCGTATGAAAAGAGATGTGTGTAAGCGGTGGGGAGGGGAAGAAAAGTGAAAATTGGATTTAAGAAAGAAAAAAAGAAGGACAGCCCCACTTATTCTGTGGCGGACAATGTCCTTTTTTTGTGGAAAGGAATTTGGGAGAATTATCCGCTGCTGCTGGTCATGATGGGAATGCAGTGTGTGTTTTCCGTCATCAGCCCGGTATTGGGGATTTACCTTCCAAGGATGGCAGTGGAGCTGGCCTCAGAGCGAGCAGAGCTCTCTGAAATTATGGTGAGGCTGGGCGGTATGGGGGCGCTGCTGGCTCTTTCCATGGCGCTTTCATCCATGGCGGATATGGGTAAATATATGATGTTGAACAGCACCCGGCGTAAGTACAGGAAACAGTTGTTTATGGACTCTCTTTACTGTGGCTATGAGCAGATAGAAAGCGCGGAGGGGCAGCGGAAATATGCCCGTGCAAGAGAGACGCTGGATTGGGGAGATTTTTCAGGAAATGTGGTGATGTGCAACGGAGTGATAAAGCTGACCGTAAACCTTGCAGGTTTTGTGATTTATTCCGGCATCATCTCCACTTTGGATTTTCGCGTGATACTGCTGCTGGTAGGGCTATCACTCTTAAATCTCCTGGCAGTGAGACATGCCAATGCATATGAATTCCGGAATAAGGATGAGCTGGCAGGGCTTTCAAACAAGCTGAATTATATTACTTGGACGGCAAATGATGTTCAGTATGGTAAGGATATCCGTCTCTATGGGATGGGACAGTGGTTTCCCAGGATACAGGAGCAGGTGCTCTCCTCCTATATGGAGCTGAGCAGTAAAATAAAGAACCGCTACTTTGGAGCGGGAGCAGTGAATGGAGCAACGCTGTTTTTCAGAGATGGGATTGCCTATGCTTTTTTGATTGGAAGCGTAGTTTCAGGAAAAATTACAATGGGGGATTTTGTCCTGTACTTCGGAGCAGTCACAGGATTTTCAACCTTTGTGGGAAATATCGTTGACAGCGCCAATTTACTGCATAAGTCCAATCTACAGATGAATGATATGCGGGTCTTTCTGGATGCCGCAGAGGAAACTGAGGAAGGAGAGAATGCGGAGGCTTCCTATGGCAGCCATGTTGCCGGGGAAAAGAAAGGAATGGAGAGTGTTGGCCTCAGTATAGATTTTGAGAATGTGACCTTTTCCTATGGGAAAACTTCCCATGAAAAAACTTCCTTGCAGGAAGAAATAAAACCTGTGCTTAAGAACTTTAACCTTCATATTAAAAGCGGGGAAAAGATTGCCCTTGTGGGGGTAAACGGCGTGGGTAAAACTACGGTGGTAAAGCTTCTGTGCGGTTTTTGCCAGCCGGATGAAGGTCGGATTCTGATAGGCGGAAGGGATGTCAGGGAGTTTCACAGGGAAGAACTTTTCGAACTTTTTTCCACGGTTTTTCAGGATATTTATATCTCACCTTTTACGGTGGCGGAGAATGTGTCCATGAAGGCAGAAGAGGATACGGATATGGAAAGGGTGGCAGAGTGCCTTGAGAAAGCGGGGCTTTATAAAAAAATTTGTGAGTATCCGGAGGGAATCCACTCTTATATGTTAAAGGCGGTTCATGACGGGATTGTGCTCTCCGGAGGACAGCAGCAAAAGCTTTTGATGGCCCGCGCACTGTATAAGGATGCGCCCATTCTGATTCTGGATGAACCGACGGCGGCTTTGGATCCGGTGGCTGAAAGTGAGACCTATGAGAATTTCCAGCATTTTTCCGGAGGGGAATTTCCCTTTGGAAAGACAGCGATATATATTTCCCACCGTCTGGCAAGCACCCGGTTCTGTGACAGGATTGTACTGCTGGAGGATGGAGGTGTCAGAGAGGAAGGCACCCATGAGGAGCTGATGAAAAAGGGCGGGGCATACGCCAAAATGTATGAGATTCAGAGTCAGTATTATAAAAATGATGGCCATGGAAAAGCATGCTGCTAAAGGGCGATTGTCAGGAGAGGGGATGGAAGCGGATGGAGCGGAAAGCGGTGAAAAACAACTGGAAAAATGTAAAAGATACAATCGGAATGATGTGGGGGCTTGACCGGGCAATGGTAATCATCATGGCAGCAAATGCGCTGACCGAGGCGGTCATACCGTTTGTCGGCATTTATTTATCGGCTTATGTTCTGGACGGCCTGGGTTCAGGGTGGGAGAAGGAGGAACTTCTCAAAGTGGTTCTGTTGACAGTGGGGCTGGTTTTTCTTATGACGGTTTTAAGCAGTTATCTGAAAAACCTTCACGAGGTGCGCGCAGATATCTGCGTCCGAAGGTTTGATATGGAGATGGGCAGGCGTACACTTACCATGGATTACGAACTGCTGGACAGCCCTCTGGTCAATGAGATCAGAACCAGAATCCGTAATGACAGCAACTGGGGGGCAGGTTTTCATTCCATAATTGAGATATCCAAATGGTTTGTGCATCGCTGCTTTAGTCTGATCATTGCCATTTTGGTTCTGGCGCCTCTGTTTATGGATGGGAAAATATTTCAGACATCGGCTTCGCTCCTCCTTGCACTGGGGTTTACAGGGATTATAATCTTTTCTACCTGGTTTCTTGTGAAAGCGCGAAACAGGATATATCGGCTGCTTGATGAGAACAGCAACAGTTACAGTTATGTTGACTATTTTCTGTATCAGCCCTGGGACTACAAAATGGGGAAGGATATCAGGATTTACGGGGGACAGAAGCTGATTCAGGCGCGCATGGCGGAAGGAGAAAGGTCAATAGACGGCTGGGTCAGAAAAGCAACTTTGTCTGAATGCGGGAGAGGTTTGGTGAGCGGAAGCTCGACAGGGCTGTTGCAGGTTCTGGCCTATTTGTTCGTGGTGGTCAGGGCAGTTTCGGGGGCGCTTACGGTGGGAGCTTTGATAAAGTATGCTTCAGCCATCTATCAGTTTTCCCAGGCTCTGGCATCGCTATTTGCAGCAGGGTCAGGATATGTGGCCGCTGCCAACCGCCATCAGTCTACCATGGAGTACCTGGATGTAAAGGATGTGCTCTATCGGGGAAGCCTTCCGGTGGAAAAGGGATTTTTCTGTGATGAGAGAGACAATGATTATGAGATTGAGTTCCGCAATGTAAGCTTTCGCTATCCGTCTTCTGAGCAGTACGCCCTTAAGGATTTTTCCTTTAAGTTCAGGACAGGGGAGCGGCTTGCGGTGGTGGGCAAAAACGGCAGTGGGAAGACCACCTTTATTAAGCTCTTATGCCGTCTCTATGATCCCACGGAAGGGGAAATTCTGTTAAATGGCATCAACATCAAAAAGTATGATTATGAGGAATACAAGACCATTTTCTCTGTTGTGTTTCAGGATTTTAAGCTCTTTTCCTTTTCTCTGGGAGAGAATGTTGCGGCCTCTGTGGCTTATGAGGAAGAAAAGGTGATCTCCTGTCTGGAAAAGGCTGGTTTTGGAGAGCGGCTTAAGAACCTGGAAAAAGGTGTCCACACTTATCTTTACAGGAATTTTGACGAGGATGGGGTTGAGATTTCAGGGGGAGAAGCACAGAAGACAGCTCTGGCAAGGGCGCTTTATAAGGATGCGCCTTTTATTATTCTGGATGAGCCCACTGCCGCTTTGGATCCGGTGGCGGAGTTTGAGATTTACAGCAGGTTCAATGAGATTGTCGGAGAAAAGACAGCCGTTTATATCAGCCACCGGCTTTCCTCCTGCCGTTTCTGCGATGATATTGCGGTGTTCGATGAGGGACGTCTGGTACAGAGAGGGAGCCATGAGGAACTGGCGGCGGATAAGGATGGGAAGTATTATGAATTGTGGCAGGCGCAGGCACAGTATTATAAAGGAGGAGAGACTACTCTTTCGTAGTCCCCCCATATTCATACCGCACCGGCAGTAAAGTCAGGGGAGCCACCTCTTCCCCCATGCTTCGGGCAACCAGAAGTTCCACGCATTTCTCAGCCAGCTGCTCGATAGGCTGGCAGATGGAAGAGATAAACAAATCTCCTTCAGGATAGCGAAATTTGCGGATGCCGTCAAAGCCAATGATCTGTACATCCTCCGGGATCCGGTAACCTTCCTTTTGGAGAAGCTTAAGGAACAGGTACCCGTGATAATCCGTATGGGAAAAGACCCCGTCAAAGGTCAGCGAGCCGTCCGGTCTTTGGTGGCTGGCAAGAAAATCCTTCATGAGGGCAAGGTTTTCCGGGCATTCGATCATATTCAGGTAATCCGGTGTAAGGCCATATTTTGAACAGGCATGGAGATAGCCCTCCAGCCTTTTGTCGGATTCTCCGGGAAAGACGGAGTGGAAGCGGATGTATACCGGATGCCTGCAGCCAAGCTCCAGCAGCTTTTCAATGGCAAGACAGGCGCCTGCAAAGTTGTCTGACCCCACTCGGGGGATGACCTTATTTTCAAAAAAGCGGTCAAAAACAACAAGGGGAAATTCCTCGGAAATATAATTCCCGATATCGGAATAGGTCAGAGCAATTACACCGTCAACCTTGTTATTCATGGCCAGATTTAAATATTCCGCTTCCTTTTCGGGAATGCCTTCCGCGCAGCACAGAAGCATCTTGAGCCCCCTCCTGTAGAGGAAGGATTCAATGTAAGTGGCAAATGTGGCAAAAAAGGGGTTGAGGGTTCCCGGAATGATCAGGGCGACCATATTGCTTTTTTGAGTTTTCAGGCCGCGGGCGTAGGTGTTTACCTCGTAATTCAGAGAGGTAATGGCCTCCTCCACTTTCAGCCTGTTTTTTTCGGAGACAGGGATGCCGTTGATCACTTTGGAAACCGTGCCCAGGGCAACGCCTGCTTTCAGTGCCACATCTCGCATTGTGGGCGCTTTTTTTGTATTCATACATATCACTCCATTTCACAAAACATATCGCTCTTATTCAGTAAGCTGACTCGCGGAGAGAGACAGCGTTCACTATAAATATACCATATCGCGGCCGCCTGCTGCAATCAAACTTAAACTTCCATGCGCGTTTTGCGGCGCACCGCCATGTCATAAAAAAGAAACGTATTTTTCATGACAAATTGTGTCCCGGCTATTTACATCCTGCCATAATCTATGATATCATAATTCCAAACATATCTGGGAATCCAAAGTTCTGATATCACGTCTGTGACACTTCATCTTTTCTTAACGGCTCCCTTATATGGATTGGCATGTGGGAAATCAGCAAACCGGAAATTATGACGGGGCAACAGATTGATATGTACAAGGAGGGGTTGCGCATGAATAATGAAGAACTATTAACGGCCATATCTGACATAATAGATCAGAAACTGGATCAGAAGCTGGATGAGAAACTGGATGAGAAGTTTGATCAGAAGCTTCAGCTCATCTATGCCCGGCTTGATAATCTTGAATTAAAACAGGACCGCACTATGAAGAAACTGGACGACTTCCAGCTGGATATGAAAGTTTCTGAAAGGAACATCAACAGAAATATTCATAAACTCCAGGATGAGATGGATACTGTGATCAACGTGTTAAAGCTTCATGAACTGGTTCCGGTGATGAATGAGTAAGGTATAAGACAAATCCTGTAATTTCGGTACAATTTCCTACATGAGTATAAATAACAGGTGTAAGGCCAGTGTGGAATCAACACGGGCCTTACACATAATTCCATACATTTTTTATCATGAAAATCCGTTTTTATCATAATTCAAAAATGTTCTGGCTCTTTCTTTTAACAAAGCCATTTTGTTCTGAGTTTTTCTTTCAAGAGGTTGAAACGTTTCAGGTTTGGGTGTATATTGAGAACAAAGTCAACTGATTATTATAGTGTACTCCATGGCCGAGGATAACCGATTTTCTACAGAAGAAATTTGATTCTGTTATTGACAGACAGATAGAAAGTAAGGGAGAATAACAGCATAGGAAAAATTCGCCGTTCCCGGCAAAAGAGTGGTGTAAAGTACATATGGCGGACGGCACAATAATTTGTCGTTCACTATAAAATACAGGACAGAAAGGAAAAGGAATTATGAAGATGATCAGTGAAACCTTGCGTGAAGCCCGCAAGTACGAAGAGGCTTTCGGAAAAATGATTACAAAGGAGCAGAGGCCGGGATTCCATCTTTCGGCACGGATTGGCTGGATGAACGATCCGAATGGTTTTTGTTTTTATGATGGAAAGTATCACATGTTTTATCAGTATTATCCCTATGAGACCCAGTGGGGGCCCATGCACTGGGGACATGCGGTGAGTACAGACCTTCTGCATTGGGAGTATCTTCCGGCAGCGCTTGCCCCGGATGAGTTTTATGACAAGGACGGATGTTTTTCGGGAAGCGCCATTACGCTCCCGGATGGCAGGCACCTTCTGATGTACACGGGCGTGGTGCAGGAGCGGCAGAAAAACGGCGGCGTGTGCGATGTGCAGACTCAGTGCCTGGCGGTGGGAGACGGGATTGATTATGAAAAATATGAGAAGAATCCGGTAATAGATGAGAGAGATTTGCCGGAGGGCAGCAGCCGTATTGATTTCCGTGACCCCAAGATCTGGCGGGAGGAGGATGGGAGCTACTCCTGTGTGATTGGAAACCGTCCGGCGGACGGCAGCGGCCAGATTCTGCTCTTCACCAGTCCGGATGGCTTTGAGTGGAAGTTTAAAAGCGTGCTGATTGCCAACAAAAACCGGTTCGGAAGAATGTGGGAATGCCCGGATTTCTTCCCGCTGGATGGAAAATGGGTTCTTCTGACCAGTCCTCAGGATATGCTGCCCCAGGGTTTCGAGTATCATAATGGGGACGGTACCCTTTGTCTGATCGGAAGCCTGAATGAGGAGAGAGACACCTTTACGGATGAGCACAGCCAGTCCATCGATTATGGCATTGACTTTTATGCCCCTCAGACAATATTGACAGAGGATGGACGCCGGGTTATGATCGGATGGATGCAGAACTGGGATACCTGCAACATTAAGGGTTACAGCAATCCCTGGTTTGGCCAGATGACTTTGCCAAGAGAATTATCCATCAAAAACGGAAGGCTGTATCAGACGCCCATCAGAGAGCTGGAGGAGCTTCGGCGCAACAGGGTGGCATGTAAAAACGTGATCTTTTCAGGACAGAGGAAATTAGATGGAGTGAGCGGCAGAAGAGTGGATTTGGAGCTTGCGGTGCGCCCGGCAGTGGTGGAGAATGGGGCGCCCCGGGATATGTACCGGAAGTTTGCGGTGCGGTTTGCACAGAATGATAAGTATCAGACTTCCCTCAGCTTTCATCCGGCAGATTCCATTATGAAGCTTGACAGAAAGTTTTCCGGCTCCCGAAGAGCTATCATCCATCAGAGGCGGAGCGAGGTAAACAGCCAGAACGGAGAACTGAAAATAAGGCTGATCCTGGACAGATTCAGTGTGGAAGTGTTCATCAATGACGGTGAGCAGGTTATGAGCGCAGTGTTGTACACGGATTTGGATGCGGATGGGATTTCCTTCCTTGCAGACGGCATGGTGAGTATGGATTTGGTTAAGTATGATCTGATAGGGTAAGACGGGAGAAAACAGGAGAGATATAACATGAAAAAAAGATTTTTTATTTCACATCAATATTTATTGCTTCCCATTAAGGCTGAGGGGGAGATCAGGATTGCGGCTTTTTATCAGGGAGAAAAGAAAGTCCTGCAGCTTGAAGTTCCCGTAAGCGATTCTGCTGTAAACAGGGGGGCCTATGCATTTAACTACTATGCCCCTATTCCCATGGGAGAATGGAAGGGAAAAGAGCTTTACATAGAGGCAGATGTGCCGGAGAGCTTTCTGGAGGCCATCGCATTTTCGGATGAGATGCCTTATGTCGCTCAAAAGAGACCCCTGATTCATTTTTCAGCTAATACTGGCTGGATCAATGATCCCAACGGGCTGATGTATCATGACGGCGTTTATCATTTGTTTTTCCAGCACAATCCCTGTGATACCAGATGGCAGAATATGTGCTGGGGCCATGCGGTGAGCAGGGATCTGCTTCACTGGGAGCAGAAAGAGACAGTGCTTCTGCCCGATGAGGACGGACCCATGTACTCAGGAAGCGCTATTGTAAACGAACAGGGAATGTTAGGACTTCCCAGGGACGCAGAGATCCTCTTTTATACCTGCGCAGGCGGCTCTTCCGAGTGGAGCAAAGGAAAAAATTATGTCCAGAAAATTGCCTATGGCACGGATGGCAAGACCTATCAGAAGAGGGAAGGCTGCGTGCTGGAGCATGTAACAGGGGAGAACAGAGACCCCAAGGTTTACTGGCATGAGGGTAAAAAGCTTTATTACATGGCGCTCTTTCTGGAGGGCTATGATTATGCCATTTTTAATTCCAGGGATTTGGAGCACTGGGAGATGACCCATCGGTTTACACTGACTCAGACCAGGGAATGTCCGGATCTCCAGGAGGTACCTGTGGAGGGCGGCGGATCCAGGTGGATGTTCTGGGGAGCAGACGGATATTATTTCCTGGGCGATTTCGACGGTTCCCGGTTTGAAACGGACGGTGTTCAGCACAGGGCTTACCAGACCATGCTTCCCTATGCCGCACAGACCTACTGGGGGACCAAGAGAGTGATCATGGTACCCTGGATGCGGACGGATAATAAGGGAAAAGTCTTTACCAGTCTTATGGGAATGCCGAGACAGCTGTCACTGGTGAAAAAGGGAGACGACTTTGTTCTTCGCCAGAAGCTGGTGGATGAATTTGAAAACAGCAAGGAAAAGGTACTGGATCAGACGCTGGCATCGGAGGAGATGACTTTCCGCCAGGAAAAGGAAGCAGCCCTGGAGGTAAAGCTTTTTCCTCAAAGGGACGCTGGCTTCAAAGTGGACATCTATGGTACAGTCTGCACCATGGAGCTGGGCAGCGGCCGCATTGTAATAGAAGGAGTGGCAGAGCGGGGCGGGCATATCAGGACAGACTCAGTGCTTGGCTTTGACAAGGAACGTGCCGCAGCAGAGCAGATCAGCCGGGAGAGAATGGCAGAGCAGGGGATATCTCTGGAAGGTCTGGATGAGGAGATACCCAGACCTGTCCATGGGAAAGCCACGAAGGAGGAGTTTGAGCAGTTCAGGGAGAGAGTGGCCAAGATGCGTTCCTGGGCGGATGCAGGTATCCGTGTTCTGGAGATCGGTCAGGATGCGGAGAGCATTTCTTTCCTTTCCGATGGAGAAATTCTCGAGATCACGGTGGACGACGGCCTTGTCAGCGATGCTTATGAGACTGCCACAGACGCGCTTTGCGGAGAGGTGAAGGTAAAAGCTGATGGGAAGGTAAAAGTGGAAATTTGCCGAATTGAAAAACTTTTACTATGATTTATCTCTGGAATGTTGTATAATTTTCTCATAAGAATTTAATAGGAGGGTAGCATTATGGCAAAAGAAATGATTGCAATGCTTCTTGCCGGCGGACAGGGTTCCCGTCTGTACGCACTGACACAGGAGCTTGCAAAACCGGCAGTTCCATTTGGCGGAAAATATCGTATCATTGACTTCCCGCTTTCCAACTGCGTTAATTCAGGAATTGATACGGTAGGTATTCTGACCCAGTATCAGCCGCTGGTATTGAATGAATATATCGGAAACGGACAGCCATGGGATTTGGACCGTCTGCACGGTGGCGTTCATGTTCTGCCGCCTTATCAGAAAGCAAGCGGTTCGGATTGGTATAAGGGAACGGCCAATGCGATTTACCAGAATATTTCATTTATTGAGAGATATGATCCGGAGTATGTCATTATTCTTTCCGGTGATCAGATCTGTAAGCAGGATTACAGCGACTTTCTGAAATTCCATAAGGAAAAGGACGCGGAGTTCAGCGTTGCTGTCAGAGAGGTTCCCTGGGAGGAGGCTTCCCGCTTCGGCCTGATGGTTGCGGATGAAAACGACAGGATCACAGAGTTCCAGGAAAAGCCCAAGCAGCCCAAGTCTAATCTGGCTTCCATGGGTATCTACATATTTAATTGGGATATTCTTAAGAAATATCTGGAGGAGGATGAGGCAGATCCCAATTCTGAGAATGATTTTGGCAACAACATCATCCCCAATCTCTTAAGAGACAACCGCAGAATGTATGCTTATCACTTTAATGGATATTGGAAGGATGTAGGAACCATCTCCTCTCTCTGGGAGGCAAATATGGAGATCCTGGATCCTGAACACAGCGGCATCAACCTTTTTGACGACGACTGGAAAATCTACAGCCGCAACAGCGGTATGAACGGACATAAGATCGACACCGGTGCGGTAGTGGAGAATTCCATGCTCACCGATGGATGCCGGATCAAAGGTACTGTGAAGCATTCTATCCTCTTTGCAGGCGTTAAGGTGGAGGAAGGCGCCGTTCTTGAGGACGCTGTGGTAATGGGAGGCTCCACCATCAAATCCGGCGCGGTGGTGAAGCACTGTATTGTGGCTGAGAACGTTACCATCGGCGAGAATACAGTGGTCGGCGCAATGCCTACTGAGGAGGAGAACGGTGTTGCGACCATCGGCTCAGGAATTGTCATTGGCGATAATGCCAAGATTGGTCCGAATGCCATGATAACGAAAAACGTGGAAGGCGGTGAAGAAAAATGGTAAACTCAAATTCAAATGCACTTGGTGTGATTTTCCCTAACAGCTATGATGCGCTGGTTCCGGAGCTGGTTAATGTACGTCTCATGGCTTCTATCCCTTTTGCCAGCCGTTACCGCCTGATCGACTTTATCTTATCCAGCATGGCTCACTGCGGCATTAATAATATATCCGTGATGGTAAACAACAACTACCATTCCCTGATGGATCATCTGGATTCCGGCCGTGAGTGGGATCTGGTGCGCAAGAACGGCGGATTACATATTTTTCCTCCCTTTGCGGAGAAGACCAGCGCCAAGCCTTATATCGGCCGTGTGGGAGCCCTTGCAAGCCTTCTTGACTTTTTGCGGGATCAGAAAGAAAAATATGTGGTTATCACAGACACTAATATCGTGGTGAACTTTGATTTCAAGGCCATGATTCAGGCCCATATTGACAGCGGGGCGGATGTGACGGTGGCCTACAATGAGCAGGAGATCCCGGAAAGCCTGATGAAAAACCAGTCCAACGACAAGGGTTTTTATTATAACTTCGATATTAAGGATGGACGGGTTACCAAGATTTATGTGAATTCCAGAGACGCAGGAATTAAGAATTTCTCCATGAATATTTTCGTGGTGGAGAGAGAGCTTTTGATCGATTTGATCAACACGGCTTCCGTGAGAGGGCAGGAGTATTTCGAGCGCGACGTGCTGCTTCCCCAGCTTGGCAAGCTGAACGTGCAGGCTTACAAGTATGACGGATATATGGCCCGTATCTGGGATACGAAGAGCTATTTCGATGAGAATATGAAACTTCTGGATGACTATAATCTGGATGCCCTTTTCTCGGGAGCGCCTGTTTACACGAAGATCCGTGACGATAACCCTACCAGATACATTGAGGGCGCCAAGGTTCAGAATGTGATGGCTGCCGATGGCTGCGTGATCGAGGGCGAGGTGGAGAACAGCGTTCTGTTCCGTGGCGTAAAGGTTGCAAAAGGAGCCAGGGTGAAAAACTCTATCCTGATGCAGGGCAGCGTAGTGGAGGCAGGAGCAAATATCGAGTACCTTGTTATGGATAAAAATGTTACCATCACGGCAGGGAAGGAAATGAAAGGAACAAATACCTATCCGGTATATATCGGGAAGTTCCAGACGGTGTAGGGATGGCAGCAATGTCTGCCGGACTTTACACTCTTCTATAAATCCGTTATAATTAATGTATCAGATCACTATCATTATTGATAAAAGGCGGTGAAAGGATGGTACAGGAAATGTCAGATAAAGAACTGATTTCGGTGACAATTGACAGATATACGGATTTGCAGCAGATAAAAAAGGCAAATGGCGATCATAAAAATGAAATGCTTGATTATTTAATAAAAGTAACCGTTGCCAAGCTCTCTTCGCTGGGAGTAAATGTGGAAGACATAACGCTTTAATATTTTGTGAATTTTATGAGAACGAAAAAGGTAATCAGGAGAAGAATTTTCCTGATTACCTTTTTTCATAAGGATAGTTTGTGAAGCATACTATCCGTTGTTTACATCCGGATTATAAAACTGAAATACGAACCGTCGCTTCTTCAAGACAGCTCCAGCTATCAGAATCTGCTTTCACCGTAAGGGAAATCTCTCCAGTCTCATAACCGGATCTTACCACAGCAAGAGCGCATCCCTGATAAGTGGTAAAGGCTCCGGCAGTATAATTTTCATCTGTGATGGGATTGGCAGAGCCAAAGCCCGCCAGGGTTCCCGCTCCGGTCACGCTGGTCCTTAAGGGAATGGAAGCATCCGGTACGCGGTTTCCCTCAGCGTCTGTGATTTCTGCAAAGATGTAGGCAAGGCTGTGTCCGTCCGGGGCGAGGGTAATGCTGCCGGATTCTCCCCAAATATTCTCCACTGTCAGACGGATGGCGGCAGGCTCACCCACGGTTTTCAAACCGGTGCGGGAGACTTCGGCGCCGTTTTGATAGCTTACGGCTTCCAAAAGTCCGGGCGTATAGGTGATGTCAAAGTCAGCGATATAGCGGTTTTTCTTTCCGGCTGCGCTCTTGCCAAGGCTCTTTCCATCAAGGAAAAGTTCTACCTCGTCGGCAGCAGAGTAGGCAGCCACATGAATTGGCTCCCCTTCATGGCCTTTCCAGCTCCAGTTAGCGGAAAGGGCGGGCCAGCCCCATTTGCTGATAATCTCCTTTTTCCCGAAGGTTTCAGGGGATGCGGAGAAAAGTCCGGTTTCAGTACTGCCCCAGACAATGCGGCGGTAAACGCCCTGAGGGGTCAGATGGCCGTTAATATCAAAATCCGCGTCATTTGCCAGCCGCCAGGGGTACTTGGAGGAATGGGACATTAACGCCCAGGGCTCCATGCCGGCCTCCGGGCTTTCCGGGTCAGCAAAGATGGATTTACCGATTCCCGCTTCTCCGATATAGTCAAAAGAAGTCCAGGTGCAGTCACCGATCACATAAGGGAGCCGTTCCACATAATCCCAGACCCTGTCAATCTCCATGGGAAAGCTCTCCGTGCCCAGAATCACCCGTTCGGGGAACATTTTTCCGGCCAGTTCATAATGGTCCTCCATATAGTTATAGCCAACCACATCCAGGAAACTGCAGAAGGGTTCGGAGCGGTCCTCCCAGAAAGTGTCCGTCACGGGAGCGGAGGCGTTCTGCTCCATGCCGGTAGCATTTTCGGAAAGCTCTTTCATTTTCAGGAAGTTGGCTGCCGCGGTCTTGTCATCAAGGCCATTCCAGTAAGAGCAGAGGCCGTTGGAGACAAGACGGGTATTGTCCAGGCTTCTGACGCAGGCGGCCAGCTCCATGGCAAGGCGGTATCCGTCATTCATGCCGCCGCGCTCGGGGATTTCATTTCCCGTGGACCAGAACAGGATGGAAGGATGATTGCGGTCCCGCAGAATAAAGGCCTTCATGTCCGCCTTCCAGTCCTCCTTAAAAAACTGGTTATAATCGCCGGGCTGCTTGGCTATCCCCCAGGCGTCAAAGGCCTCGTCAAAAACGTACATGCCCAGGCGGTCACAGGCCTCAAGCAGTACGGCTGAGGGGGGATTGTGGGCGGTACGGACGGCATTAAATCCGCTTTCCTTCAGAAGCCTGATCTTGCGGTATTCGCTGTCATAAAGGGAAACTGCGCCAAGGATGCCGTTGTCGTGATGAATGCAGCCGCCCCTGAGCTTCACGGTCCGGCCGTTGACCTTAAGGCCGCATACCGCGTCGGCGGTGAGGGTCCGTATTCCGAAGAGGACGGAAAGTTCATCCGATGTGATTCTGTTTTCTGCAGAAAAGTTTTCTGCTGAGGTAAGGCCGCAGCCAAATTCGCCCAGGTCAGTAACCCTGGCAGTTACCTGATAGAGATTGGGAGTTTCCACATCCCAAAGCTCCGGGTCCGGCAGAGTCATGGGAACGATAGCAGTAGCGCTGCCAGCGGCGTTTACCTGTACGGAGGCAGAACGGGTAAGGACAGCCCTAGACTGATTTTCGGAGAATAAAGTGACCTCCACTCTCACCAGATGGGTGACAGGGGTGTCGTTGCAGACGGTTACTTCTGAGCACAGGTGAGCTTCTGAGGCTTTACCTTCCTCATATTCCAGGCGTTTGGTGTAGGTGAAGATTCCATCTGCGGCAATATGTAGCTTGGGAGTGTGTACCAGCTCCACCGAACGGAAAATGCCTGCACCCGTGTACCAGCGGGAGTTTGGCTGCATGCTGGGGTTGACGGAAACCGTGATTCTGTTGTCCTCTCCCCAGTAAACATAAGGAGTGATGTCCGCCCAAAAGGGAGTATAGCCGTAATGGTGCAGCATGACCTGGCAGCCGTTTACCTCAAGGGCGGCGTTCATCATGACTCCGTCAAAATGCAGAAATACCTTTTCCTCCTTCCATGCATCCGGAATGATAATGGTTTTGGCATAACAGGCCGCCCGTCCGTTATAGTAGCCCATGGCGGCAGCTGCCGGCGCATCCTCACAGACATTCTCCTCCAGCATATAGTCGTGGGGAAGATTTACCGTTCGGGCAGTGTTTTTGCCGGAAAGCTCATCTCCCAGTGAAAAAGGATGATGCTGAAATCTCCATCCGCCGTCAATGTTGACGCTGCGGGGGAAGGTGTTTCTGCAGTCTTCATAATTTACGATACTTCTATTCATCGTGTCTCCTTTCTTTTGAAAATCAGTACTTGCTGAAAACCTGTTGAGAGTTCTTTCCTGTATCATATTTTCTCTTAAAGGGAATGACAAGAACGAAAGACAAGTATATACTGAAAAAGAAGGACGAAATGCACGATTGGAGCGGATGGGGCTAAAGATGAGGGAAAAGAGTTTTGATTTTCAGCCGGAGTTATTGTGGGAAAAGGAGCATTTTTTTTCTGATATAGAAGAAAGGGCGTTTGCTTATCGGAAATTATATATGCAGGAAGGGTCGAACAGAGAAAAGGACTTCCGGTCAAAGACGCCGGGAGAACAAATAGAGCGGTCAGGGGAGCATTACACGGAAAGCCGTATTATGGAGGGAAATTTCGCCACTCTGCTCTGCCTCTATGGCAGAGAGGGGGAAGAACACAGCATCAGCAGGCAGGGAAGACATCTGACTTGTTATGGCCTGCCGAGACAGGGAAAATATCACAAGCATGAGTATATCGAAGTGTTTTATGTGATCGAGGGCAGTTTTGAACAGATTTTGCTGGGAGAAAAGCGGCATTTTTCTAAAGGGGAAGTGGTGATTACGGATCAAAACTGTGAGCATGCGGATTACATTGAGAAAAAGGATGCGGCAGTTTTGTTCCTGTGGCTGAAGCCTGCCTTTCTGGACGGTCTCTTAAAAAGCTATGAAGAGAGGGACGATTTGCACCGCTTTTTGTTCCATGCCCTTGACAGGCAGAAGAGAGAGCAGAGCTTTTTGGAGCTGAAAGCACAAAGCGATGCGCAGGGAATGGGAGAGCTTCTGGAGCGGCTTGTGGCGGAAGATTATGGAGGAAAACCGGGGGCGGAAGAGATTATACGGGGAAATCTGATCCGCCTGTTTTATCTTCTTTGCACATCCTATGCCCTGCAATTGCACAGTTCCGATCAGGAAAGTAAGGAAAGAGTTCTTTTGTATGAGCTGGAACGATATATCCGCCTGCACGCGGCTGAGGTGACGGCGGCGGAGCTTGAGAAGAGCTTTCACTATCACCGGAATTATTACAACCTTTTGCTCAGGAAATATAAAGGGAAAAGTTTCCGGGAATATGTGCAGGAAATCCGGATCCAGCGGGCAAAGGAGCTGCTTTTGGGCACGAAATTGCCCTTGAAGCAGGTTGCCGCCCAGGTGGGGTATGAAAATACCAGCTTTTTTTATCAGTTGTTTAAGAGGATGACGGGGGTTTCGGCTGGGGAGTTTCGGGAATAAGGAACTTTAAGGTGATTGAGCTATAGCTTTTATTCGTAAGAAAACAGTTCCAATTCTATGTTCCCAAATGTGGTACTATGTTTTCATAAAAAAATACCTGGAGGTAATGTAAATGGAAGATCATGTATTGACAGATGAAAAGTGGGAAGCATTTGGAGAATATCTGAAGGAAAACGAATACGGGACAGCCACAATCGAAAAATACCTGCGGGAGCTGCGGGGCTTTCAGGAATGGCTGGATGGCAGGACAGTGAGCAGAGAGATGGCGGCGGAGTTTAAAGCGTACCTGCAGAAGGAGGGCTATGCGCCTGTGACGGTGAACGCCAAGCTTTCCGCCCTGAACGTGTTCTTCCGGTTTGCAGGGTGGGAGGAATGCAGGGTAAGGTTTCTGCGGATTCAGAGACAGTTGTTCAGAAGCCAGTCAAAGGAGCTGACGAAGGAGGAATACGAGAAGCTTTTGAGGACAGCCCGCGAAAAAGGAAAGGAGAGACTGGCACTATTGATGGAGACTGTCTGCGGCACGGGGATCCGGGTGAGCGAGGTTTGTTACATCACTGTGGAGACGGCCAGGAGGGGACGGACAGAAGTGAACCTGAAAGGGAAGGTGCGAGTGATCTTCCTGCCGGAAAAACTCTGCCGCAAGCTATTAAAATATGCAAAGAAACAGGAGATCACATCCGGCGAAATCTTTTTGACGGGGAGCGGTAAGGGATTGTCGAGAAGGCAGATATGGCGGGAAATGAAAGGGCTGTGTGAAAGCGCGGGGGTGGAGGCAACGAAGGTGTTTCCTCACAACCTCCGCCATTTATTTGCCACGGTATTTTATAAGGTAAGCAGGGATATCGTAAAGCTGGCAGACGTGCTGGGACACAGTTCCATTGAGACAACGCGGATTTATCTGAAGACCACGGGGGAGGAGCATACGAGGAATCTGGATAAGATGGGGCTGGTGGTGTAGGCGAATTTAACATTCTGACTACAGCTATAAAGAAAGCAACTATATTTGAAAAGGATGGAAAAGCAACAGCTTTATTATTCTCTTTTTATTAAACGGATTGAAAAGCATAAGAAATCAGGGTCAAAGAAATTTCATTCTATGGCTCCGATTTCTTATTCCTTTAATTGTACGTTTAATTCCGAAATAAATATTGCAAGCGGTAATACAAAAATGATATAATGCAAAAAATGCATAAATATACTATATCTGTGTAGTCAGAATGTTAAATTTGTCTACAGTTCTACATATCCTAAGATTTAAATACCACCAAAAACGGTAGTAAAGGAAGAAAATATGACTGCGAAAAAGTTATCGGTGAAAATGTTTGGCAAATTTTCTGCCAAATATGGAGATGAAGTTCTTACATTTGGAAGGCAGGGGGATTCCAAATTCGGACAGCTGTTTCAGATACTGATGACCAGGCCGGGACAGGGATTTAGTAAGCGGAATATAGCGGAAGCTTTTTATGATTGGGATAAGGTAGAGGATCCCAATGCAAGTCTCAACAATATGATTTTCCGTCTTCGGAAATATTTGGAGGCATCGCCCCTGCCCCCAGGAGAATATTTGTTTTTAAATGGGGGGGTATTGCAGTTTGGCGGTGAAATAGAGGTAGAATCCGATGTGTGGAGCTTTGAAAAGATAGCTCATGAATTTAAGGAAGAGCAGGACAGGGAGAAAAAAGCAAAACTGTGCGAAAAAGCCTGTGAGCTTTACAGGGGAGAATTTTTGCCTCATTTATCCAGTGAACAATGGGTGATAGATAAAAGCAGAAATTATCAAAAGTTGTATTTTGAAATGATGGAATTTTTGTTTTCCTTCCTGAAGGAAGAGGGCGATTTTAGCAAGCTGGAAAGCCTTTCTGAGAAAACGGCGAAGCTTTATCCTTCTGAGGGGTGGGAAATCTGGCAGATTGACAGCATGATCTCCATGAACAGATATGAGGAAGCGGAGAAACTCTACCAGAAAACAATGAGACATTTACAGAGATTGGATGCATTTTTGTCAAAGGAACAGCAGGAGAGGCTGCTTGAAGCAGGAGAAAAAATCCGCCAGCCGGAAGGTACGGAGGAGGATATCAGGAAATATCTGATGGAAACCGTATTGGGGCAGGGAGCTTACGGCTGTACGTTTCAGGGCTTTTTGGATTGTTTTCGCATGCTGAAACGTGTCATGGAACGTGGAACAGTTCGTTTCTGTCTGCTTTTATGTACGATTTTAGATAGCGGCGGTCGGCCGCTGAACAGCCAGAAGGATTGTGATAAGCAGGGGAAAAAACTGTGTGCGGTTTTTCAGACACATTTGCGGTTGGGCGATATCTATACAAAATATTGCGAAGGACAGTATCTTTTGCTGTGTGTTGGTATGGGAAAAGAGAATGTTCCCGAAATTGGCGCACGCATAGATATGGGTTTCCGTAAACGATGCGGCGGGCGAGGCGGGATCAGTTGCCGGATCCTGGATGACGGGGATATGTGGTAAGTCATATGAGACATTCTTGCGATTATTATGAAAAGAAAGAGAAAAACTGCGCGAATATACGCAATGTGAAAGAGTTTGCGAAATAGTTTTTTTGCTATACTACAGTAGATGACTTACTATAGGATAGGCCAAAGGCAAGGCAATGCACCCGCTTCATCCGGATTTGTATTGCCGTACAGCAGCAAAATGTTGGCTAGTATGGATATGAGAAGAGAGAAGACAATTTGCTTTCAGCTGCTCGGAACGTTTTCTTATGCAATGAGGGAAAGGGAAAAAGACAGCGTTGAGGGGGAAAAAGAATATCGTTTGTACCACGCGGCGCCGGGTAAAGCAGGGAAAAAGACTCTGTCATTCCTGCAGTATCTGGTGGTGAATCATGCGCGGAATATTACTGCGGAGGAACTGATCGACGTATTCTGGGCGGGGGAAAGCAGCGACCCGGCCAATGCGCTTCGTAATATGCTCTTTAAAATACGCGGCCTGCTCCGTGAGATGTTCCCCGGGGAAGATGATCTGCTACAGACGTTCCCCGGGTGCTATGCGTGGAATACGGAGATTGAGATAGAACTCGATGCCGAACAGTTCGAGAAGGTCTGTCTGAAAGCGAGACGGAGCTCCGGGGAGAAAAGCGTGGGGCTGCTGTGCCAAGCTGTCACCTTATACCGGGGCGATTTTTTGTCTGCCAACGACAGCGAATGGGTGAAGACGTTACGGCAGTATTACAGGACGCTGTACCTGGATGCCTGCAGGGCGTTGCTTCCAGTGTTGGAAGAAAAGGAAGAATGGATGGAGATAGTCAATGTATGCAGCCAGGCATACCAGATTGATTTTGGGATAGAAGATTTTACGGCATATCAGATGCAGGCGTTCATCGCTATGGGACAGCCGGATCAGGCGATTGAGCGCTATGAGACGTTTGGAAAGCGGATGCTGGAAGAATTCGGCATGCCGCCTACAGACCGCATTGAGCAGATCCACGCACTGGCACAGAGCCTGCGCAAAGAAAACATGGGAAATGATGAGGAGATATTCAAACTGGTATGCGAAGACGTCCGTGAACCGTGTGCTTTCTTCTGCAACTTCGGAACATTTAAGAGTATTGTAGCACTGGAAAAGCGGCATCTGGAACGCTCCGGCCAAAGTTCTACCCTGGTCATTGTCAGTCTTGGAAAAGGGGAGGCATCCGCCGCAGACAGGAAGCGGCTGGAGCGCATTCTGATAGAAGGTCTGCGTACAGGGGATCCCGTGGCGCGGTTGGAGGCCGGTTCTTACATATTGATTCTGACAGGAACGGACATGGTAAGCGCACAGGCTGTCACAGGTCGGCTGGACAATGCGTTCCACAAGACCTACCGACATTCCAAAGCGCAGCTGACCTTCAGTATATCAAGACTCGGCCCGGATAGAGCGAAGATGGAAAAAATTCAAAAATAATGTTCAAAAATTCGAAAAAAATAACAGAAAGCTAATAATGGGCTGTTATTGTTATAGTTAAAAGAGAGAAGGCGGTGTTACATATGATGCTTAAAGGGAAAATGATTCCCTGCCAGAGCCGCGAAGCAGTCGTCACCGTACTGTCGTATCAGAACGGCATCATGGATGGGTATCTGCAACATCCGAGACTGGAAGGGACGGAAAAGGTTCAGAGCCTGTCGCAGCTCATTCTGTTGCTGGCCGACTTGCTCGACCTGGAGGGGTGTCCAAACAGCCCGCCGTCTTTTGTTTCTCCGGCGTACAGCTGTGAGGACAGCATAGCGGTCTTACGCATACAGATACTTTTTCAGGAACATCACACATGGCAGGGGAAACTGATATGGCAGGATGAGAACCGGGAAATTGTATTTCACAGCGGTATTGAGTTAATCCAGTTGTTCGATGAGATTCTGGCAGAGTAAGATGCTTCACGGCGGAGGCTTTCCAGAAAACTGCGACGCTGGGCAGCCGTAATGACAGACAAATAGTAAAACAGGTAACAGGAAACAAATTATAGGAGAGGGTAAGGATGAGTAAAACAACACGTAAAACAAGTAAAGCAAGTAGGGTCTTAAAAGCGGCTGGCACAGCGGGCATTTTTTTGGGCGCGGCAACATTAGACGCGAATGTTGTATTTGCGGCGGAAAATGAGAGTATGTCATCTTCTGATTTAGGGTCGAATGAGTTGGAAAATGAATCGGCAACTGAGTTGGAATCCGTCTATCCGAGTGAAAGCGCTGGAAACGATGAAGATGTATCTGATGGCGGACAGCCGGCTGCAGAAAGCGCAGGAACAGTAGAATCTAACACCGAGTCAGAGAATGGCGCTGTCGGTGGTGAGTCAAATAACGAGTCAGAACAAGATTCTGCCAGTGGCGAGTCAGGTAGTGAGTCATCGGAGAACGGCTCTGCCAGTAGCGAGTCAAATAACGAGTCAGAGCAAGATTCTGCCAGTGGCGAGTCAGGCAGCGATTCAGAGGAAGACTCTGAGAAGAACAGTGAGGATACGGCAGACATAGAATCTGCAAGCATATCCGAGAGTGAAGCAGTGTCTGAATCTGAGGAAGTCAGCGCTTCTACTAGCGAGTCCGAGGCAGAAGTTGCAAGTGTATCTGAAAGCGAATCGGCAACGGCGTCTGAATCTGAGGAAGCCAGTGCTTCTACCAGCGAGTCTGAGGCAGAGTCATTAAGCGCATTCGAGAGTGAATCGGCAGCGATCTCTGAATCAGAGGAAGCCAGAGCTTTTACCAGTGAATCTGAGAGCGAATCGACAGTAATCTCTGAATCTGAAAGCACCAGCCTGTCCACCAGTGAATCCGAGGCGGATTCCGCTAGTGCATTGGAGAGCGAGACGATGATCGATAGGTTTATTGCGGCGTTTGTAAATAGAAGCGCGGCAAACCTGATGGCGGAGACTGGTAGCGAAGAAGGACAGAATCCAGAACTTGATAGGTTACTACAGGAGTATAAGAATAATCTTGCTGCGTTGGAGAAAGCTAAAGCCGAGGGTCAAACAGACTTAACAAGCTATGAGAAGGCTGTTGCGCAGAGCATTGTTAAGTATGAAGCTGCTTGTAAAGGCACGGTCAATGGAGTAGAGGACCTTGGGAACGGCAGTTACCGTGTAATTTATGGGGATGGCTCGGAAGAGTATTACAAGAGTAATACAGAAGATGGTAATGTACATGTATTCAAGGCAAATGCGAGTTATAAAGATGAAGCAGGCAACACAATTGACATTACTGAGAAAAATGGTGAACAATATATCACAATAGGTGGTAAGGAACATAAAGTCCTTGGAACAGAGGTTGATGGAGACGGATCAATTTCGTACATTATTGCTCAAGAGACGAATGAGGGAGGCTTTGTTACTAGTAAAACATCGGTTGTCATAAGTGGCGACAAGTCTAAAATAACGGTTAAGGAAGTTACGATCAACGATGAAATAGCTAATAAGCCTAATAATGGCGATGGAGTAGGGCAGACTGTTAAGAAAGAGGTTGTTAATAAAATTCAGTATGACACTGTTGGAGGTAATAGATATGGTCATTATGTTGTCGTTCAAGACTCGAACGGTGAGTGGCATAAGCTTATTAAGGAGGATGGCAGCGATGTTAATCAGCTTGTGATTCGGAAGGGTGTATTTTACTATAAAACACGTAATCCTTTAATAGTTGATAGTGAAAGCAATTATGAGCGGATTGGGGAAAATTATACACTAAAGAACGTGAATGGTGTGTGGGGGTTATATAAGAATGGCAGTAATACTCCTACTATGAGATTTAAAGTTACCGGGAATGCGGATTATATATTACCTAATGGTAATGGTACATCAACCACAGAAACTTCATATGGCAGAGAAGTAAATCCAACTGGCAGTGAAGCCAGCATGGCTTCTTCAACTTCAACAAGTGAAAGCTTGAGCACGAGCGAGAGCAATAGTAGAAGCCTTTCAACGAGCGAAAGCAACAGCGGAAGCCTTTCAACGAGCGAAAGCAATAGTGGAAGCCTTTCAACGAGCGAAAGCAACAGTGGAAGCCTTTCAACGAGCGAGAGCAATAGTAGAAGCCTTTCAACGAGCGAGAGCAACAGTGGAAGTCTCTCAACGAGCGAAAGCAATAGCGCAAGCCTTTCAACGAGCGAGAGCAATAGTAGAAGCCTTTCAACGAGCGAAAGCAATAGTGCGAGCCTGAGTACGAGCGAGAGTAACAGCGCGAGTCTTTCAACGAGCGAGAGTAACAGCGCGAGTCTTTCAACGAGTGAGAGCAACAGCGCGAGCCTTTCAACCAGCGAGAGTAACAGTGCAAGCCTTAGCACAAGCGAAAGCAACAGTGCGAGCCTGAGTACGAGCGAGAGTAACAGCGCGAGTCTTAGCACAAGTGAAAGCAACAGCGCAAGCCTGAGCACCAGCGAG